>Ga0209777_10003915_pt1 | contig 17941 bp, 20 predicted proteins | sample FrelakmetHBP12HB_FD_187147 | JGI IMG/M metagenome (GOLD analysis project Ga0209777, IMG submission 187147) | Freshwater lake sediment microbial communities from the University of Notre Dame, USA, for methane emissions studies -HBP12 HB (SPAdes)... | ecosystem: Environmental > Aquatic >...
CTTCCCGATAAAATCTTTATTCCAATATACGAATCGTTCAAGGCCGGCCTCTAAGGGAGAGGTATTAGCGTCAATATCCTGCCCGTAAAGGCTGTACCCCATCTCAAGCCGCAGTGTATCCCTGGCGCCAAGGCCTATAGGCCTGACCCTGCCATCCTCAAGCAGCTTCTTCCATAATATAGCTATCTTTTTGTTTGGCATATATAACTCATACCCCAGCTCTCCGGTGTATCCGGTGCGGCTTATAATGATCCTCTCGCCTAATACGGTAAAGTGTCCAAAATTATAATATCTTAATTTTTCGATATCTGCCCCAGCTAAAGCCCTGAGCACAAGTCCTGACTCCGGCCCCTGCAGGTCCAATTTCCCCATAGATGTTGAAATATTTTCAAAGCGTTTAAAGCCGGTCAGATGCTTGCGCATATGAAGCTCATCTCCCGGCGTAGTGGCGGCATTGACCACAGCCATCCAGCGCGCATCGTTGATCCTGTATACAAGAAGGTCGTCGACTATCCCGCCGGCTTCATTGAGCATAAAACCGTAACGGCATGAATAGTTGCTCATTCCTTTGAGATTTATGGTCACGAGACTTTCGAGATTGCTATCAGAAAGGTCCGCTTCGATAAGGAATTCGCCCATGTGGCAGATGTCGAATAGCCCGGCGTGCTTGCGAGTCCATAGGTGCTCCTCTATTATGCCGCTATACTGGATCGGCATCATCCAGCCGCCGAAGGTGCTTAGCCTCGCGCCAAGAGATCTGTGCTCTTCTATAAGGGGTGTGGCCAAAATATTTACGTTATCTACCATACTATTGAATATTGCGTATCATATTAATTTAAAAACCATAATACCATCTTGCAATGCTGTTGTCAAAACTCAATACGCGCTCCTAAGGTGAGCATATACGTCTTTTAATGTCTCGAACGGTAAGAACTCCTTGTATTCCTTGGCCAGGTATCTCTTCAGGCTGCCCTTGGCGAAAACTATGTCCGAATGCTTTGCCGGGCACAGGTCGGAGAGCCCATCACCCACGTAAATTACGACCGTCTTCTTCCGGCCTTTATTCGGCAGATGTTTCTTTTTGCAATTTCCGCATATCCTGCAAGTGCTATGCTGATGGGGGAAGGCCGGCATCAGCCTGTCTTTGGAGAACCTTATTTTATTTGAATATATCTTGAGGCCTTTTATACCGTTCTTTTGTAATATATATTCCAAAAAGAATTGGAAGCTATCGCTCACTATTACAGGGGCCACTCCTCTCTTCTTCAGTAAAGCTACGATCTTCTTAAAGTACGGATCTACCTTTATCTTCGCCAGATATTTCATCAGGCCTCTCCTGTCTATCCTAACAGACTCAAGCTGTCCGGAAAGACAGTCTTTAGACCCGATTTCACCCTTTTTCCAGGCGCTTTCGTATTCCGTCCACTTCTTATTTATGGAAAATGTTTCTACGATATTATCAAAGACGTCGAACGGCGTAATAGTATTGTCGAAGTCAAAAAATATGGCATAATCGCCCGGGGTTCTTTTCATATATATCTTATTTTTTATCTTTAACAACTTTCGCGGTGCCGCGGATATCGTATTCGTCCTCTATCTCTCCAACTATCTCTTCGAGGATATCTTCCAGGGTCACGAGCCCCTCCACCGCGCCCTTCGCGTCGAGAACCATGGCCATATGAGTATGGCCCTTCTGGAAATCCTTTAATAATTCCACCACCTTTTTTGAGCCTGCCACGAAAGTGGGCGGATACAATATATCCTGCATCACTATAAGATCCCTGTTAACGGAGAGGTTTAAAAGATCCTTCATATTTATTACGCCGATGATATTGTCGGGTGAGCCGCTGTGAACGGGCAGCCTTGAATAGCCCGATTCCAACACCTTATCTAAAATGGCGTCTATGTGGGAGTTTATATCTATGGACATAATCTCAGCCCTGGGCTTCATCACGCTTCTCACTATAGTTTCGCTGAAATCGAATACCCTTGTAAGCATCCTATATTTATCTTTGTGAAGAGCGCCCTCTTCTTCGCCTACCTTTATAAGCGCTCTTATCTCTTCCTCGGTAACCAGCGACGGTTTGCCACTCATCCGGCCTCCGGCCATATTAACAATAAAATTTGTAACTATCTCCAATAATCTCACTATCGGAGAAAATGCTTTTATCAGATAATAGACCGGCCTGGCGAGATAAGAAGAGAGCCTGTCAGGATACCTTGAGGCAAATGTCTTTGCCACCACCTCGGAAACCACTATAAGGAATGTCACAATAATGGTCGAATAGAGCAAGACGCTGTTGCGCTGGCCTATAAAATGTATGACTATGGTGGTAACCAGCGAGGCAACAAGCGCTCCTGCTATGCTATTGGCGACAAGAAGCGTGCTAAAAAATCTCTCCGGCGTCTCAATTATATTGATAATTAATTTTGCTTTTTTGGAGCCCTCCGCGGCCCGCCGTCTCAGCTTTATCCTGCTCGTAGCTATTATCGATATCTCCGACGCCGCGGTAGCGGCCGCCAGCAATAGTAAGAGCACAAGAATAAGCAGCTTGATCAGGTATTTCATCTGGTAAAATGTTGAAATAGCGGGCTTAAAATAAGCATAAACGTGAGCATTATCAGGATAACTGTGGTGGACCAGCCCACCACATTCTGGAATAGATTGTTCGCATACTTATCCATTATGCGCTTGTTATTCACTATCAGTATCATCGATATGAGGACAACCGGCAACAACATCGCGTTTATCACCTGCGACCATATGGTTATCGCAATGAGCGGAGCGTTGGGCCATAATATTATGCATACGGATATCGCTATAATAAATGTGAATAACGCGTAGAATTGCGGCGCTTCCTTAAGTTTCTTATTTATCCCCGCCTCAAAACCGAAAGCCTCGCAGACATAGAATGCCGTGGCAATCGGAAGTATCGTAGCGGAAAATATCGACGCCACAAATAGCCCGAACGCGAAGAGCTCGGACGCGAAGATCCCGGCGAAAGGCTTTAATGAAACTGCGGCATCCTTAGCCTCATTTATTATGACGCCGTTCTTATTCAATGTGGCGGCGCACGCGACTATTATAAAGAATGCTACAACTACTGTAGCTACGCATCCTATTATGACATCCCACACCGCGTATTTATAATCCTCTATCTTTATACCTTTCTCTATAACTGCCGATTGCATATAGAATTGCATCCAGGGCGCTATCGTTGTGCCTACTATTCCCAGCACCATGCTTAAATAATCTTTATTGAAGTGCATGGCGGGCTTCAATATGCTGCTGCCTATTTCATGCCAATCCGGCCTCGCGAGCACCGCCGATACTATATAGGATAATAGGCAGAAGCTGAAAAGCAGAAATACCCTCTCCGCTGTCTTATAATTTCCGTAAACAACGAGCAGCCATACGGCCACGGCCACTATAGGAACGGATATATATTTGCTTATGCTGAATATATTCATGCTCCCGGCGACTCCTGCAAATTCCGTGGCGGTATTGCCTATGTCCGCGATAACGAGCCCCAGGAATATCAGGAATGTTATTTTTACGCCAAAACTCTCCCTTATGAGATCCGCCAGCCCCTTACCCGTAACTATGCCCATCCTGGCGTTCATTTCCTGAACGACCGCTAAGATTATAAAAGACGGTATTAGCGTCCAGAGAAGTCTGTACCCGTAAAGCGCGCCGGCCACGGAATATGTGGTTATGCCGCCTGCATCGTTGTCTACGCTGCCGGTTATAATGCCCGGCCCGATGATGCTTAAGAATATGAGCAACCCCTGGAAGAAGTTCCTCTTATTTACAGCGGTTCCTGTTTCCATGATCTCTTCTATATCCCCTGCGGCTTTCTGGGCCTCTTTCGCCATGCTATAGATATTATCTGGCTCAATATATCGTCAATCGTTATGATCCCGTGCATGACCTTGTTCTCATCCACGACAGGCAAGGCCGAAACCTTGTACTTATCCATAAGGTGCGCGACCTCTTTGACGCTGTCATTCAAATGAACGAAAATGATCGCCGGGAATACCGTATTTGATACCGTCTCCTTCGGGCCCGCGAAGAGCAGCTTCCTTATGCTGGTTACGCCTTTCAAATGGTGCGTTTCATCAACAACATATATGTAAGGAACGGTCTCAACTTCGCGCGTCTGATTCTTTATGTACTCTATTGCTTCCTCCACGGGTGTACTGGCAGACATGGAAACATATTCGGTAGTCATCAATCCGCCGGCGGAATCACTCGAATATCCGAGCAGAGTGGATAATTTTTTCGCCCTTTCGGAGCCCATAAGAGTAAGTATGTTCTCAACGGTGTTCCTGGGCAATTTCCCGAGCAGATCAGTAGCCTCATCGGATGACATTTGCGTGACTACAAGCGCAGCCTCTTTCTTGTCCAATTCTTTTAAGATCGCTTTCTGATCATTGAATTCCAGGTTTTCGAATATCCTTGCCTTTGTCTTTATATCCAGCGCCCTGAAGAGGGCCATGCGCTGATTGAAATTCAGGTCCTGCATTATCTCTCCAAGATCGGCCGCGGGTATGGATAGGAGCTGCTTTTGGGATACGGATAGTTTCATGGTCATTCCAGAAGAATTTATGGAGACGGGCTGTATGTACTTCCATGAGACTATCTCATCTTTCCTGAGATATTTGGATTTCGGATTGATAAATTTCAGCGTTGTATCCACAACCTTCTCCCATCCGAGCCTGCGTACGAGGCCGCGCAGACCTATATCGACGTGCGCGACCATCAACTCATGGTCTATCCTCAAGAGATGTATATCATTAACGCGGATAACCTTGTGATTATAAGTATCGACTACCTGCTGGTCGAGTATATCGCGGCGCAGAAGAAACTCGTAATTTTTCGGGGACGGGAAAAATTTAACTTCTTCGGATTTAATATTTAATACTACTTCTCCATCTATTTCCGAGATTTTTAGGAAAGGAACACTTGCGTAATATCTTCTTATAAAGCCTTTGGCTATTATGAGTTCGTCCGACTTCGGATAGACTTCGCTCGTCTTGGCTGAGATGTCCCATAGTTTTCCAATAAACCTGTGGTCGCTATCCAGGACATCCTTCCCTAAAAGGTTCGAGAAGTTCGTGAACATCGCCGCGGCTTTGATCTTTGCTTCTTCGATAATCGGACTTATCATATATACGGTATTTTAACTCTTCGAGCAGAATAGCGCTATCGTATCGATGATCCCTTTGCGCATCATCATGACGGCTATGGCGGCCAATAGAAGGCTCGCTATCTTCGAAAATGCCTTCGAGCCCGCCTTGCCCAGGAAATTGGATATGTTCGTGGCATAATGAAATGTGACCCACGTGAAGATGAGATTTATTACGAAGGAGAGGACCGTCATATATGGGCCGTAGGAATCGAGCAGTATTATTATTGTAGTAAGAACGGCGGGGCCCACTACCAACGGCGTCCCGATAGGAACGGCCCCCATCGTCTCGCTCGGAAGCCTGCGCGCCTTGTCATACTGCAGTATATCTCTCAATGATATTGCCAAGAGCACCGCGCCGCCCGCTATCTTAAAGTCCGATACCTGCACGCCTAATATCTTGAATATCCACCTGCCAAGAAAGAGGAATACTATGCCTATTATGAACGCGGTGATGATCGACTGTATGATAGTGCGCTGTCTCTCTCTTTTTTTGAGATGTTCGGTGAATCCGATGAACATAGGAAGTATCCCTATGGCGTCCATCGCTACGAATATGGGTATGAATGAAAGGAGGAACTTATCCATGATTATTGGTATGTTATTATAGCATAAAACTAAATAAAGAACAAGAAAGGCAGGGCAAAACAGGCCCTGCCTTTATAAGTTTAAGGGGCTTGAAAATAGTTATTTGCCGCAGAACTTACCCTTTATGATCCTCTCCGCCTCTAACCAGTCGTTGAGAGAATTGCCAGGCTTGCGGCCTCTCTTTTCGTAAAGCTCGTATGCCTTCTTCCCTATCAGCTTATTCAAATCTTCTTTTGAAATGGACGGGTTTGAAGATCTGCCAAGCTTTATGGTTGATGTTCTTGCCATAATATTACCCCCCTTTCCGTCTGAAGTTAATTATACAGTTTTTTAAAAATTACGCAATAGAAATCTTCAAAAAATCCGGCGCCGGTTTCTTAAGGTACTTATAGACGTTCTTCAGGTGCATCCTGTACAGTTTATCAAAGGGATTATCGGCTCCCATATGAGCCTTCCCGCTGTACCACCAGTTCCAGTCGCTGCCCTCGGCTATGTAAAACTCCCTCCAGGCTTTGCGAAGGAGTTCGCTCTCTGCCTCGGGCCCGTCCCGATATCCTTTGGTGTATTTTACCAGGTCCCTTCTGACCATAGAAAGATAATCCCATGACACATTATCCTGCTCCTCGCCTATCCATATATTAAAGTTATGATTTATCCATGACGCGGGGAATACGGCATTAAGGGCTTTGCGTTTAAAGCCACCCACGCCCAGATAGCCGCTTATCGTGACGGCCTCCAATTCATCGTCGTCATCAAGATGCCCATACAGCGTCTCAAAGAAAGTCCTGCCGTTGTCCGTAAAAAACTCCCATGCATTCTCTCCGTCCATCGCTATCGTGACCAACGGCTTATCCACGCCGGTATAATTCTCGGCGATCCTTTTGAAGTGCGCTATAAGATCGTCGGCTGCCGAACGTTGCTCCCATGAACTGTAATTGAAACTTATGATATCGGATAGGAATTTATCCCGGAATATGAGTGATAAGGGCTTCGAGCCTTTTTTGAATTTATATGGCTCATATATGATCTGCCTGTCCGGAGGCGGGGCTGCTTTGCGTTTAGCGCGCTGCATAGCTAAGCTGTTAAAGAGTATATCTTCGTCCGTGGCGGCCCATCTTATGCCGTTTGAAGCCATGATCTCCAGCGCTTCATCGGAGACGCTGCCTTCAGAAGGCCACATGCCGCGCGGAGCAATGCCAAACTGTTTCTTATGATACTTAATGGCCTCGGCGATGTGCCACCGGGCGTCTTCCGGGTGAGAGAACCTTCTCTTCGGAAGCTCTATTTCCGGTGTTGAGACCCTGGATATCGATGTATCGCAAAGGAGAGGCGTTATAGGATGATAGAAAGGAGTCGCGGATATCTCTATCTGCCCGGCGTCCTGAAGTTTTCTGTAAAGAGGTATAACCTGCGAGATTATTTCCTTCTGTTTCAGCAGCACATACTCCTTATCTTCTTCGGTGTAGCAGGAACCTTTACGTATCAGGTTTTTTAAGTTTATATCATCATCAACGCTGATCGAATGGAACCACACGAGATTGAAGAGTACCTGAAGGTCCAGGATATCCTGATCCGAGAAATCCTTCACCGCTTTTTTTAACGATCTATCGGATGTGTTCTGCAAGCCTTTCTTTACGAGAAGCTCCAGGTACCGCTCATTGGGCTCAAGAAGATTCTTGAAGTTGACCCTGAAAAAGTTCTCCAGTATATCGAGCCTGTCTTCGAGAGTGAGTGAGGAGGCCTTCTTTGCCGCGAGATCAAGGAATATGTCGGTCGCGCCATTGAGGGCGTAGTCGTTTATCTGTTCTAACAGGGACGGGACAAGATTGAACGTCGCTCTGACATTATCAAAACCCTGAAGAAGGGCGGCCATCGGAAAATAGTCCTTCACGGCGTGGAACCGCACCCATGGCAGAAGGTATTTTCCGGTAATGGTGTCTTTATAGCACGGCTGATGCATGTGCCAGAGAAAAGCTATGGATAGTTTTTTAGTGAAGTACATATATTTAAGCGTTGTATACGGAGTAATCTATATCCGGAAATATATTATATTTATCTTCACACTCTCTTATGTACGCTTCGTCGATGGAGCCATCTTTTATTTCTTCGTAAATTCTGGTGAAATGCTCGGCATGTTCCCTAAGCCGCTCCACCGCATAAGGCACGTGGGAGCCTGTCTTCATGATGAAGGCCCAATCGCTCGATTGCGCCAGAAGCAGCTCTCTGGCCATCTGGTTCAGCGCGCGGCGCAGGATCCCATCGGCATTCTTGAACTTTCCGGCAAGCTCCACCATCCTCTCGGTCATCTTGTGCAGATGCCGGTAGATCCAGTCGTTAGAGCCTTCAAGCCATACCTCGGAGTAGCCTTTCCATCCCCAGCTCGAATATGCAGGGGCGAGCACTTGGAATTTCTTATACATCTTAAGATAGTCGCCCGGAGTTGTAAGTGCTATATTACTCTGGTCATATTTTATCTTGCGCACAAGAAATTCCAGCCACTCGGGGCCCTCATACCACCAGTGCCCATAAAGCTCGGCATCGTAAGGAGAGACCAGTATCGGAAGTCTGTCACCCATCTGGCCCTGCAAAAATTCGATCTGTTTATCTCTGTTGAAGATGAAATTTCCCGCATGGTAGGCGGCTTTTTCTCTCGCCGCATCGGGGTCATAAGGCTCTTTATTGCCTTCCTGGCCGGTTATCCTGTAATATTTTATGCCGGTATTTATTCTTACGCCGTCGGGATTTATATACGGCTTTATATACTCATATTCCAGGTCGAAGCCTATATCCCTGTAAAATTCCCTGTAAGCGTAATCCCCGGGATAGCCTTCCACGGCGCTCCATACGGCCTTTGACGTCTCCATATCCCGTCCGAATACAGCGACGCCATTCTTACACATATAAGGATTGAATACCCCGAACCGAGGCCGCGGAGTGCCGAACAGGATACCGTGAGTATCCACAAAGAAGTATTTTATCCCCTCCTCTTTAAGCATCTCCTCATCGCCCGGATTATACCCGCACTCGGGCAGCCACATACCCAAAGTCCTCTTTCCATAGACTTTCTGATAAAGGTCAGCGGCCACTTTCACCTGAGCCCTGACGGAAGCCTTCCTCTCTACCTCCATCAGCGGCAGGTACCCGTGAGTCGCGCAGCATGTGATGACTTCGAGCACCCCCAGGTCCTGAAAACGCTTGAAAGCCCTGTTAAGGTCTTTCTTGTATTCGTCCAAAAATATGCGCTTGGCATCGAGAAAAGAATTATGGTACATCTGGGCAAGCTTATTGAAGGTCGGGTCCCACCTGGTGCGTTCTATCTCTTTCGAAGAAAGCTCTATGAGTTTATCTATATGCTTTATATACTTATCCTGAAGATGCTGATCCATGAACATCGACATCAGCGTAGGAGATATCGAGATCGTGAGCCTGAAATCGATCTTATCCCTGACTAAAGCGTCGAATGCCTTTATCAGGGGTATGTATGTTTCCGTAATGGCCTCAAAAAGCCAATCCTCTTCCAGGAAGTCTTCGTATTCGGGATGGCGGATGTAAGGAAGGTGCGCGTGAAGAACTATCGAGAGATATCCTTTGGGCATAACGGGTTATTCTGTCTTTCTCGTGACTATCGGCGTGATCTTACGGCGGTCAATGCCATCCGAGGAGGCAGCTTCGACCGGTATAGCCTGCTTTCCGTCCGGCAAAGCGAACCTTAATGTGAACGTTCCATCCGGTTTCAGCTTTATTTCTTTGCCCTGGACGGTAAGTTTGGCGTCGGGCTCGGTCGCCCCGTAGACTATCAGTTCCGTATTGACGACCAGCCAGAACTTCCTCTCCTGCATCTTTCTGTGAAATGAGGCGCCGCTCGATATTTGAGCGGAGGTGACCTGCTCTTCGAGCCTCTTCTTTACCATCTCTCTGACTTCCAAAGAACCTTTGCCCGCGGCGAAGCCGCCTGAGAGCCCGAACATCTTCCAGTAATCATCTTCCGGCATCATCCATTCGGCGTCCAGCTTGTCGGACATACCATATCTTGGGGTCTTTATCGTATTGGATCTGGCGAGGAGGTAGAAGGAGCCGTCCTTTGTAGCTATACCTATATCGACTATCCAGGACCTGTCGGGAGAGCCTACGTTGATATACCAATTGACGGCAAGGCCCTTCAGCTCTATGTCAAAATAGGAATGGGCGTTCTTGCCGTTGAAATTTATATCGGTAACATCGTAGATGCGCAGGATGGTTTTTACGGGCAGGCCGCCGTCGCTCTTTATTCTTTTTACTGTCTCTTCTTCTTTTTCGCGGCGTATATCCCAGTACGCGAATATCCACCACGGATCGCGTACCAATATTACTATTCTTTGATCACCGTACCCTTGAGGAAACTCGAACCGCTTTCTTTCCTTTGTAAGCAAGTGAATTCCTCGGATTACTATTCTTCAGCAGTCCCTGTCGGGGCATTATTTTCCGCAGCCGGCTCTTCGGCCTCAACGCTTACCAGCTTAGCCGTATTCTTGCTGCCTGTTACGGTGTACGTAACGTCCACCCAATCGCCCTTCTTTATCTCTTCGATCGCCTTCACGTTTTCCAGCTTGGAATCTTTATCAAGCGATACTTCCAGGGTCTTCTCTTCGTCGTTATCGTAATCATAATACTGGACAGAGAGCGAGGCTGCCTGAAGATTGATGGCCTGAACTTCACCGTAAATAGAGAGTTCGTTCGCCTTAGTTGGCGCTTCAGCCGCAGGTGCTTGAACTACAGGGGCTTGAGCCGCAGGGGCTTGAACCGCGGGAGTTTGAGCCACAGGGGCTGGAGCCACAGGTGCTTGAACCGCGGGAGCTTGGGCCGCAGGTGCTGAAGCTGCGGGTGCTTGAGCAGCAGGGGCTTGAGCGGCGGGAGCTTGCGTCTCTTGAGCCGGAGCCGTATCGTCTTTAGCGGGAGTCTGAGAATCCTGACAAAATGCCGGTATTGCCGAAAAAGCCATAACCGCAAAGACAACCGCTATACATACAAAATACTTCTTCATTCCACACCTCCTTGAGCGTTACCGATAAATGGTATCATAACCACGATACAGATGTCAATCTTTCAGGATCTACTTTTTACCTGTCTTGGCCTGCGTCTCTTTGGGCGCGGAAAGCTTATCATAGGCTGCCTTCAGAGAGACCTTCTCATCGAGAAGTTTATCGTATTCGCCTTTAAGCGCATTCTTTTCGTTCGTGAGCGTATCTACTTTTGATGCCAGATCCATCTTGTCTTTTAAGAGGTTCTCGTATTCTACCCTCAAGGCATCTCTCGATTTGGTGAGAAGATCGAGCTTCTCCTCAAGCGCCGTCTTTTCGTTAAGCAGGGTCTCGTATTTATTCTTAGAGACACCGCATCCCGTAAGCGAAAACGAGATGACCGTAATAAGAATGATGAAAGATGTTAACTTCGACAATTTCATAACAAACTATCCCCTTTCTACTGCTGAGTGGTTAAATACTTTTCGAGCGCTATCCATGTCTTGGGGCCGACCTTTCCGTCCGCCTTCAAGCCCTTCGCCTTCTGGAACTCCACTATCGCTTTCTTCGTCTTTGGCCCCATCTTGCCGTCTATACTGCCGGTATAAAAGTTAGCGGCCTTAAGTGCTGTCTGTATATCTCTGTTCCTGGAAATGCTCTCCTGTCCCGCTTTTGCTGCGGCACCGGCCACGGGAGGCACCGCCGCGGTCGGAGGGATCGTCTCCTGATTCAAGGACTGCGCTGCTGAAGGCTCTGTGACCGGCGACTGAGAAACCACGACATCTTCCACGGGGGCCACCGCTTCAGTCGTTTCTAATTTGGCCGTCTCGGCTTCCTTATCGGTTTTACCTTTACAGCCAACCACAGCAAGCGGCATTAACATCAAAGCAACCGCAAATACCAACATCAAACCTCTGTTCATCTACTCCTCCTTTTTTTCGGTCGAAATCATTAATTTCGGATTATAATACTTTGCCGGATTTCCGTCAAGGATAAAAATCATTTGAATATCTCCCCTGTCTCCCGCGACCAGAATAAGAGGTCCAGCTCTTCCAGGCCCAGGCCTATCGATTTGGCAAAAGAGCGTGCGCGCTCCTCTATATCAAGGTAAGATTTTGCGGAGATGGACGATGGCACCTTCTCTATCGCGCCATATCTCTTCAAATTCTTAAGTATATGCCTGTCGAGTATCGCTATATCCTTACCAAGGCCTACATTCCTTAAAAAGTGGCTGGCCTCCTTATATCCTATGCCCTTTACACTGTCCACTAGCTTTTTACGCAGCTCTAGAATATTACCGGCTGACAGGGCTCTTCTGTCAAAGGTCCGCCGCGCGCTTACCAGATATCCGGCCTTTTTGTTATGAAATCTGGACCTGCCCTTTAAGATGGGCCGTATCGCGCCGGCCGAAGCCTTGAAAAGCAACCCCTTCTTCTTAAGCTCCTGGATAGCCTCATCGCATTGCCGGGCATTGGATTGCGGCGTCAGTATGCAGAAGCAGAGTTCCGTAAATATATCTCTGGCGCCGCCTTTGCCCATCTTTTCAAATTCACGCAGACGCTTCCTGATATCGTATTTCTTTCGCTTATACTCTTCGAGCAGCTCTCTATTGAGTGTCACGGTATTTTCAGCCTCATCTGCGTTGATTCAAATATTTGAACGCCGACAGGCTCGCCTTCGAACCTTCGCCTGCGGCTATTATTATCTGTTTTTCCGGTACATCCGTAACATCTCCCGCTGCGAATATACCGGGGATGTTAGTCCGGTTATGGCAGTCCACTTTTATCTCGCCGAGCGCGTTCTTCTCTATATCCGGCGCGAAATAAGAATTCGGTATAAGGCCTATCTCCACGAATATGCCTTCGACTGGGATACGCTTATCTTCACCGTCGCATCTTATTCTGATGCCGCTTACCATTCGGTCACCTGTTATCTCGAGCACTCTCGCATTGTTCATAACTGTTACAATATCGCTCTCATGCACCTTCTCTATCATTATGGAGTCGCCCGTCAAATGCGAAACTATATTTACTATATAAATGCGGCGAGCTATCTTCATCAATTGGAGTGCCGCGTCGAGAGCGGAGTTGCCGCCGCCTATCACGGCGACATCCTTGCCGGCAAAGAGCGGGCCGTCGCATGTGGCGCAGTATGTCAATCCCCTGTTTTTGAATTCCTTCTCTCCGGGCACCGAGAGTTCCCTCGACCTCTTTCCTGATGCTATGATCGCGGTCCTCGATTCATACTGCCCCTTATCGGTCTTTACGATTATCCTGTCGTCCATTTTCTTTATATCCAGAACGCTCTCGCCCTCTTTCATCGCAATGCCGTATTTACGCATATGCTCTTCGAATTTCGAGGAGAGCTCAGGGCCGGTTATGAATTGATACCCGGTGTAGTTCTCTATATCCCCGCTCCATGCCGCCTGGCCGCCTATGTCGCCCGAGATCACAAGAAAATTCATCTTCTTTCTGGCGGCATAGACTGTCGCGGTTATCCCTGCCGGACCGGCACCGATTATTATGAGGTCGTACATGATCTGTAGGCTATATCCCTAACGCCTTCTTTATCCTATCTTTGTCAAAACCGACTATGAGCTCACCGTCTATATCAATAACTGGCACGCCCATCTGCCCGGAGCTCTTTATCATCTCCTGGGCGGCCTCCTGGTTCACGGATACGTCGATATCCTGAAAGCTCACCGCATTATCTTTCAGGAACTGCTTCGCCCTTATGCAGTAAAGGCATGTAGGAGTGGAATAGACCTTGACTTTCTTAGTCATGATATCTCCAGTCTTTTTGAGCTCTGCCACAACCCGTGTATGTTGCAGTAACTGGACGCAAGGATCGTGCCGGGTTTATCGGTCTTGAAACTCACGGTCGCCTCCGGATGAGTGTAGACGGTGCTCATATTCGGCCCGGCGGCAGATTCGCCGTGGGCATCGAATTCAAACCTGCCTATCTGGAGCGGGAACTTTTCCCCGTCCGGTAAAAAGAACACAGTTATCCATCTGATATGATGCTCCGTTGTATTGGTATGCGCTATCTCTTTACCCACTGTTAATGTTGCTTTTATCAACTCACCTTTTTTAGCTTTATCAGGCGAATCGATCACCGGCACATGCTTCTCCTTCTTCCAGTCCGCGGACTGGAGCAGATCTTTTAATTCCGCCATAATAAACCTCTCTTTCCCGATCACAATTCCCACCTCCGGCGTGGAAATACATTCATTTCCACGCCGGGGGTGTAAATATAGTATAGGATATTATCCGAGCAGGTCCTCGAACTTCTCTTCATGGCCGACCTCTTCGGCCAGTATATGACACACAAGCTGATATGTCACATGGTCCTTGCCCTTTGTCTTCTCCGCTAACTTATTATAAACATCGATAGCTCCTGCCTCGGCGTCCATGACGACCTTTATCATGCCCTTGTAATCTGATGTGCTCTTCGGCGGCTTCGGATAAGGCGTGTTGCACTGCTTCTCGATATCCGAAAAGTTTGCCAACGGCAGCCCGCCCAGCTCCTGTATCCTGTCGGCCAACTCCTCCGCATGCTCCGCTTCGTCCTTGGCTATCTCCTCCAGGAATTCGCTCATGTCTTCATACATCATGCCTGTGCATGTCCTTGCCATATAGAGGTAAGAATAGTGAGCGAGCCATTCATCCGCGTATGCCCTGTTAAGATCCTTTATAATCTCCTTTACATCTACCGCCGCTACCTTCGTCCCTTCTTTACCCATACCGTCCTCCAATTTTGTGAAACAAATTTTCCCTCGCTCCATACGGAAAATTCCGCGAAGCGAAAATTGATCCTGAGGCTGCGACCCCACGGAGCAGCCGAAGGACCTCTCCTTACAATTTACCCGCAAACTCTTTCCCGTAATCATAACAACTCTTCATCTCATTCTGATCGGGAACGTATTTGAATGAGATGGGCGCCTGTGCTATGCCGATCCCCGCTTCTTTGAGGAGCCCCTCTACGGAATTTAAAGCGCCGCCCGCCCAGCCGCAAGAACCAAATGCCGCGCCGCATCTGCCTTTAGGCTTCAGGCCCTTTAGAAGATCGAGAAATCCGGCGATCGCCGGCAACATGCCGTTATTGTGCGTCGATGAACCGACCAGGTAACCCTTCGAGTCCAGCATCTCCTTTATCACCTCTGTCCTGTCCGCTTGATTTATATCGAATATCCTTACGCTGATCCCGGAATCTGTAATGCCCTCGGCTATCTTCCGGGCCATCTTCTCGGTTGCCCCCCACATAGTCTCATACACTATCACCACCTTCTTCTTGCATTCATTCTTAGCCCACGAAGTATAGGCGTTTATTATCTTGGCGGGATCCTTGCGCCATATTATGCCATGGCTCGGCGCTATCATTGTGATAGGTATGCCCATCTTAACGACCTCGTCCAATTTTTTGAGTATCAAAGAGCTCAGGGGCCACAGTATATTGCCGTAATATTTCGCGGCTTCATCCATAAGCTCCGCCTGATCGACCTCGTCATCGAACCTCTTGCTTGTCGCATAGTGCTGGCCGAATGCGTCGTTCGGCATAAGCAGCTTCTCTTCGGGGCAGTATGTGAACATACTGTCGGGCCAGTGTATCATCGGCGCCTCTACGAACGAAAGCACCCTCTTGCCCAGCTTCAATGAATCTCCCGTCTTGACTGCCTGAAAATCCCAATCGCCGTAGTAATTCTTATATAAACCCTCTTTGCACTTCGCGGTCCCTATAACCTTTGCTTTAGGGCAAAGTTTCATGAGCGCTGGCATCGCTCCGGAATGGTCGGTTTCGACATGATTCGCGATCACATAGTCTATCTTTTCCGGAGGAATGATATCCCCGATCTTCTCTATCATCTCACCCGCAAATGACGCATATACAGTATCGACCAGGGCTATTTTGTCGTCCACTATTAAGTATGCGTTATAGGTGGTTCCTCTCTGCGTATTATAGGTGTGGCCGTGGAACGACTTAACGCTCCAATCAACAGCGCCGACCCAGTATATACCCTTCTTTATCTCGAATGGCCTCATTTGATAATCCCCCTCTTTTCTCCTTTTATAAATGTCGGCGCTGACGGCGGCGTAAACCCTCGCTTCACCTGGTGGTAATGATCGTACGTCATGGGCCTGCCATCTTTCAATATCGCGGAGTCCGTCATCTCTCCCAAAAAGAGAGTATGCGTAAGGCAATCAAAACAGTTTATCACCTTCGCTTCGATATACGCCAAAGAATAATCTGTCACTATAGGGCATCCGGACGGCAGGACCTTAAAATTCACATCCTTGAACTTATCTTCGTTCCTTCCCGATTTAAAACCGAACTTCCCTATAAAGGGGAGAGTCGCTTCTTCGCTTAATATCGATACGCCGAATATGCCGCTCGCCTTTATAAATTCGTTGGTCAGGTTCTTGTTATTTATGCTGATAGCTATTGTAACAGGTTCGCTCGTTATCTGGAATACGGTATTGGCTATCTGGCCGTTAAGCACCTTCTCTTTATTCGATGACACTATGAACATCCCGTAGCTTATATTATGAAGTACATTAGGGTCCATAGCGCTATACCTGCCCTTTCAGGTATTCTCTTATTTTGGCATCTCTATCCACAACCTTCGCTTCAGCCTTAAATCTGTCGTCAAAGGTCTCGGACTCTCTTTTGTAGATGATCCCGAGAGGTATCTTGGCGTCATTATTATAGTCCCACTCTCTTATTCTGGCTCCAGCGGCCGCCTCATCCGAAGGATCATGATCCTTCAGCTCATAAACTCTCTTGTCGTAATATTCGTACAGATTATCGAATGTGACGCAGACCTGCAGTACGTCCACTAAAGAGAAACCTTTATGCAGTATGGCGTCCTTAAATATCTTCTTTAAGAGTTCCAGGCCATGCGAAGTGCCGCGCGCCAAGAATGTGGCGCCGCTAGCCAACATCACCTCCAGCGGATTTATCGGTATCTCCTTCGTCCCAAAAGGAGTTGAGCGCCCCTTGAAACCCAAAGGCGAAGTGGGCGTATATTGGCCCGTAGTGAGGCCATAGACGCGGTTATTGTGTATGATCATCGTTATGTCGATATTTCTCTTGGCGGCAAATATCAGATGCTCTATCCCTTCGCCGTAAGAATCACCGTCACCGGAAAAACCTATCACTTTTACGTTCGATCTCGACAATTTTATAGCCTCGGCAACCGGGACAACCCTTCCGTGCAGCGAATAAAAACTATTTACATTTATGTAATCCACGATCTTTGCGTGGCAGCCGATGCCGGAGACGAGGGCTACGTTCTCAAGAGGAAATCCGTCTTCCGCCAGAGATTGCAGCACCGCCTTTATTGCGCCGAGTATAGCGAAGTTGCCGCATCCGATACACCATGTATTCTGCGCAGTTGTAGCCAGGCTTATCATAATTTGCTCTTTACCGCCGCTTCCAGCTCATCAACTGAGAATGGCCTGCCATCATATTTAAGTATCTGATCGTTAACTTTTATACCATAACTATTTATAAGCGCCCCCAATTGGCCGGTCGCATTATTCTCTATGGAGATTATTCTTTTTATGCCTTTGAGCGCGGTTTTAAAAGCATCAATGGGAAAAGGCGAAATAACCATGGGGCATACAACTTTAAGGCCCAGAGACTTGCCTATCTCTTCGCAGGCCGGCCTGTTCGAACCCCAGCATATTATGGCCGTATCCGGCTTACCGTTACAAAAGCATTTCACAGTTTCATACTTTTCCAGTTCTTCGGCCAGCAACTTTGTCTTCATCAATCTATTATTCTGCATCTGGACCGTCTTTACAGGATCCTCTGTGGTTATTCCGGATACGTCATGCTCATAACTATTCGCTTTCACCATTATACCTTTATCCGGCGGAAATGCCGGAACCTGCGCCGCCTCGCTCTTTATTTCTCTTATAGAATCTATGTCGAAATTGAATAGCCCTTCACATATCGTCTTATCGGTGAGCAATATGGACGGGATCCTGAATTTTTTTGAGATATTCAAACTTACCGCGGCCCAATAATACGAATCTTCCGCGTCGGAAGGCGCCGCTATGAAACGCGTGAATTCGCCCTGCCCCGCGCTTAAAGCGAAATTAAGCTCTGTCTGGGAAGTATAGGTCGGCAGCCCGGTGCTCGGCCCCGGCCTCTGGCCCAGGACTA
>Ga0209777_10003916_pt1 | contig 17941 bp, 14 predicted proteins | sample FrelakmetHBP12HB_FD_187147 | JGI IMG/M metagenome (GOLD analysis project Ga0209777, IMG submission 187147) | Freshwater lake sediment microbial communities from the University of Notre Dame, USA, for methane emissions studies -HBP12 HB (SPAdes)... | ecosystem: Environmental > Aquatic >...
ATGAAATATGGAATCGGAATTGCCGGCACACATGGTAAGACAACAACAACATCAATGGTTGGATTAGTTTTGACTGAAGCGGGAATAGATCCGACAATCATTGTTGGCGGAAAGTTAAGCGGACTCGGTGGAACCAATGCTCGACTTGGACAAGGAGATTACATTGTTGTTGAAGCCGATGAGTTTGATAGGACATTTTTAAAACTAACTCCGACAATTGCGGCATTAACAACTCTTGAGCGTGAACACCTAGATACATACAAAGATTTGGATGATATAAAAACTGCGTTTATTGAATTCGCGAACAAAGTTCCTTTTTTTGGTTTCGTTGTTCTTTGTCTGGATGAACCGGCGCTTCAAGAAGTTATTCCACAAATCAACAAGAAAATTTTTACCTATGGTATAACACCTCAAGCAGATATACGCGCGGTGAATATTACTCACAAAGAAAATCATTCTGAATTCACAGTGATTTATCTTGGTAAAGAATTAGGAAGAATAAGACTCAATATTCCCGGTTTGCATAATGTAAAAAACTCTTTGGTTGCAGTTACCATTGCAAAAGAAATGGGTGTCGAATTTGGTGTAATAAAGAAAGCGCTCGAATCTTTTACTGGCGTTTACCGCCGGTTTGAGAAAAAGTATGATAACGACATTATGGTAATTGATGATTATGGTCATCATCCGACTGAAATAAATGTTACACTTGATGGAATTCGACGCGGATGGAATAGAAGATTGGTTGCAATTTTTCAGCCGCATTTATTTTCTCGCACGAGAGATTTTTATAAAGAGTTCGGCCATTCGTTTCTGAATACCGATGTTTTTATTGGAACCGATGTTTATCCGGCACGCGAAAAACCGATGGAAGGAATAACAGGAGAACTGATTACCGACGCAGCAAAAAAGTTTGGACATAAAAACGTGCACTACGAACCTGATAAAACAAAGTTGCCTGAACTGCTGCAAAAAATTTATCGAAAGGGAGACATAATAATTACAATGGGTGCCGGGGATATATGGAAGTACGGCGAGAAGTTTGTGCAATTCTTAAAAGAGAAACATAAATAAGTAAATGAAAAAAATATCAAAAATATTGAGTGTTATTTTTTTAGTTCTGGCTCTTGGACTGATGACTTATTTATCCGTCGGGTTAAAAAACGGAAGCGACTATAAAATTAATTTAATCTCGCTCGAAGGGAACATTCACCTTTCAAAAGAGCAGTACTTGAGCTATGCAAACTTGCTCGATAAAAACAATTATGAAAAACTAACACTGCAAATCGTAAAAGATAGAATTGAAAAACATCCTTACGTTCAGCGCGCAGATGTTCGTTATGACGGAGACAATAAAGTTTCGATTAGAATTACGGAAAAAACTTTCGAATCAATTTTAATAGACAGCAGCAATCAATATATCGTTACGGAAAATTTGCAATTGCTACCATTTTTCCCGCAGACAAAAAAAATAGATTACCCAATTATTTCAAATCCCACCATCGCCGGTGCATTAAAAGTTTTATCATCATTGAAAAGAAATAACGACATCGTTTCAGCTTCAAAAATTATTACAACCATCAAACTGCTCAATCCGGATTTGTATGACCGACTTTCATCTATTGATATGCAAAATGGCAAGGATGTTGTTCTCTCTTTCACGAGTTTGAATTATCCAGTTATTATCGGTCGCGGCAGTGAAATTAAAAAGGTGATTTACTTCAATAATTTTTGGACCTATTTGAAAGGAAAAGAAATAAATAATTACATGGATTATGTGGATTTACGTTTCGGTGGGCGTGCATTCCTCGGCATAGTAGATTCGCTAAAACGTGAAGAACAGAATATTAAGGAGGGGCAAAAGAAATCATGAAAAAAAATGTAATTGCAGGGCTTGATCTTGGTACAACAAAAGTTTGCGCGGTAATCGCAGAGCAAGCAGAAAATAGTCTGAACATTTTGGGATTCGGCGTCGCCCCATCGGAAGGATTGAATCGTGGATTGGTAGCTAACATTTCTAAAACTGCCGAAGCGATTACTGAAGCAATGAACATTGCATCTAACAGAGCAGGATTAACTGTTAAAGAATTGAATGTTGGGGTTGCCGGAGAACACATAACAAGTTTACGCCATAGAAATTATGTAACAATTAATAATCCGGAATCGGAAATAACACAATCGGATTTGGAAAGATTGCGAGCAGATGTGCAAACAATACGCATTCCATCCGATCGTCAAATACTTCATATTATTCCAGAAGAATATTCTGTGGACTATCAAAGTGGAATTGATGATCCGATCGGAATGTGCGGTTCACGCCTGGAAGCTGTTAATCATGTTGTTCTTGCTTCAATACCGGCAATGCAGAATATTAAAAAATCCGTAGAGCGTGCCGGATACATTGTTAAAGATTATGTGCTTCAGCCAATCGCATCAAGCTTTGCGGTTCTTGAAGAGAACGAAAAAGATTTGGGTGTGCTGCTGATAGACATCGGTGGCGGCACAACAGACATTGCAATATTCCATCGCAAAGCAATAAAGCATACAAAAGTTATTGGCGTTGCCGGTAACCAGGTTACAAATGATGTACGCGAAACTCTTGGAATTGTAACTGCAGATGCAGAGAAATTGAAAAAAGAATATGGCTATGCAACAGAGCATGCAATTATAAAGGAAGAAGACATTTTTATAAAAGGTGTTGGCGGAAGAGGAAATATAAAAATTCCTTTAACGCTTCTTACTCAAATTATCAGCGTACGCATGAAAGAATTATTTGCTTTGATTGATAACGAATTACGCCAGACAGGATTTAAAAATAAAATTAAAGCAGGCGTAGTTTTAACAGGCGGCGGTTCATTATTAAAAGGTTGTACCGAATTAGCTGAAGAAGTATTTGGTATGCCTGCGCGCATTGGTGTTCCGTTGGATCTAGGTTCCGGTTTATCCAATGAAGTTGAAAGTCCAGAATTTGCAACAGTTGCAGGGTTGATCAGAGGAATTCCAGGCAAGTCTTCGGCAGGGCAATTTACAACAGTTAAAACAAGCAGCTCAGAACATAAATTCAATGTAAAAAAACTTTTCAAAGGATTACAAGAATTTTTTGACAAACTATAAATAACCACAACAAGGAGGAATCATGTCCACTATGGAAAAGAGACCACGTTTTTTCACTCTTGAAACTCAACGCCCAATGTCTGCACAATTAAGAGTAATTGGAGTTGGCGGCGGCGGCTGTAACGCAATTGACAGCATGATCGAACGCGGATTAACCGGCGTAGAATTTATTGCGGTTAATACAGACGCTCAGGTTCTTGAAGAGAGTTATGCAACTCAAAAAATCCAGATTGGTGCAAATGTAACTCGCGGACTCGGGGCCGGTGCGGATCCTAACGTTGGAAGAAAGGCAGCCGAAGAAGACAGAGAAAAAATAACACGCAACCTGGAAAGCAGCGATATGGTTTTTGTAACTGCAGGAATGGGCGGCGGTACAGGTACTGGTGCAGCTCCGATTGTTGCATCAATAGCAAAAAGTCTTGGTGCCCTTGTGATTGGGATTGTTACAAAACCATTCACATGGGAAGGCAAGCAAAGAATGAAAAATGCAGAAGAAGGTATTGCTGATCTAAGACAGTATGTTGATAGTTTAATAGTTGTTCCGAACAGTAGAATTCTTAGCATTATTGATACGGCTACTGCTGCAAAAGCTGCATTCAATAAACCGAACGAAATTTTGTTTGAGGCGACAAGGGGAATTGCAGATATCATTACGATAAAAGGAATTATCAATGTGGATTTTGCCGATGTTCGAACCGTAATGAGAGACAGCGGACAGGCATTGATGGGATGTGGAATTGCAAGCGGAGAAAACCGTTCGGTTGAAGCAGCTCAGAAAGCAATTTCATCGCCGATGCTTGAAGGAATTTCGATTAAAGGTGCAAAGAATATTCTTCTCAATGTAAGCGGTTCATCGAATATGACAATGCAGGAAATCGAAGCAGGTAATAATGTAATTTTTGAAGCTGCGGGCGAAGAAGCAAATGTAATATTCGGCGTTGTAAACAAAGAATCTATGAACGAATATATTTCATACACAGTAATTGCAACTGGCTTTGAAACCAAAGCGGTTTCAAACACAATCAGTCATTTGAAAGCTGAGAAAGCGGAAAGAAAACCCGAGAAAAAAGTTGTTAATTATTCAGGCGGCTTTCCTACCAAGAAAGGATTGGAATTGGAAAACTCTGAGGACTTAAATGTTCCAACGATCTTGAGAGTTAAAAGAACTAATCTCGATTTATTTACGGATCAATCGGCAATCGAGAGCGGATTTAAAATCGAAAACAATAATCATAATGAAGAAGATTTATACACAAGGAATCGGGACGAAGAGGACAGTTCGTCATTCCTGAGAAAAATAATGGATTAGTTTTTTATGAATTGAAAATATTTAGAGCGTGATTATGAATGAGATAATTTTATTAGGCGCTATGCTTTTGTTCATTGTTGTCTATTCGTCTAAAGCAATAAAGAAGCTGAAGAACTTTAAATAAGTAAACAGTTATTAGGTACTCCAAAGGCCGTATTGATTTTCACCTTGTTGTGGTAAACAGATACGAAAATCAGCGCGGCCTTTTTTTATATGAAAGATTTACCATTTCCGTTTTGTTAATGGAATTACTAATTTTATTCATCAAATAGATGCTCATCAAAATGAAAAAATTTATTCTCTTCATGCTATTTATTTTCTCCATAGATTTAATTTATGCACAAGAAGGCGATGAAGTCGGCTGGGTAGCGCGCTTCGGTGCCGCAGGCGGTTTTACTCCTGCGATGGTTTTTCCAAATTTAGACCCTGTAAATGCGCAAATTAAAAATATGGGAATCGAAAATCTGTCTAATTCTGGAATGTTTCTTTTGGGCGGCAGCGGTTACGCTTATATAATGCTAGTTGATAATTTACGAATTGGCGGAATGGGAATTGGAGGTACAAAAAGCACTAGCGGTATCGTAAGTGGCTTGAATAAAGAGGTAAAATATAATTATGGTTTTGGGGGCGTTACACTTGAGTATACTTTACCATTCATAAAAAATATTGCTGTTTCTGTTGGTGCAATTCTTGGCGCAGGTTCCAGCAGTATCGAGATTTATCAAAACTCCGGATCTAAGAATTGGGCGGATACTTGGAAAAAAGTTGGAGGCGGAAATGTTTCTTCTAACCAGGTAAGCGATATAATTACAAATTCGTTTTTTACTTTTGTTCCAACATTAAATGTTGATATTCCTCTTTCTCGGTTTATTGCATTCAGAATCGGAGGCGGATATATTGCCACCATAGGCGATAAGTGGACGTTGAATAATAACCAAAGTATTACTGGCGTTCCTTCGGATCTGAGCAGTAATTCACTTTTCATTCAAACAGGTATTTACTTCGGACTTTTTGCATTTTAACAAATGACTACAAAAAACATACTTGTTACCGGTGGGGCCGGATTCATCGGCAGCAATTTCATTAATTATATTTTATTATTAAGAGATGATTACTTTATCATCAATCTTGATAAACTTACTTATGCCGGTAATCTTGAGAACTTAAAACCGAGCGAAGGAAAAAAGAATTATCATTTTGTTAAAGGGGATATCTGTAATAATGAGTTGGTTGATTACTTATTTAAAAAGTATTCGATAAAATTTGTTATCAACTTTGCGGCAGAATCTCATGTTGATCGGAGTATACTCGGTTCAGAAATATTTTACAGAACAAATGTAGTGGGCACAAATGTTTTGCTCGAAGCTGCACTCAGATACGAAACGGAAAAATTTATACAGATCTCAACAGATGAAGTTTATGGAAGTCTCGGTTTATCAGGATCATTTACAGAACAATCTCAGCTTTCTCCAAACAGTCCTTACTCATCGAGCAAAGCTGCGGCTGATTTAGCGGCTCTTGCATTTTATCATACTTATGGATTACCGGTTGTAATTACGAGATGTTCCAACAATTACGGACAATTTCAATTCCCGGAAAAATTAATTCCTTTAATGATCATAAATTCTATTAACAACAAAAAACTTCCTGTTTACGGTGACGGGCTAAATGTGCGTGATTGGATTTACGTGGTTGATCATATTAAAGCAGCAGAACTTATTTTTGAAAAGGGAAGACCGGGCGAAGTTTATAATATCGGTGCAAACCGTGAGATGAAAAACATCGAGATTGTAAAATTAATATTAAACAAACTCGGGAAAGGAGAAGAGTTAATAGAATTTGTTAAAGACCGCGCGGGACACGATCGCCGTTACGCGATTGACTCATCAAAAATTCAAAACGAACTTGGATGGAAACCGGTATTCCAATTTGAGCAGGCAATTAACGATACGATTGATTGGTATCAGCAGAACAAAAATTGGTGGGAAAGAATTATTTCCGGTGAATATAAAAAGTATTATGAAGTTCAGTATAAAAATCGTTAATTTTATTATAAAGAAAATTATAATGAGGGTCCTAAGAGACTGCTTCTTTTTACCATTCTTAATTGTCACTTTATTTTTGTAATTATCATCGAAGGCCTATGAAAAAATTAATTCTTGCAATTATGTTATTCTGTCTATCAATAACATACGCCCAACAGAATGAGCAGCAGTCATTAAAGCAGTCTAATCTGCAATCATTACAACCTATCACTGTAACAATTGGTGGCGAGTTCATTGTAACCGGTTCGTTTACAGCGTTAAAAACAGAAAGGTTGGATCACTTTGTTACTACAGTTTTCACAGAAGCTCAGCAGAAAGCTTTATCTGCTCTCAACCAAATAGAAATCATCAAACTCGTTTCTAAAGAGATTAGTAAATATGCTTTAAGGGATATTACTTTAAAGCATGTAACCGGCGAGACTGCAAAAATCGATCTTCTTAAATTCAGATTGACAGGAGATTTTAAATACAATCCATATCTGATGAATGATGACGTAATTATTTTTCCTGCTTATGATGAAGAAAGAAATGTTGTAGATATAAGCGGTGCTGTTAATAAACCAACTAAATTTCAATTTGTTGATGGAGATAAACTTTCGGATGCATTAATGTTTGCCGGCGGAATAAATCCGGCATATGAAAATATCAAGTCGGTCGAAATCTCACGTCTTAGCGAAAAGGGGGAAAAGGAAGAAAATATTGTTGTCCCAATCAGAAGTGATATGAATTTAGAACGAGGCGATAGAATTCGGGTATTATTTGATGAGAATAACAAAAAAGTTTATAAGGTGTTGGTGGTTGGCGAAGTAAAACAGCCTGGATATATTTACATAACGAGGAGTAATTCAACACTTAAAGAAGTAATAAATGAAGCCGGTGGATTTACAGGAAAAGCTTGGCTGGAAAGAAGTGAACTGATTAGAGGAACAAGCGAATCGAATATTTTGAAGATGAGAGCATTACGTGAGAATTATGAAAAAGATAGAAACTTTAGTTCAATACTAACAGAAAAATTCTTAAACAATGTTTTTCTAGAACAGATGAAATTTGCTCGTATGAATGATCTCTATACTGAAGATTCTCTAGTGATTGTAATTGATAATACTTTGAGGGTACTCCAGAATAAAAGTATAATCGATTTTACAAAAATAAATTCCGATACAACTTCGGATGGAAAATACATTGTTCAAGATGAAGATATAGTCGTTATTCCTCAAAAAGAAGAATTAGTCTATGTGTTCGGTCAGGTTAATAATCCCGGTTTCATTAAATATGAGCCTCAAAAAAAATATGGAGATTACATTCGCAAAGCCGGTGGTAAAGGTGAAAGAGCAGAGAGCGAGGTCAAAATTGTTAAAGGAAATTCTTATGCATGGATTACGGCAGATGACAATTCTAAAATCGATCCTGGTGATTTTATTTATGTTCCTAAAAACATTCCTAAACCATTTGATTATTATTTCCGTACAATTGCTACTACTGTTTCTGCTATAGCAACTATAATTCTCATATATATTCAAGCAAAAAAATAATTTTAATTAAAGTTTGGATAAAAGAATGGATCAAGAAAAAAACGAAAAAGTAGGCAACTCATTTTTTGAATTTCTCACAATAACAGTCAAATACCGCTGGTTTTTATTTTGGTTTGTCCTTGTGATTACTTGTGGTGCAACCTTGTACGCATTGCTCACACCAAAATGGTATGAGGCAACTGCATCAGTATTGCCAGCAGAAAAAACCGATTTGCTTTCTTCAATCTCCGGACTTTCAAATTTAGCAAGAGGTTTTTCTGCAACAAGAGGTTTGGCAGCTTTGACGGGAAGAAATACGGAAACGGATAAGTATATAGCGATTCTTAAAAGCGCTACAATTACAGACGATGTAATCAAAAAATTTGATTTAAGAAAAGAATATGATAAGGAAAATGACTATTACGATAAAGTCGTGAAAGATTGGCAATCTAACTCTAATTTGGAAATTCAAGAAGAAGGTAATCTTACAATAAGTGTTTACGATAAAGATGCAAAAAAAGCAGCAGAAATTGCCAACTATCTTGTAATGCGGCTCAATGAAGTAAGCACTGTTTTAGGAGTTCAGAATGCAAAAGCAAATAGAGAATTTGTTGAGAAGAGATATTTTCAAAGTGTAAATGATATTAACAATCTTGAAACCGGTATGAAATTATTCCAGCAAAAATACGGAGTGATTGCAGTTCCAGAACAAATTGAAGCCACTGTAAAATCCATGTCAACTATTTATGTTGATTTATACAAAAAAGAAGTTGAACTGAATGTATTAAAACAAACATATGGTGATAACTATCCTTTGACGATGAATACTAAAATAGAATTGGATGAACTTCAGAAAAAAATCAATCTGTTGAATTCCGGTAAAGATTTGTCTCAACAGGATGTAAAACTTTTAATTCCGTTTAAGCAAGCGCCAGAACTTGGCAACCAATACTTAAAAATCTACCGCAATTTGGAAATCCAATACAAAATTTTAGAATTTATACAGCCGCTTTACGAGCAGGCAAAAATCGAAGAGGTGCGAAATACACCATCGGTTTTAGTTTTAGATAAAGCATCACCACCGGATAGAAAAGCAAAACCAAAAGGAACTATTTACACATTGGTTTCATTTGTGTCATCGCTTCTTGTGGGATTCTTTTTAGTTTTTATAAAAGAGCTGTTCCGCAAGATGAAAGAAACCGACCCGGAAAGACACAAATATATTTTCTCAAAATTACGATCGGATTTTTCTAAGCTTCCGTTTACAAAAAAGGTGCATCCTTAATGTCAGAGGCAATGAGAATTCGAAAGAACTCTCTATACTCAACTCTTTCCATTTCATCCCGGTTGATTGCCAATGTTTTTATTTTTTGGATTATCGCAAGATATTATGGCCCCAGTGTGTTTGGTCAATTCACTTCGGCACAAGTGCTGGCAGCTAATTTTATAATATTTGCCGATTTTGGATTTGACATACTGCTTACAACCGAAGTTGCACGAAATAAAAAAAATGCTGTAAAATTATTTCAGCAGTTTTTCTCTCTTAAATTAATTTTCAATTTTGTTGCTCTTATCGCAATGTGGTGTATTGCCCTGTTGGGAAACTTCAGCATGGAGACAAGAGCTCTGATTTTAATCTTGAGCTTCTACACAATCTTTTCAACTCTTTCTAATTTTTTATTTGCTCTTTATAAAGGTTTTGAACGTTTGGAATTCGAAACTCAAATTACACTTTATATGAATGTTGGATTAATTCTAATTGCTCTGCCGCTGATTTTATTTAGAGTTAATATACTTCTGATAGCTTGCGTTTTTGTTCTAACAAGAATACTCGGTTTCACAATCGGAATATTTTATAGCAAAAAGTTATTACCTCAAATCTCTTACGGTTTTTTACTTGATGGATTCAATGAAATAAAAAAAAAAGTGCTTGTATTCGGATTCTTTCTTCTGTTCAATAATTTGTTTTTTCAGATGGATACAATTCTCTTGTCTTTATGGAGAGGTGATCACGAAGTAGGAGTATACCAAGCAGTATTTAAATTGATAATGCTTCCGTTAATCATTCCCGATATTTTTATCAATACACTTATGCCGCTGCTCTCCCGGTTGAATGTTGAGAATTATACGCAATGGAAAAAGGTTGGTAATTTGATGAACAAAATATTATTAGCGGTTGTCCTGCCGGTTTCGGTAGTATTATTTGTCTATTCAGATCAAATAATAAAAATTATTTACGGTTCCAAAGATTACATAGATGCAGTTCCAATTTTGAAAATATTTGCAATTGTTCTTTTCGTGAGATTTTCTTTAGAAGCATATGCGCTAATGTTAACAACTTCGGATCGTCAAAAGGTAAGACTCTACACGGTTTTAGCTGCAACATTGCTCAACTTTACAATTAATTATTTTCTAATTCCAAAATATGGTGCGTTTGGCACAGCAATAGTTTCGCTTATAACAAATGTTTTTGTGGGATTAATTTATTACTTAACCAATTTTAATTTAGTTAGGCAGTATCTTTTCAATATAAAAACTCTTTTGTTTTTGTTATTGTCCTTGGGAATTGTTTATCTATTTTGGTTGAACAAAAGTATAACCGTTTTTATTACAGCACCCATCTTGGGAATTATTTTTATTCTATTTGCTTACTTTTTCTTCTTCACAAAAGATGAGAGGGAATTAATATTTTCCAGCGATTTCCGTTTTTCTTTATTTAAAGTTGATAAGAGGAAATTATAATTCATGTCGTTGGTTTCAATTTTTTGCTTTGGGCTATTTCTTTTATTAGTAATTTCTTTGTTTAAGAAAGGAACAGATGTTTTTTCTCCTGCACGGTTATTTACAATTATCTGGTCTCTCGCAATCGGTTTAACAGATTTAAAATTGAGCAGGTATCAAATTGTATGGACAAGTTATAGCTGGATGATGCTGATTATTTCTTTGTTCTCTATGTTGACTGGAATGTTTGTAATATATGTTGTTAACCTTGACAAACCAATTAGAAAGATTCATTCGATTCGTTTGGCCTTCAAAAAATATTCTTTTAATTCTGCACTGCTGTTGCGGTATATCTTACTTTTGTTTTTAGCATATGTAGTTTCGTATGTTGTTTCTGCTTTAGTTATCAGATACATACCTTATTTCACTCTTTACCCTGGAGTTGCACGTAACGATTGGGGAATATTTGGTTTTGGTCTTTTTGTTCAATCTTTTCCAACTATTATTTATCTCGGAATATTGTATTATATCATAACTAAAGGGTATTTATCTCAAAAAATTTTATTAACTGTTGTACTTATAATAACATTTGTTACTTATGCATTTTTGCTGCAGAGATACTACATAGTGTTTGCAATTTTACTAATCGCTGTATCCATTTATTATTTAACTAATCTCCTTCGATTTAAAAATCTTCTGATTATTATCATCATTCTTTTCATAAGTGTATTTAGTATGACTTTCGTCCGCTTAACTGGTACAATTGCAAATTACTTGTATTACTTGAGCGATATGAAATACAGTATTAAGTATGCTGTATTTACGGAACCCTATATGTACATAGTTATGAATTTGGAAAATTTTGCCAACGCAGTAGATAAAATTTCAAAATTCACATACGGTACATTTTCATTCGATTTTGTTTTTGCTCTCACGGGATTAAAGCACACGCTTTTCAATTATATGCATCTACTGGAGTTTCCTTATCTGCTCACGAATAATTTCAACACTTATACAATGTTTTTTATTTATTACTGGGATTATGGTATTGTCGGTTTAGGTGTTATTCCATTCATTATTGGAGCTTTGATTTCCAATTCCTATTACAAAATGAGAAGATATCCAAGCATAAATAGTATTTCGGTTTACTCGATTTTTGCATTCGTTCTTATCTTCTCTTTTTTCACTCCAATTATCAGTTTTCTCCACTTCGCATTTAATTTTCTTCTAATCTACTTTATTACTAAGAGGATTATAACTACATAACGTGCCATGTTTTTTTTAAATTAACACAGTAAAAAAACGAACCAAAAAATTATGTGGACTAAACTTAAATATATATTTAACAATTACAGTTTGATGGAATTATTTCTCATACTATTTGAAAGGAAACTTGGATTACGACTTCCGATTAGTCCGAAATTAAGGTGGAAATTCAACATTAGCAGTGAAATCAGATTTTGGGATAAATGTATTAAAACAAATGGATTGATCTGGCCTGAAGAATATCGTTTAAGATTAGATCCACAACTTGCACTACAAGATGAAATCGTGAAATTATTACCATTAAATAGTGAAGTTAAAATTCTTGATGTGGGGGCAGGTCCGTTAACATATATCGGAAAAATTTACAATGAAATTAAACTAATTATAATCGCAGTCGATCCATTAGCTGAAGAGTACGATAAAATTCTTTTGCGGTATTCATTAATCCCAATAATCCATACAGAAAAATTAGATGCTGAGGAGTTAAGTACGCGTTTTGCAGAAAATAGTTTTGATCTTGTCTTTGCTAGGAATTGCATAGATCATTCTTACTCACCAGAAAATGCAATTTTGGAAATGCTAAAAGTAGTGAAAGAAGGAAACTATGTTCTTCTTCTCCATAGACCAAATGAAGCGGAACAGGAAAATTGGAGGGGCTTGCATCAATGGAATTTTTCAATTGAAGAAGGAGAGTTTATTATATCATCAAAAAATTATAGAATCAATTTCTCAAAAAAATATTCTCTTTTGTGTACTACCGAATGCAGTTATGATCCTAAGGATGATATGCTTAAGACACAGCTCCTAAAAAATAAAACGTCATTAGCAAAACCATAAACACATATCCATAATTCAATAATGTATATGGTCAAATATTATAATTAGTTCGATATGCAATTTATATCGGTATTATTCTATGTAAATGTTTTGAAGGATTCGATAATAATTATGAACACTCAATTCATCTAGAATTAATCTTTTCGATGAAATCAATTTGTCAAACTGCTCTTGATAATGATCTTCTAAATAACTTAATGCGTCATTCCAGGAATCTTTATCGTTAGGTAAATAAGTTTTTCCTACCCCAATAACTGATTCGATACTTTCTCGCATACCTCCAATGTTCGGCGCTAATGCAATTATATTTAGTGAAAGCGCTTCTATAATTGCCATCGGTGCATTTTCGTAGCAACTGGATGACAATGATAAATATTTTGCTTCTTTTATAATATCAACCAATTTTTCATACGGCGTGAATTTATTGAAGCTGATTTCATCTTTTACGGAGCTATTGGAAACAATTTGTTTGAGCTTTTCTTCCTCCTCACCTTCTCCGATTAATAATAATTGGAAATCGTTTTTATTCCTATTCTTCCACAGTGTGAACGCTTCAACTAAGAACTCTAAATTCTTCTCTCTCGAAAATCTTCCGAAGTAACAAACGATATTCTTTTTCTGGAAAGAAGTTTCATAATTTTTTATTACAACAGGATTTCTAATAATGACGATTTTATTTTCACTAATTCCGTCTTCAAGCAGTTTTGTTTTCATAAACTCGCTTGGGCAGATAAACTTATCTATAATTTCTCTATGCTTAAGAACATTGTTCGCAATAAAGCTTCTTATTCCTTTAATAATTGAATGTATCCATTCTCTTCTATCACAATTTTCTTTTAAGATAGAAAGTTTTACTTTTTTACCGATACATTTTTCACACAACTCATTTTTCCTAAAATTATATAAACCGGCATTTGGACATATTAAATGAAAATCGTGCAGAGTTTGTACAATTTTAATTTTTTTTGTCTGCTTAATTTTTTTTATCGCTAAAAGGATTGAAGGAGATATGGAAGAAAAAAAACCGTGAATATGAATTACATCTACCGGTGTTTTATATAAAAAATTCTTTAGCTTTCTGTAGTTATAAATTGAAAAAATATAATTAACAATGCCGATTAATTTGCTCTCATTTTCCCATGAGCGAAATAAAACATCCGGCTGAACATTCGATTCATCAATTTTTACATAACCGCAGAAATTTTCAACGTTTTCAATTTTGTTAGTTATTTGGAATACAGTTTCTGCACCGCCCTTCTTATCGTAACTGTTTAAATGCAGAACTTTCAAATCAATTCCTTTAAGTTAATGAATGCTTTAGTGGTGTTTTTGAATGATTCTTTTAGTCTTATAGATTTTTAATTCCCTTGAAAACAGTATCCGGTTTTAAATATTGCATACAATTGTTTTCACATGTTGGAGAGAAGAAGCAATTGCAATCTAAGTTGGGTTCTAAAATTATTCCACGATCATACAAAAAGAATTCATTCTTGTTAAAAATATTATTGAAGAGAACAAGCTTTTTCTTCAATGCTATTGTAAGATGCATTGCCATAGTTACTGCTGTAACTATAATGTCGCATTCATCTATGAGTGTTATAAAATTATCGAGAGAGAAATATCCAAAATATTTGACGCCACTTTGTTTTTGGATTCCTAAATTCTTTTCATGTTCTTGTTCACCCCCCAAAAGCACTACTTCAAATTTATTTTCAAATAATATTTTTGAAAGTTGAATCCAATGCTCTTCAGGCCAAAGTCTTGAGATCCATCTTTCTCCGCAGCCGGTATTTAAACCGATAACTTTTTTTGAATGGTTGATTTCAAAATTCAATTTCTTTGTCGGTATTTCGATTATGTATTCTTCACCGCTAAATTCGAAATCACATATCTCAAAAATTTCTTGAATATAATGTTTTGAATTTAGTTTGTTCAAATCATCGAACAAACCAGTCATCCATTTATCTATTTCAGGTTTTGTGCCGAAAGGTTTTACATTACCGAATTCATCAATTGTAAAGCCAGATTTCTTTTTTGCGCAAACGGCATTTGCCAAACTAATTGCAATAGGATCTTTATCAAGATTGATAAGCCAATCAAATTCAATGTTCTTAAGTAGTTCAATATTTTCAAGTGAGACTAAGAGTTTTTTATCGATCCAATTATTAGGTAAAATTTCTGGAGTGTAAGTAAGCCAAAAGATTTGAGCATATGATAAATTGTTTTTAATTTTTCTTAGCAAAGGTGTAGTGCGAATAACATCACCGATAGCGCCGAGTTTGATAATCAAAATTTTTTGATCTGTCCTTTCATAGTATGAACAGCTATTACAATGGACTCCAAATTTTTTATGAGGCAGACAGGGGATGTTTCCTTTGTAGTGTCGGCAATCGGTTTTAACCATAAATTCCCTTGAATAATGTGCGCCAATATAAAAAAAATGCTATACTGTTTCCGTTTTTATTATTTTTCAAAGAACAAAGATTACCTATACGTTTGAAAATATTAATTGTAACTCCCAGAATACCGTTTCCACCCTTCAGAGGGGACAAATTAAAAATATTCAACATTTGTAGAATATTAATAAGAAAAAATGACGTTAAAATTTTAACGTTCATATCTAAAACTTCTGAAGAAAAAGATCTTAGTGAATTGAGAACTAACGATATTGATGCTGAAGCAATACCTTTGCATAAATTAAAATCATTGATCAATTTATTGCGATCTTTTGTGTCCAAAGAACCATTACAAGTATCTTACTACTATTCAAAAAAGATGCGCAAAAGAATTTATGAATTAACTTCCGAACAAAAATATGATGTCGTTTATTTTCATCTTATTAACACAGCGCAATATTTTGATGCGGTTGCAAATCCTGAGACTTTGAAGGTGAACGACTTTACCGATGCAACATCTCTTTACTTAACCAGGTACTTGGAATTTTTGAAAAATCCGTTTAGAAAAATTGTTTTTAACTTGGAATTGCAACGTGTGCTTGAATACGAAAAAATAACTCAAAAGTTCGATACACTTTTTGTTTGTTCGAATGTTGATAAAGAATTTTTGTTGAAAAGAAATATCCATAACAATATTCAAATACTTTTGAACGGGATAGATTTAGATTCATTTCAATACGAAAAAGTTGAACCACAGAAATGGAGGATTATATTTTCTGGAAATATGTCTTACTTCCCAAATATTGATGCAGTAAAATATTTTGTGAAAGAAATCTTTCCAATGGTACTTGCTAAAGTGCCTGAAGCAAAATTTTATGTTGTTGGGCAGCAACCTCCCAAAGAAATATTAGAATTACAAAAAAATAATATTATTGTAACTGGATTTGTGAAAGATATAAGGAAAGAATATTTGTCAAGTGAAGTTAATGTTGCACCAATTCGTTTCGGCTCCGGAACGCTTAACAAAATAATCGAGTCTCTTGTTTTGGGTATTCCTACAATTGCTACAAATACATCTATTAATGGTTTCCCAAACGAATTAAAGAAGTACGTTCTGACCGCAGATACACCGAAAGAGTTTGCAAAGACAATTGTAAAAGTGCTTGAAGATAAATCAATAATAAATAGTTTTAGGAGAGAAGCGATGCAAAATATTACGCAAATGTTGAGCTGGGAAAAGATCGTATTAGATTTTGAAAATTATTTATTTGATAGAATGTCAAAGAAATAAAGTTTGAGAACGTCTTGCATGACAGATTTTTAATCCGACACGTTTTTTCTTATTTTTTGCAGTGTAAAATTTTTTTGATGATTCTACATTTTTATACAAAACGAGAATAATATTGAAGATATTAATCATTACACCTCGTATTCCTTATCCTCCTTACAGGGGAGACAAATTAAAAATTTTCAACATTTCAAAAATCCTCGCTAGAAATAATTCAGTAACAATTCTAACATTTCATAATAACAAAAAAAATCTTGCTGCTACTGAAGAGATAAAAAAATTAGGAATAAATATAAAAACTGTTTGGTTGCCTGTATTTTCTTCCTTGCTCAAAATGGCTATGGCTTTATTTATAAACCTTCCTTTTCAACTGGCTTATTTTGTATCGAGAAAGATGAAGAAAGAAATTCGAAGGACTGTAGAACAAAACGAGTTTGATGTTATTTATTTCCATTTAATCAGAAGTGCACAGTACTTTGAATCTGCTGAAAACTCGGCAGCGTTGAAGGTATTGGATTTTACCGATGCAGTATCTCTTTACCTAACGCGCTTTGCAGAAGTAACAAAAAATCCTTTTAAGAAAATCGCTCTTAAACTAGAATTGAGCCGTATAGAAAAATACGAAATAGCAGCTCAAAAATTTGACACACTTTTTATTTGTTCTGAAAAAGACAAAGATTATTTGGAAAAGAAAAAACTTCATCCCAACATTCAATTTCTAAGAAACGGTTTTGATGCAGAACAATTCCAAGCGGATAAAGTTCTATACGAGAAAAACAGAATTATTTTTACTGGAAATATGCCTTATTTCCCTAATCGCGATGCAGTTCTTTATTTTACAAAGGAAATTTTTCCGTTAGTAAGAGAGAATTATCCAACATCAAAATTTTATGTGGTTGGACAAAAGCCACCTTCTGAATTGAAAAACTTGAAATCATCAAACATTGTTGTAACCGGTTTTGTAGAGAATATAAAACGGGAATATCAATTAAGTGAGGTTAATGTTGTGCCGGTCCGTTTTGGTGCCGGGACGTTAAATAAAGTTATCGAAGCATTAGCGCTAGGAATTCCAACAGTTGCTACGTCAATGTCTGTAGCTGGACTTCCCAAAGAACTTAAAAAGTATGTATTGATAGCGGATAATCCCGAAAATTTTGCAGAGAAAATCATAAACATATTTGAAAACGAATCAATTAGAAACGATCTAATGAAAGAAGCTCAGAAAGTTGTTTTTGATCTGTTAAATTGGGAAAAAATCGTATGTGATTTTGAACTATATCTTAAGCAACGCATAGACACAAAAAATAACTTAGGATAGTAAATCGAAAAAGTAACTAAAAATGTTTTGTCACTTTCAGTTGGGCAGGCAGTAGCTTCTATACTGAATTTTATCGCGATGGTGCTCGCAATTCGATTTCTTGACGTGGAAAGATTCGGCACTTTCAGTATTCTTCTTG
>Ga0209777_10003917_pt1 | contig 17939 bp, 21 predicted proteins | sample FrelakmetHBP12HB_FD_187147 | JGI IMG/M metagenome (GOLD analysis project Ga0209777, IMG submission 187147) | Freshwater lake sediment microbial communities from the University of Notre Dame, USA, for methane emissions studies -HBP12 HB (SPAdes)... | ecosystem: Environmental > Aquatic >...
AGGTCAGGGTCAAGGTCAGGGTCAAGGTCAAGGTCAAGGTCAAAGTCAAGGTCAGGGTCAGGGTCAAGGTCAGGGTCAAGGTCAGAGTCAGGGTCAGGGTCAAGGTCAAATTAATTATAAAGGGAATCAGATGCCACTCCACACAGATTATAGGCCGCAGACCTTGGAAGACTTTGCCGGAAATCGAACAACGGTTGAAAGTCTCAGGAAGGTGTTAAATAGCAAGAATCGTCCTCATACATACCTTTTCACAGGTCCAGCGGGTTGCGGTAAAACTACCTTGGCAAGAATAGCAGCAAACATGGTCGGTTGTACTGAGTTTAATCTCAAGGAAATAAACTGCTCAGATAAACGGACAATTGAAGATGCTCGTTATATAATTCGAAATAGTCAATTGTCTTCTTTGCATGGTGGGAATAAAGGTTGGATACTTGATGAATTTCATTTATTCGGTGAAGGTGGAGACAGCCCAAAGAATAAGCCTCAAAATGCTCTTTTAAAAGTTCTTGAAGAACCGCCTTCACATGTTTATTTTTTTATCTGTTCTACTGATCCGCAAAACATTTTAAAAACGATTAGAAGCCGTTGCAATAAACATGAAGTTTGTACTTTAACTGACAAGCAGATGATTGCATTTTTAGGAACTGTAGCAGATCAAGTTCCAATTGAAGTTCTGATTCAGATAGTCAAGGACAGCCAGGGCCACCCCAGGGAAGCACTGACAATTTTGGAGAAAGTAATTGGCCTTCCTGAGAGGCAAATGCTCAGGGCTGCAAAGCAAAGTGTAAGCAAAGAACTTGATGCGATTGAATTGTGTAGAGCATTAATCCAGAAGAAAAGTTGGAAATTTGTTTCTGGAATTCTTGCCGGATTAGAAAACGAAGAACCAGAAGGCGTTCGGCAATTGGTTTTAGATTATGCTGGAAAGGTATTAATAGGAAATCGGGAAGAAGATCACCCTGTTGCATATCTTGTGATGGATGCTTTTCGAAAGCCTTTTTATAGTGCTGGAAAATCAATGTTAAGACTGGCTTGCTATGAAGCACTGGAGGCTGAATAAATTTATATGGGAACAGTAACAGAATGAGACAGACTTTGTCTTGCCCGATTTCAGAATGGTTCTGATTCGAAAGTTGTCTCTTGGTAAATGTTAATATTGGGCTAGAAGAGAAACCTTGCTCATAATCTGAAATATGATTGAAACGCTCTTCTTTGTGGGTTCAACTCCCACCTGTTCCCTTTAAATTAAAAATTAAAAAGGTTGAAATATGGAAAAAGAACTGAACTATGAACAAGATGTTGAGATTGATCCCAATGCCCTGGATGTGGAGTGCTTACGGCAGGCCAGTCTGTTTTACCAATACAGCAAGGCGGAAGCAGAAGCAAAACGCAACCATCAACTGGCCTGGGAAAATGTAAAGACCACCAGAGCGAGGTTGATCCTACAAGTAGCTGATGACAAGTCACTCAAGAATGCCCAAGCTGTTGAAGCATACTATCGGAATCATCCCGACCATCAGGAAGCAAAAATGGAATTGACTGAGGCAGAATACCAAATGAACCTGGCCTCTGCTGCCTGCTTCTCAATGAGGCAACGAAAAGACATGTTGGAGAACTTGACAAGATTAGCACTAGCAGATTACTTTGCCCGGCCATCCGAACCAAGGGACTTGCCAAGTGAAGCAGCAAAGCGAGAAGGCCAAACAGACAAAGTCAGGAACAGAGCAAGTGAACGACTTAGTAGGAGAAGTAGGGAATAATTTAATAAATTAATAGAGGAGGAATCACAAAACAAAATGGCAAGACCAGATCGAAACAGAGGAAAAATAACTAAGCGGCAATCTATCAGGGATAAAGCTCGCGAAGCAGCAAGTAGCAAGGAAAGGGCCAGTGGAGGACTCGATACCTTAAAAGATCTTCCGCAGGACATCGAGTTCTGGAAGCCTAAAACAGGAAAAGGAACAAAAGGAGAAAACAACTTTTCCATAATTCCGTATGTTGTTTCAATTGAAAACCACCCTTATCAGACGGTTGGTGAGCTGTGGCACGAATGCACATATTGGGTTCATAAAGTCGGTGCTGGGGAAGATAACAAGCGATTTATTTGCTTGGCCAAAACCTTACAGAGTGATGAAAACAAGTGCCCAATTTGTAAGTACCGGGAAGCCTTAATGAAAAATGGCAGCGATCCTGAGTTGGCTGATTCACTGAAACCTAAACAGCGGCAAATTTTCAACATCCTGGATCATGACGACGAAGATAAGGGGATTCAGTTGTTTGAGATGTCTCCTCACGTGTTTGGCTTCATGCTTGATGATGAAGATGCAGCCCAGAGCGAGAAGAAGTTTGACGGCAAATTTTACGGTGATGTTCAGGATGGCCTAATGGTCTGTGCCCGGTTTGATCAAGGATCTTTCCAGGGTCACAAATTCCCAGAGATTGCCCGTATCGACTTTGAAGAACGGGATGATCTTTCAGACGATTTGATTACAGAGGCCGTTGATCTTGACTCCTGTTTGCGTATCCTTTCTTATGATGAGATGAACTCCAAGTTTCTGGAACTGGATGGACAAGAAGCAGAGGAAGAAAATCAGGAGTCGAAAAAGGAAGAAAAGTCATCCAGAACCTCACGGCGAACTGAAAAAGAGTCAGAACCTGAGAAACCGTCAACCAGACGATCATCCAGAAATGAACCGGACCCCGAACCGGAGAAAAAGCAGGAAAGGGCATCCAGGAGGTCTCGTGAAAAAGAACCTGAGCCAGAACCTGAGGATGACAACGAATGTCCTCAAGGTCTGACCTTTGGAACTGACTGCGACAATGAGGAATGTTATGCTGCTGATCCGGATTGCCCCAAGTGGGATGATTGTAAAGATCGCCAGGATGAACTGAAAACTGCTGGCCGTAAAAAAAAATAGAATACTCAGGAACAGGCGAGGATGTTCCATTCTAAAAGGAGGAATAAAGGTTGATCTTCAAAATTCAACGGCGATACTGCGTGGCTCTGACCCATAGCCTGGTTGCCGAATAAAACTGAATCCCAATTATGGGATGTCTTCGATGGCCATAGTTGCCCGATAGAAGACCTACTGTTGAACAACTAGCCCCATACCTGTAAAAAGGATGGGGCTTTAGTAGTAAAAAAAGGAGAAATTATGAATTTGAGTAAACCAAAATATCTTGATTTTCTTAACTGTCATAGACTTCATGATGGCTTGCTTCGTGAATTTGTTTTAAAAAGTTTATGGAGTTCAGCAATTATTTCCGCAAAAGAAGCAATCAGAAAACGAGAATACGATTTAAAACATTTGAAGGAACTTATTGAAAAATTAGAAAATGAGAAATAAACATGCCAAAGAAAAAGCAATATTGGACCTTGTTAAAAGCTTCTGAAGAAGCTGCAAAGCAAGGGATTGAAGTCAGTAAGCCAACTTTAGTTAAGTGGATAAAAAGACATGGAATTGGTTTTCAACTTGGCGAAAAAGGTGGTAAATGGTATTTGTTTCCAGAAAAATTCTTGAGGTATATAAATGGCGGAAAGATCCAGAGGACCGAAACGACGAACATCGATACCAAGCAACAACCAATCAAAACATGATGTTGCTTCGTCGCCGAATCAGACTATATCCACCCACCAGGATCGATCGTCTGCGAACAATCTGGATCAACAGATGAAGTCCAGACAAGAACGGAGAAAGGAAAGGATTCAACCAATATCTGAAGGCTTTCTTTCTACCGGATCAGTGATGTTAAATTTGGCATTCTCTGACAGTATACGCGGGGGTTGGCCACTGGGCCGGATAAACACTCTTCCAGGACAATCAGCGGCAGGAAAAACAGTTCTTGTGCTTTCTACATTTTGTGAAGCTGCTCTTGATAGCCGATTTGATGAATATGAACTTATTTATGATGATGTTGAAAGGCGTTGTGACTTCAATATGGGTAAGCTGTTTCCCCCTTTGATTGATCGCCTTCAAACCCCTTCTGGGATGATGTATAAGGATTTGAAAGATAAAGCAGATGAATCCGGTATCTCGGTCACCATTCAGGATCTTCGCAACAGAATGATGATGTTGAAGAAAGTCGGAAAGAAGTTTATTTATATTGCTGACAGTCTTGATTCCTTTTCTTCCGATGAAGAACTTGAAAAAGAAATGAGAAGGGCGATTGCAAGCGCAAAATCTGCTGATGCCGCAAATAAGATTGCAGGAAGTTTCAACGCCGAAAAAGCAAAAGTTCTCGGTCAGATCATGAGGATGATTAATGATGTTGTGGCCGATACTAATTCACTATTCATTTTGACTCAGCAATTACGACAAAGGATAAATCCGGTATTTGGACAAAGTCCTTGGACAACTTCTGGCGGTGAGGCTCCTTATTATTACAGTCATGTTCGCCCATATCTTTCCAAAAAAGGTTTTCATAAAGAACAAGGTTGCAAAATTGGAGTAGTCAGCCAGGTTCGAATGGATAAAAATTCTATAACTGGAAAACTTCGAGATATTGAATTTGACATTTATTATGATATGGGAATTGATGATATCGGAAGTCAAGTCAGTTTTCTTATCGATCAAGGTCACTGGAAGTCCGGCGCATGGATAACTGCTGAAGATCTGAATTTGAAAGAAAATGGGAAGGACAAGCTCATCCGGAAAATTGAAGAAATGGGATATGAAAGGAAGTTGCGAAGGATTGTTCAGTCTGTCTGGAATAAGCGAGAAGAAAGTTTGTTGTTGAATCGGAAGTCGAGGTATTGAGTTTTGAATCGTTCAGAATTCTGGTCAAAGATTTGGATATCGTTAAGAGTCAGAAAACCTCCTATGGACAAAACTAAGTGGGTGTTGATTTGGAATCCAATTTGGAAACGGCCTATGTTAATGACAGCGCTGGAAGCCTGGAGTGGATCAAACGCTATGGAGAAGGGGGAAGAAATATCAGAGGACAGAATTTTTTCTGATTGGTGCTTTGTAGAACATAATTAAATAAGAGGGTCAATATCTTTGCTTCAACTGGAGAATGTGAATTTGACTTCCCCGAAAATGGTGAAATGTGGTGTTGACATTGATACCGATTATGGTGGATATTAAATTATTATGAAAAGAACAACAATACAAGCAAATATAGCGAATAAAATTTACATTGGAATTGATAACGGAGTCAGTGGAAGTATTGGTTGGAGTGGAATTGATTCTAACGGAATGAATATATATGGCCAACTCAAAACTCCAATCATCTCACAACAAAATTATACTAAGACTAAAAAGAATGTGACAAAAGTTCATATATGGGAGATGATGGCATTATTGGAAGGAATTATTTTAATGAGTTCACAAACATTTTTAGTTGTAGAAAGGCCAATGGTAAATCCAGGAAGATTTCAGGCTTCTTTATCAGCTATTCGAGCACTGGAAGTTGTAGAGATAATTATAAACAAATTAAAAATTCCTTTTCAATATATTGACAGTGGACAATGGCAAAGAGTGATGTTACCAAAAGGTATTAAAGGTAGTGATGAACTGAAGACTGCAAGTCTACAAATCGGCAAAAGATTATTCCCTTCAGTTGTTTGCAAAAACGATGCAGATGGAATTTTAATGGCAGAATGGGCCAGGCGGTCCCAACTATGAAAATATTAAAAAGTACAGATGGAAATCTCGTTGAAATGGATGTAGAAGTTATCGCAGAAACAACAAAAGCATTACTAATAAAGTACGCTGATATAGAAGTCTGGATACCAAATTCACAACTCGAAGATGGACCAAACACTTCTGCTATCGAAGGCTTATTCACAATTGTTATTCCTGAATGGTTAGCAATTATAAAGGACTTAGTATGAGCGATTATCATTTTGGCATGTTGGTTGGTGCTGGAATAATTATAATCTTTTGGATTTTAGATATATTGAGTAGACGCAATGATTGAAAGTCTTCAAATACAAAATCTTGAAAGCCATAAAGATACCTTATTCAAGTTTTCTCCAGGTCTGAATGTCTTTATCGGTGAATCGGACAAAGGTAAATCAGGATCTTTTCGAGCATATAAGTGGCTGGTTCAAAACAATCCTGGCGGAGAATGGATGCGCCCATTGTACTGGGATGGGACTACAACTGTCACAGGTACGTTTTCTAATGATTTAGTTGTTCAAAGAATTCGGGGAAAATCTGAAAACAGTTATATTCTCAACAACGACAAACCAATCAATGCCGGAACTTCCGTTCCAGAACACATAGCCAAACTTCTTGACTTGGATGATGTCAATCTCCAGACTCAGGTTGAGAGGGCCTTTCTCATGTTTGAAACTTCCGGAGAACGAGGGAGAATTTTAAATAGGATTGCCGGGCTGGATGAAATTGAAACGACTTTATCTAATGCCAAAGAAGATGTTGCACGGCTTGATAGAGCATGGAAAGTAGAAAAAGCGACTAGAGATGAAAAAGAAAAAGAACTTAATGCCTTTGCACCTATCGAGAAAATGGAAGAAGATGTAAAGTTGATTGATGTAATGCAAAATCGTCGTCAAACATCTGCTATAAAAAGAGGTAAACTTCAAAGATTAGGAGATGAGTTAAAAACGTTAGAAACGACCATTACATCGAAAGAAAGTCTCCTCCCATCTCTTCCTATTCTTGAAGAATTAATCGTTAAAACAACAGCCATTTCGATGGCAAGAAATCGAATTCTGAAGTTAGAGAAGTTAAGCAGATCAGTAAAAGCAATAAAAGAGAAGGAAGAGAAGGAAAGCTTTGTTGGAATTGAAAGCCGATTCCAATTTATTGAAGAAAAACAAGATGAAGCTGATAAAATTTGGGCTAGAGTAAAAAATCTCAAGATGATAGTGAAAAATCTCCGTATAATAGATCAAAACATAGTTGACCTGGAAAAAGAGTTGAAAGAACTCCAGGCCAAAATACCAAATGTATGTGAAAATTGTGGCCAACCATTGAGTACAATATGATAACACAAATAACAATTAATAAAAAACCAAAGTATTTAGGTTGTTATTCCGATTTTATAGAAGCTGTTGCTGTTAGATTTTATGCAGAACAATGTTTAGATTAGCCAAATTGCAACAATAATAGTTCTGCTGGTAATTATCTTAAACAATGGCTGAAATTATGAGACGATCAAAAATTTTCCAGAAAGCAGATGCCATCCTAACTGCCGACATTGAAATACGGGCATTTCAACCAGTCTGCCGAACTGATGATCACTGGGCTGCTCAGGCTAGGAAGATGAAATGGCTGCGGGAACTCCAGGAGAAGCATGGATTTTGCCCTATCCTTGACGGTGGGGATCTCTTTGATAAACGATATAAGACAAATCCAAGTCATGAACTTCTTGGCTGGACAATGGAGAATTTACCACAACCGTTCTATACGGTTCCTGGCAATCACGATCTTCCTGGGAAGTCGATTGAGAACTATTCCAATTCTGCAATGGCAGTTCTTGATAGAGCGAATAAAATAAACCTTTGTAGTAAAAACCCTCATGAATTACTACATATCAAAGCATCACCGTATTTTCTATTGTACGGATTTGGTTGGGGAGTGTCGATTGAAAATGGTGAAACAACTTCAAAAGGATATTTCAATATTGCTCTTATTCACGCAATGATCTACGAAGAGTTTGAACCATTCCCAGGATGTGGAGGCTATTCAGCCAAAGAAGTAATGGCCCTGCTGCCAGACTTTGATCTCATTATAACCGGAGATAACCATCAGACTTTTGTTCGAGAAGAAAAAGGACGACTACTAGTTAATCCAGGGTCATTCATGCGCAATGACGCAAACCAAATCGATCACAAACCATGTGTATTCCTTTGGTTTGCCGAGCCTAATACAGTTGAACAGGTATTTATCCCGATTGAGCAGGGCGTCATCAACCGAGATTACATTGATGTTAAAAAAGAGAAGGAAACCAGGCTGGATGCATTTGTGGAGAAGTTAGGGGAACAAGTTGTATCCGGAATCAACTTTCCCGGTAATCTTGAAAAGATGGTCAATGATGAATCAGTATCCCAAGGTGTCCGGGATAAGGTGTGGCAATATTTTGAAAAGGTGAGAAAATGAAAAATTGTCCTTTTTGTGGAAGTATAAATTTATCATTATGCATGTCTGTTGGGCATTTAGAGTGGTATAAATGTGATGACTGCAAAGCTGAAGGTCCAGTTGGTATTGATACTGTTGAAGCCATCGGACTTTGGAATATGAGGATAAATCCATGGTTACCAATCACTGATGATATCAAGGACGGTATCCAGGTTGTTGATATTTGGTTTAAGAATGGAAGGATTTCAAAATGTAAATGGAATAAGGAAACCGGCTGCTGGAGAAGTTATTCTGGTAGATATTACATTGGCGGAACTCACTACATTCCTGATCCTCCACCACCCCCTGAGGTTTGAAATGAGCGAACAAAAAATTGCTGATATGCTGAAGAAGGTTAACAAGCGCAAGACCGAACTAGCTGAACTTCGCGGAGAAAAGACTCAAATTCAGAAGCAGATGAAGGATGAAGGATGTGAGACATTAGAAGATCTCGAACGAGAAATTGCTAAGGAAGATCGAAAGATTGAAAAGTTGGATACTGAGATTGAAAAGGCTGTTGTTGATCTTGAATCCAATTATGACTGGAGTTGATTATGTATGATTTAATTTGTATTACTATCGTTGCTATTTTTGTCATTTTTGTTTGGTTTACAAAATGAACCTCCAACCATTCAAAGATAAAATCCAGCGTTTGCATGGGGAACGCGACAAACTGAAAAAAGAGCTGTTTGCTTCTAAATTCGCTTGTCGTGAATATCGCCGGGAACTCAGGGACTCTGAAAAGGCTCAAATACTCGTCCAAATTGTGGCACAAGAGACTCAAGATGAACTTCGTTACCAATTAAGTGAACTTCCGAAATTGGCCATGTCTGGTGTGTTTGATGATCCATACGACTTTGAAGTATCTTTTGAAATAAAAAGATCCAAAGTTGAGGTTGACTTTTGGTTTGTTCGGGAAGGTTGCCGGATTACCCCTAAAGACAATACAGGACTTGGAGCAGTAGACATTGCAGGACTTGCTTTGCGACCTGCTCTGTGGTCCCTCAGAAATCCCAGGAACAGAGCAAGCATTTGGTTAGATGAACCGTTCAAACATCTTAAAGGTGCAGAAGCAAATCGAAGGGCCTTGGCTATGCTTGCTGAAATCTGTAAACCAAGGCCAGAAAAGAGTTGGCCCGGCATCCAGATCGTAATGATCGCAGACGAACGGGCCAACCGTGAGGATTTACTTGAAGTTGCTGACTGCGTTTATGAGTTCTCAATGCGTGGTCGACAAACTATTGTTAAGAAAATAAAGTGAGGTAACTTAAATGAATCATTGGAATATATTATCAATAACTCTTCCTATGATCGTGGCCAGCCCATTGAATTCCCGGTCAGGGCCGGAAGGGTCATCAAAGGCTGGGACGAGGCCTTCCTGTCCATGAAACACGGCGACAAACTTGGTCCTGATAGTCAATGTCCGGGTCGGGTCAATGTTAGATGCCAATTGATAACTGACCATTGGCTTTATGCGTTGTTGAAGTTGAATCATTCTTATACTTTATTGAATCCTTAAAAAATTACCGCTTGCATCTTTGTAAAATTGGACCAGGCCACCAGGAGCGTCCCCAATAGTTATATGGTATGCTTCTATGATGGGTAAAGCCTGTGGATAGGGTTGGCCAGATGTATAAACGAGATACAAAATACTATTTGCTGAATCATACGTCCCCCCCGTGGTCCCTCTATTATTTCCATTAAATTTAGTATCTGGTAAATTAAAAACCGCATAAGGGTATAAATCCCAAGGATTAATTTGGCCCAATTTAACAGCTGTCAAATTGTTTTTCTCCGGATGTGATGAAGATGCAGAAGGAATAGAGTTACCACTATTGTTATTACCAGAACTATCTCCTATGTCATACATCCACACATATGAAGTATATGGCCATGCAAGATTGCTGTGACCCGTATTGAGATGCGCTGGATCGTAGCAGCAGGATTCATTCATTGCTATACAATCCGATCCGCACTTATGATAACCTGTAGAACACCCCCCGTAGCCGTTACTACATGTAGGCACCCCACCACCACCACATACTTCTCCGCACTGGTTAGTAGCATAGCCATAACAAGTTGCATTTTCTGTTGGTAATCCAGGACAATCGATACCGGGAGAGGCATGACCGTGAGTTCCAACGACAATAAGACTGTCCCCTCCGGAGGGGATGAAAATACTTGCCATTGAATCTGCTACCGAGGTAAATTGGTTCGAGACCACATTCCATTGCCCTAAAGTTTGATGGCTACTTGGATATCCTAGTAGCCATATACCATTATTCGTTTGTGACACGGAGTTTTCGATAGCATCTTCCAAATTGAACACTACTGCACCAGGGCCATTTGAAGTTCTGCCTATGATAGACATCTCTGCGGGGAGAGCACCTACAACCATCTTGCCACCCAGCTGTGATTGATATTGTGAGGGCACTACCCCCAATGCCCCACTTTACAAGTCTCCTGTTGCATCTGTAGGGTTATTTGTTATGTTAAACCCAAAGTTACCAAAAAAAACACCTGTAGATATATTGCTGGCAGGGCTATATTTATATAGTGGTAAAAAGCTATCTTTCCCCAAATACTTGCAAAAAGATGACATAATAATACTAGATCCATCTGAGTATATTCCCCCAACTCCCCACCCCAAACTACAGTTCGCTGCTAAGGACTCTCCGGTAGCTCCCACATGAGTAAAGTTTCCTCCTGAAACATCAAAGAAATACGGAGCAGTCGGAGATTGCAGCAAAGAAGAAATGAATTGGGGTTGATTAATCCCTGTTGTGCTGGTTAAATCTGAAACAGCTCCGACATATAAAGTTGTTGGAATAGTTATCTCCGCTATATATCCGCCTCTTCCAGAAAAACCATTGATAAAAAGCGAGTTATGCGCTGGATTATATCCTATAGCCGACCCTCCAAATGCAAATTGTTCAGCACAATTTCCACTCGTACCATAATCAGAACATCCAGTCCAATAGGTGTTAGGCGTTGTAAATGTTCCAAGTTGAATAAAATTTGATTGATGTAATAGCCCCCAACTGGACGGAGTACAAAACAATAAACCTCCTAGTAATATGACCGCCGAAAAATAATTTTTCATAGAGCACCCGCAGAAAAGTCATCATAAACACTCTTATATGAATATCCATACGTTCCGAAGCCCGGATTTCCAGATGTGTATGTTGTGTCCTGTATAGACGAATATTTTACAGAGTTATTTACCTTTGCAGTAATTACACCCTCGCTAATTTCCACTCTTAAAACATCCCCATTGGTTAGCCCAGATCCTAATATACCTCCCGTCCCTATATTTGCTGTTAAAACGTCAGAGCTGACTCTAAATATAGTACAATTTCCATCTTCTGAAAAATCGACCCTATACCCCGAATTCGTAGAGGTATTCCAGTTTAGGTATAGAAATGTATGCCCGCCAGTGCCTACAGTTAATATTTTCAAAGATACGTAATTCGGGGAAGATAAGATTCCACCATTGTAAAATGCTCTATATGTTGTCTGCAAGTCGGGAGTTTGTGTGGCATTGGAGAAAATTGATAGGTCTGCTGTGCCATAATCGTGCGTTAGGGTCCAGTTTGCTCCAAGTGCTCCATTTCCCCGATTGAAATTGTCAGTAAAACCAGCAGAATAGGTGGAGTTATTTGTGGTTGATTGTGTGGTAACGGTTGCCACGTCAGCCCCGCCGCTCGTGGCCTCAAGACCATTTCCTGGCTGAGTATAGGTATATGTGCAGGTATCTGTTGAAGTAACTGCTGGTGAAATCGAGTAGACAATTGCCGTTCCTGGTGCGCCACTGCCATATGTCCCTGTCACTGCCCCGGCGGTGGAGCAAGTCAGCGCCATGCCCCCGTTTCCGCCAGATCCGATTGAAGTGGATACAGACATATTGGCAGTCAGGACATTGCCGCTTGAACCCGAGATAACTACTGAGGAGAAGGTTGGAGAAACTGGAGTAGGATTGGACCAAGCGGCCCACACCAAAGAAGAACCAGAAACAACTTGATAATCCCATGTGTTTGTGGCCTTGCACCAGTACATCGGCGGTGTTGTTCCAAAAGCGTATTGCCCTGCTGTGCATGCCGAATCGGAATAAGTCGGTGCCGACGTTACAGGAGATCCAACTGATAGACTTTCAATCTTGTCATAAACTGCATTTTTGCTCGGTGCTGTTGTCGTTACACCGTTCCACGAAGACCCGTAAGCGGTGTCAGAGACGGCACCTCCACTCTGTGCAACCCACGATCTTGTCCCCCCTGTGGTAGAGGAAAGCACATATCCGGTCGTTCCAGGATTGCCTAATGAATCTTCTTTCCCGGATAATGTTGAAGCAAGGGCATCTGTCCACCATCTATGCGTTGCATCAGGAACTATAGAGATAACCCCTGCTGTTGGCCCTGATAACGGGGATGTCGTGGAAAGGGTAATTGGAGCACCGCCGTCAGCTAGATGGTTTTTGTCTGCTCCAAAAAGCACAACGTTCCCAGTTGTGGCGGATGATGGGGCAATAACATCTCCCGCACCCGAAGGAGTACCCCATGATGTGTCTGTTCCGTTCGTGGTGAGATATTTCCCGTTATTACCTGTCTGCGAAGGCAGAGATGTTCCCGATCCCCCAGGCCACGCTGAACCATTCCATAAAGGTAGGTTACTGCTTTCTGTTATTTTGGAGATAGTAGATGAATTACTAAGTGCATCCTGTTTTGCGTCCCAAGTGGCCATTCTTAAAGAAGTAGGGACCCCAAGGTTTATCTTTGCCTGAGCTAATGATCTTCCGGCCCAACCCCCAGAACCATCACCAAAAGTGACGTCATTGAGTGCGGTTGAAGGAGGTAAAAGTCTTGGATAAATCTCACTAAAATTAGATTCGACTTTGTTTTTTTCTATTCCCCAGGTGCTTGGACTGGAAAGATGCTGTTGTGCTGCTTGTGTCAAAAAAGGAAAGACACAAACTAAAAATATTGAATAAAATAATTTTTTCATTCCTCCTCCTTACCAAGTAATGGCATCAAGTTGAGTTTGATCCGTTGTTTGACTTACCATATATTTTAAAACAAGAGCATGTTGTTGTCGTTCAAGTCCATATAACTCCATTTCTGGAATTACAATATCTCGAAGTTGAGCAACAGTACAAACATGCCAAAGATTGTCTGACCCCATAATTCCATTATTCCCAAATGAATCAGAATAGCAAGAGTCAGAGTCCGCCGCTCCTGCTCGTTGTTTTATAGAAAGAAGGGTTTGCATGTTTTGAATGTCATTTTTGGTTGCGCTCCTTCTACAATCAATTGGCCAACCAAGAGAAAGAGGGACAGAGCCACTGGCAGATGCAGTCGTCCACCATTGTTCAATTTGAATAATCTTATTTGCTTTCAATTGGTTCAAAGATAAAGGTGGATTTAGAATAGCCTGGGCTTCTAAATTCGTTTTGGCTACATAGTTCTTTGGAATTATTTCGTCCTGTGAACCGTCCTCCTCATACGCATAAATCAATCCACTTGCCGGATCTTGGTAATGTTTCATTATCTATCCTCCCACCATGATGATATGTTACTTCCGCCAGATGCGGTAACTTGATAAGTATATCCAGGCTTTATTTCCACATAAAATGTCATTCCCGTTCCGACAGTAGCAGCATCCCCAAGAACGTCTAAAGGATGTCCATTTATCATCAAGGCTGCGGATTGACCAGCAGCGACATTAACTGTTACAAAAATAGGCAACTTAACCCCGGTTGAATTTGTATAAACAGCCCCAAGTGCTCTTGATGCCGTAACATCTGTCAATGTTTGAGCAATTCCAACTGCTCTATCCACATATGCGGTATTTGAAAGTAGAGTACTGTTATTTCCAACTGCTTGAGTTGAAGTAGTTGTAATTCTTGCAGCAGCAGCAGCTCTATCTACGTATTCAGTTGTTGCTAATTTTTTACTATTATCATTTTCTGTTGGAGTATATCCAGGGGAATATAACGCTCCCCAATAAGTAGGAGAACTAACCGGATCATTTCCTGTAGTTGCTCCTTTTGCATAATAAATCCAACCATTTGTACCTAAAACAAAATCAGCAGCAGCATATGTTACAGTAGCACACCAAGGCAAAAATGGAGAATGCTCTTGTAGAGCTAACAAGATAGTAATTCTTCTTTTTACCTCATTTTCAAAATCGGATGGTACTGGAATTCCTCCATACGGCCATCCTCTTTCCAAATCTTCTTGGCTCAATCCTGATCGAGCATAGGTGACGTTTGTAGCTGGGGTGCCCCCTGGAACGTCTGGAGCTGTCCTTGCCCAGATCCATCCATTTAATGTCGTTGTTCTGTTCGCCATTCTTTTCTCCTTTTAATATGTAAATGCTACCGCAGCTTCTGCCACGTCTGGTCCATGTCCTGCTATATCTGGTGCAAAAAATACTTCTTCCGGAAAAAACAATATTCCTGAAAAACTTAAAGTCATTGGATATGGAAGCAATAAGTTATTAATTTCTGAACTTGGATCCATCCCAATTTTCAATAAATTAAATACATACAACGGGAAATATCGAGGGATAACCAAAAATACTTGCATTGGCCCTGTTCGAATAAATGAAATATCAATATTAAAAGCCATTTTTGCTGCTTGTTGAATTTCTGGAATACTCCCATACTTTGTGTGATTTCTAAAAATCTTGGCCTCAATAAATAGCCGATACCAAATATCATCAACAAGAAGGCTTTCGGTCAATGGTGCTCCAGTTACCCAAATCGGGGCTTGATCTGGACCTTGCCCATCTACATCAGGAGCAAACCAAGCAATAAGGCTGTAATCCATCAAAATTCGATCTTGTCCAACTATTCTGCCCAAAGCATCAAGGTTTACCCCGCCAGCTTTTGCTGGCGTTCTTAAATCCTGGACATCTTGTATAGCAGTCATGAGGGCTTGAATTTCACTGGCAAATCCTTCAATGATTGCCATTTCTACGGGAGCTTTTCGAAAGTAATCCAACATTCTGGATTTCATACGGTCAACCATATTTTCCCGTGAAACTACTACTTCCTGAAAACTCATGTTGTCACCGTAACTGCTATATTTGCTGAAAGGATACTTGCGACTTTATTCCAATCAACGGCAACTTCTGTATCTGTTGGAGTTGAAGTCAATCCAATATAAACCATGTTTATCTTTAAACCAAGAACGCTAAGAATCGGCAAATCCAAATCAGAATTATAAACAGTTTTCCCTGGTTGAAATCCATTCTGATTAAATCCAGTCTGAATTCCCAACCCGCTTGCTCCAGATTGAGCAAATGTTACGATAGCTTCTTTTATTCTGGTAACTCCATCAGCTGGATATAAATTGACATCTACAACATGAGCAGTTACAGCAACATAAATTGTTAATGGAGCAGGACGGGTCCAAGAAATACTACTTGGGATTCCTTGATTATCATATCTTGTTAAAGAACTACTCCCATAAGAGTCTCCACCAAGACAAAGTTGAGAAAAAATTGTATCTGCTATTTGATTATCGTCCCCCCCAACAATTACAACGCCAATTGTTTTTCCAGGTATTCCTTTTGAATCTGTGGTTAATGTTTTATTCTGATATACCTCACAAAAAATAACCCCATCAAGGTTAAGTAAATTTCCACGTAATGAATCAATCCCAGATGCCCCCGGAGTCTCAGTGCTTAATTTTTGTCTTGATCTCAATGCTATGTCTGATTCATCATTTGTCCCTTCTGTTGCATCACTCGTATTTATTACCGAAGTCCAATTTGAATAAGGGGTTAAAATTTTTGTTACGGTTCCACTTAAAGCAACAAAAGGTCCATTTTCAGTTGCAGTTCCTATCACTGTTACGGTTCCTCCACTTCCAAATATCACGGCAGGGATATCAAAAACAACATGGCCATCAGACGGACTAACTTGAGTTGCTGGAATAGAAGTGTTTGGTGTACCAGTTAAAAGAAAAGGAGCTGTAGATGGAGTACCGGCTTTCCATCGGATTCCATTGAGTTGAATAGTCCCTTTTAATCCTGCCCCGGTTGCTTTAAGTGGATCAAATTGATTGTATACAAGTTGGAGTTGTTCCCAACAAGCGGCTACTCCATCAGAAAATGAATTTATTTCAAGAATAAAAGGATCGTTTTCATCAAGTAGATTTGGGGTTAATGATTCACCTGTAGTTGGATCTGTTATGCCAGTTAAGGCAGTTTTCATGTCTTGTAAAACATCATACAACCGCTTTAAAGTAAACCCACTATCTGATATTCCAAAAGTCGTCATTTTATCTCCCGATAGCTGCTATGACATCGACAATCAATGAACCGCTTGCCCCAACAACTTCCAATTTCATATAAACATCTAAAGCCCGAACTGCTCTTGAACTTTGCCAAACTTGTTCATAACTCACAATACTTAATACCCCTGGAACATCTAATGTTTTTTGCCTTACTAATGATTCAATAAGTTTTCGATTTCGACTACCAAGCATAAATTCATACCAAGGTAATCCTCCTTCAGTATTGAGAAAATATTCCTGCCAAAAATGAAGAAGTGATATTCTGACCCTTTGAACAACTTCTCCTGCTCCGGTAATTGTTAATCGACTTCCCCCTCTTTTTATTACTGTATCAGAGGTTCTTGGATCAACTGCAAATGTATAGGCCATTTTATTTCCTTAAAAATTGAAGATTTCGATATATCCACCAACCACCATTGAGCCACCGTTCTCTATTTGCCTGCCTTCAATATCGAAATCTTCAAAGTTATTTTGCTTTTGTTGTGCTTGTTCCGCAAGTATCTATCGTGTAAGTCTGAGTAACCGTCCCACTAACCCCAATACCCCCGGAATTATCATGTGTATGTAATTTGAACAATGCTAAGAATCTTTCATCAATAAGTGATTTCAAAGAAGTTCTGTCAGCAGAACCAAGATTGATTGCAGAACTACTTACGACATTAGTTGTTGGAGCAGTTATAGTTGTTGAAGTATCAGAAACAGTTGTTATTGTTCCTGTCTGATCAATTGTAATTGTATTAGTTCCGGAGACAATTGTGATTTCTCCATCTTTTAATGAAAGTCTTGTTGTTCTATCTCTATTTCTCAATTCAAGCCCATCTGCAAACCAATCAGAAAGAGCATTTACGGTCGGGTGTAATCCAATGATAGCAATTCCATCAGTAAGACTATGATGTCTAACTCCTGATCCACTCAATTCAGGGGTTTGAATCCCTCCTTTATCATTCCAGTTGTCAATTGCTCGCTGACTAAAAACAATCAAACAAGGGTCACCAGGCCGAATTGGAAGAGTCATAGCAAATCCGGCTACTGGAACATATGGGATAATTATTGGAACGTTTTCAATTGGCGGATATTCTTGATATGTTTTTACCCCATCAATCTCATTCACCCGAAGAATAGAAGGCTTAACAGTTACTAATGATTTACCATTAAAAGAAATGATTGTTCCTGGAATGCTGGTATTTAATCCGGACATAGCTCTGTCAAGTATTTCTCTCTGTTGAGCTACTTCTGGTGCAAATGTTGTATCCATTATTTACTTAATTTTCCTTGTGAAGTTTCCACTGTTTTACTCTGAATTGAAGAAGTCCAGGTTGTACTATGAGAATCACCAACATGAACCAAGCCATGAACTACATAATTCCCGTTCAATTCTGGATTCAAATTGCTTTCCAATTTAATTGTTCTGCCAACATCAATCTTAGGATTGAGTATTGAATAAATCGATACACCTGCTGACTGCTGAAAAGGAGGTACCAGCATTGGTTCAGCGCGAATAAGAAATTTGTTCTTATAACTGATTGTTATAATTCCTCCTTCAAGACTCATTCCA
>Ga0209777_10003918_pt1 | contig 17933 bp, 19 predicted proteins | sample FrelakmetHBP12HB_FD_187147 | JGI IMG/M metagenome (GOLD analysis project Ga0209777, IMG submission 187147) | Freshwater lake sediment microbial communities from the University of Notre Dame, USA, for methane emissions studies -HBP12 HB (SPAdes)... | ecosystem: Environmental > Aquatic >...
AGACGCGCCAGCCCGAACGACTCATACCGCACCCAGAAGGTGCTGGAAGCACCAGGGAGCGTCAGAACGCCGTCCCGCGACAGCCGCTCGACATACTCAGCCAAGTTCATATCAAGCCCTGCCCGTCTGGGTACTCTTCCTGACCTCCGCTGGGAGCTTGCACACCACAGCGCGGAATTTGCCGGCGACGGACCGCGGAATGCTATCCGTGGCCTCGAGGATTACCTCCACAGATCCAAACCGGTCCTGCAGCCGGCTGATCAATAAACGGGTGCTGCTCGCCGTGAAGCCATCGGCAGGCACATATTTTACCCGCAGACACGTCAGCGTTTCTTGGGTAACTTGTGCTTCCCGCAGCGGCAAGTCTTCCTTGAAGAGAGGGTCTAAGCGGCCAATCTGGCGCCCATCGTTCGCGTACAGGACATCATCGGTGCGTCCCTAGATCCAGGCTAGACGCGGCAGATGAGCGGGTTGCTGCAAAAGAAGTCGTACCAGATACCGAAGCCGTTGGGCAGACCGCCTTCCGCATGCCGCCCTGCCACACCCCGTCTTGCAGCACGCGGACCCAGCCCAGTGCCTCATAGAACTTGATTGCGCGAGCACTCCCTGGATGCACCGTAAGATACATCTGTTCATAACCGGCAAGTCGAGCCCGTCCTTCGGCTTCGCTCATCAATGCCCGCCCTGCACCCCTTTCCTGGCAGTGCGGATTTACCGCGACCACTAGAATGCCGAAAGTCCTTCTGTCAGGCTCTGTGCGTGGATTTCCTGTCCTCGATATCCTGGCGGTCCTCCCCAGCACCAGCCGGAATCCCACCCGGAGCCGCTCTCGAAACTCGCGGTCCAACACGACCCATGGGTGGCTCGCCACTCGCCACGCCACAAAGAACCTGTTTCTCCGCAGGAATCCACTGAATGCGCCCCGAAACACGCCGCCGAAACAGATCCCTGCCAACTGTTGGTTCTGAAAAGCCCCAAGGGCGACCATGTCGTGCGGCCCCGTGAGCAGCCACTCGTAATATCGCCGAACCACTTGTCTACCCAGGGCAGTCATCAAACTCTCACTAAAGGCTGCACAGTGGACATCGACAATCTCATTGAGTTTGCTTGGCCCTAGAGCAGCTATTTCAAACCGACCAGCGCTAGTGGCGCCACAAGAACCACCGTTGCCAGCGCACTGGCGCTCAGTTTTCACTTCTGACATTTTCGCCTATTTGTCTCGAGTGGACTTTTGCAATGCTTGCGACTTTAGGACCGTAAGCAAATAGGTTCAAGAAGAAAGGCCAACCTTCCGAAAGAAAGGCAATGAGACTCTTGCACAGGAGGCTGGCCTGATAAACAAACAAGAACTGGTATCGGCATGGAAGGCGCTGCTTTTGGTGTTCGGCTTTGCTTTTTCCGAGCCGGCATGGCAATGCTCGAGGCTCCAGTCAACTCTCAGAAACCCCAGCAGCAGACGCAAGCGATCGAGGAACGGCAGTGCCAGACCGACCGCAACGTAATAGCTCCACATGAACCATAGGAGTTTCAGCCTCTGTTGCTAAAGCGGGCTCCCTATGTGCGGGCGAAGCCACCGCACATACGCACGCCTCACTGTCTCCCGTAGCTTCATCATACCGCTGCGCAAGACGGACACCTGGTTCACGCCCCGGCGGCGCCAGCCAGTCAGCCACGTCGCGCCACCTTGTTCAGCAGTTCCTCCCACTGCGGCAGGATCACGGACCAGTCATGCTGTTCAGCCTTTGCGCGCGCGCTGCGGCTAAGACGCTCCGCGAGGCGCGGTTCGGTGAGAATGCGTTCCACTGCAAGGGCCATGGCGGCGGGATCTTGCGGCGGAACCAGCAAAGCATCTTGCTCCTGATCGAGGAGATACGGCAATCCGCCCACATTCGTGCTCACCACGCAGAGACCACAAGCCTGCGCCTCCAGAACACTCACAGGCGCATTGTCTACGTTGGTTGTATTCAGGAAGATATCGCCTTTCTGGAGCCACTTCGGTACGTCAGCTCTGGGTACTCCGGCCTGGATGGTCAAGCGGTCGGATACGCCCAAAAAGCGTGCCGCATCCTGCACAGCCTGAAGGCTTCCGTCGTCCTTATCCGGACCGACCATGATCAGTGCAATGGCGGGATGAGAGCGGGCGAGGCGCGCGAGGACATTTACGGCGAGAACAGGATTGTATATTGTGTGAAATGCACGCAGCCATACGAGCTTAGACGCGGGTCTCCTTCTTGCTACGAAACGATATTGGCCTAGCTCTAGCGGGTTGGGTAAGAGCACGGTTTCACCGCGATATGGCGCCATTTGTTCCTGTAGATACCGCGACGGGGCGGTGACTGCCGCTGCGGACTGAAGCAACCTCTTCACGCGATGCGGGTGGCGTTGTACAAAGTGTGGCAGATTGCCCCCGTGGAGCGTGAGCACGTAAGGTTTATGCGCCCGCCGCAATGCCCAGCAGACGGCTTCGGCCCATACGAAGGCATTTCCGCTGAACACGTCTATTTGTGCGACGTCGTACTCGGCTCGGCGATGCCACGCCGTTAAGACCATATCAAGGAGCATCAGGATGCGGGCGCGTTTGCGCGACGCCGTTAACACCTTCCACCCCGCGTCGGCTAAGCGTTCAGCCAAGTCCTCGCAAACACCGCGCGACCCGCCGTAGCGGGAAAGAAAATTACCTACCACGAGGATACACTTGCGCGTAGACCCTGCAGCGATGTCGCCGTATCTGTTCATCTGCCAGGAAGCTTATCCAGCCATTAGGCCACCGACTCTATCACCTTGGAGAGCTCGAACATCGACAGGTAACGCTCTCTCGCGTTCCTGGACAGCGCGTCGCGCCCGCTTGTGTTGCCAAGCACACGCGAAATGGCACCGGCGAGGAGCTCGCAACGCCCAGTGGCAGGAAGTTGTCTATCATCAGAAGCCCGAAAGCATCCACCAGTCACCAGCCTCTACACTTCCATGACAGTTTCGTAGACGTTGCATATCCGCGGCAGCACTGCTTCAACGCTGTACGTCGCTCGCGTTCGCGCAGAGAAGCGCGCGGCCAGTTCCCGTCGCGCCTTTGTGTTGTGCAGGAGACCACCTATAGCTTCGGCAAGCGCTTCTGGATCGCCTGACGCCACGAGACGGCCGCCCTTACCATATTCAATTACCTCGCCACACTGGCCCACGTTTGTGGCCACTGCCGCAAGTCCGGCCATGCCATACTCGATCAGAGCCAGGGGCAGCCCTTCCGATGAGGAGCTAAGCACGCCGATATCACAGGCGCGCAGAACAGCGGCAACATCCTCCCGGGGCCCCAGCCAAGTCACATGCGGGGCCACGTTCAGCTCAGCGGCTAGTTCCTTCAGTGTTCTGGCAAGGCTGGCATCACTGACCGCCCCCGCCAGCAACAGATGCGCATCCGGCACACTCTTGAGCACGACGGCCATTGCGCGAAGCAGGGTCGCATGGTCCTTTTCGGGCCTGATGTTGGCCACACAGACAAGGCGCTTGCCTGCTAGCCCGGGCAAGCTCGTGGCCGCACCCCCATTGTTCAGGACAACGAAGTTCGGGATATACCAGACGCGCTCAGGGCTGATGCCCAAACGCTCGCGCGCCCATGCCTCAAGCTGCTCATTAACGACAATAGCTCCATCAATCAGTCGTGCTGCCAAGCGCAGGGCCATCGGCCTACGGTTCTCCGATGCCAAGCGCCCAAAATGAAAGTGCGCAATAACTCTCGGATGGAGAGATAGACGTGCGGCCGCCACGGCAATAGCCGAAGCATGTCCGTGGGCGTGCAGGACCTGAATTCCGTGTTTGCGGATATAACGCGCCAATCTCCACAGCGCGGCCAGGTCCAGAGTGCGGCGGCGGTTGAGGGCCAGCCTGCCGACGTCTTGCGCGATCAGCGCACTCAACGGCCCTTCCCGCCGTGTCGTGCACAGATGGGAGTGGTAGCGGTCGCGCGGCAAACAGTTGGCCAGACTGACGGCAACACGCTCGGCCCCGCCGACATCCAGCGTATCCACCACTTGCATGACGCCTATCAGGCTCATTGACCTGCCAGGGACACAGCAGGAGTCTCCCGTTCCGTTGCCACTCGCTGGAGCGCCACGCCCCATTGCTTCTCCATGAGTTCCCGCAAAGCGTCGCGTAAGCCGTCCAGAGTGTAACGCGCCGCCCATTCGGCCGCTTTGATGCTGACCCTAAGGCAACGTTCCGGGTCCTGAATAAAACCATCCAGAACACCCGCAAGCTCTTGCGCATTGCCCGGAGATACTGTAACACCGCGTCCGCTCGCCAGGATCTGTGGGACAACGCCGGTGTTGGAGCCGATGCAGACCAAGCCGAAAGCCATACCTTCGACAATGCTCTTTCCCCATCCTTCCGATTTGGCGGCAAGGACAAGAAAGTGCGCCCGCGAGTATTCCTGAAGCACTTGTTCGAACGAAACGGCACCGTGGAAACGCACGCAATCATCAAGTTTCAGTGCGTGTGTCAGTTGATTGAGATTCGCAAACATTGGGCCGTCGCCCAGAACGTGGCACTCGATCCGCGTGTCCTTCTGGCGTAAGATGCGCACTGCCTGCAACAAAGTGTGAACGTTCCGTTCCTTTGTCAGCCGGCCAGCAAATATGACGCGCCATGGAAACCCGAAGCGCCTTGTCTTCGCGTGCTCCCGGGCCGCTTTGAGCTGCTCGGAAGTCATTACGGATGTGAAGAATGGTATGATGTGCCTGGGCTGCCCAGGCCAATCTCCGTACACCGTCACAGGCGCGCCCCACCAACGGGAGCGCAGTATGAGCTTCTGAAGCCGAAAGGTCAGTGCTTCCCCGGGATAGTCCGGCCATTGGCCAGCATACTTGGCGATGCGCCGACGAGCTAAGAGTGGTGCAAGCACGGCACCCAGCAACCCCCAGTTTCCGGGACAGCGGACATGTACCGCATCCGCCGTACGCAGGACTTTGGCCAAGCGCCAGCAGAGCCATGGCAGGGAGACGGCCGCACAAAGCTTGGCCCCAAGACCATTGCCCCCCATTTCGGGCAGGGGTGAGATGGCAATATTAGATCTCATGAAGGCCCTCGCATCGCCGGGCGGTGGAGCGTCGCGGCACGGCGCCGCAATGACGACTTCAGGGAAGAGGTCGGCCCAGACGTCCAGCTCGTGTGCGTAGGGGCCCCAGGCGTGCAGCCTTTTGCCGTGGCGGTAATGGACGACGTGCGAGACAATCACCAATCGGCGAGGGCTAGGCTTGAGCACGGCGGTACTCATCCACGAAGTGTTGGTAGAACTGGATGTTGCGCTCGACCAGAACGTCCGCCGAGAACGCCCGGACGGCCAAGCGGTGGAGATGAACACTTGTCCCTGTGTTCGATGCGATAGCGAAACCCACGGGATTCTGCTCGTCGTCCATCGCCACGAAGGAGGCCCTCCATTTGCCGGGCAACTCCAGCAGGAAGTGTCCGGCCTCCCATGATTCGTCCAAGGTATCCTGGTCGATCAGGAGGCAAGTCCCAAAATGCCGCATGAGAAGAGCGCGGGTCAGACGCGCTACCGTGTAGTGCCGTACTGCCCTGTCAGATGGATGGCCGTGCACTCAACTGCTAAGCTCCCTCGATGCCGCACGCGCCAATCAGCCCTACGCCAAGAAAGATGCCAGAGTGCGTGTCGTTGCCACTGACCGTAAGCGCTATCAAGCCGTAGCCTAGAAGACTTGCGAGCGGCAGTACGTTACGGGTAACACGCGTGTATCTGACAGCCGCAAGCAACGCTGCGCCCAGCCATAGCAGGACCAAGGTCAATCCCACGAGGCCCGCCTCAACGGCTACCTGCATATAAAGCGAATGCAGTGCCGCTGGCCGCCAAACGCCAAACTCGACCCCTGGTACCCTGCCTAAGTACGTCGCAAAAGCGCTCGGCCCTGTGCCTGGACCACAGCCCCACAGCATGTTCTCTGCGGAATCGGTTATGATATAGTACGCGACAAGCCACTGTTCGGACCGCCCAGACGTGATCTTTGCTGCCGGCCGGTCTAGGTCAAAGGTCCTGTTTAGACCCCCTTCAAGGGCTTCGCCGTAGCGGCTAGAGAGCAGCATACAACCTAGGGCTATCAACGCTATGATCCAGCACACCGCCACCATTCTCTGACGCTTGCCCACGAGTATGGCAACCAGCATGCCACCAGCCCACACCAACCACGCAGCGCGCGAGGTAGACAACGCCAGTAGGCTTAGAACGACCAAAAGCAGCAAGTACCGCAGATACGCCTTGCCTTCCAGGCCCAGCCACCTCCCACCGTCAATGGTTAGGCTAAGGCAGCAGAAAGCAAGCGCAGTACCAAGTTGCGCTGGGTTGCCGTAGCGCTGGCCGCCAGCCTCGAACAGCCCGAGCCTTTCATTCGAAAGGCCCCCAAAATGGGCAAGCAGTGCCAGACCAAGCATGACAGTGGATACCGCCAGCCCTAAGAGAGCCGCGCGCAGCAGATCCTGCTTGCGGCCGAGAATCAGCACTGCGATAACCGCAAACCCCATATCAAACATGCGAAGATTGGTGGAATACTCACCGGTGAACAGGAGGCTCAGAGCGTAGTAGCTGCCTATGAACAACAACAGGACGCGAACCCATCCCCGTTTGAATACCACATCTCTGAACGCGGCAGAATCACGACAGTAGTAGTACAGCAGCGCAACACCATAGAGCACAACCACGATGTTGTGCGTGGCGGACTGTCTCAACAAGCTGATGAATGGCGCCAGCGACACGAGCAGACACAGCAAGGCTTCCTGTCTGCCGAACACTACCAGACACATGAACAGGAGCCCTACCAAAGCAAAGAACACCTGCCCCGCCAACTCGACTTCCCCGAGCGTAAGCAGCGCTGACGTCGGGACGATACACAGCAGTACTTGAATGGCGTATGCTGTGCCGATCCGAGGCGTGCCGGCTGCGTCCCGCCGCGCTCCTTCCTGGACAACCACCTGGCCGACCGCCGGCAGACCGGCAATGCAGCCAATGCTCGCAGCGGTACGATCCTGCCCGTGGGGTTGCACCTCAGCCACTCGTTAACTGCTCAAGGTGCAGCTCATACTCCCGCGTAGCAGGTGCCTCTTGATAACACAGCGGATCGGTGAAGCATTTGGCCGTCCCGCAGAGGATCCCCCATGCGTGAGACAGAAGCGAAACACGAAACGGATAGATGACGCCGGCGTCAACCGCCTTGGTGGGCAGGACCATTCGGGCAAACGCGGCCGAAGGGGCAACAAGCGCTACAGCCAGTAGGGTTCCTGCCCTGTGACGAGAAAGCACAATGGCGGCCGCAAGCCCTGCAGCCGCTGCGGCCCACCCTGTTCGGGACGTAGTCTGCAACCACATCCACACAGTCGTGCCAGGCACGGCGACCCGCCACGGCGATCCCCGCCTTAGACCAGGCATGCGAAGCTAACCATTTTAGCCTGAAACCGCCCTTCCTCATAATTCTCTATGTGCTGCTGCAGGTGATCCACAATGCCGAATAGCTCTGCATCTGGCTTTCGTTGCAACTCGCCAAACTTCGTAATGAATTCATCGTATCCAAACCGCAGTCCGTCAACTGGGACGATTTCCCTTTGTCCACCAGAATCATGAACAAAGGGAACTGCTCCGTGGTCGATTGCTTCCACAGTCGTCATCCCAAAGTGTTCATTTCGTGCCGGAAACACATAGAACTTCGCGGTCCTAAATACGCCACGGACCTGGGCATCCGTTGGATTAGTTACGAATCGCACGTTATTATGCGGAGACGTGGCAGCGAGGGCCCTAAGTTGCTGCACATACTCTCTGCGGTTATCAGACACTCCTCCCATTATCACATACTCGTAATCTGGAAACGAACCTGCAAGCTGAACAACAAGCTCCGGATGCTTGTAATCGACGATTCGCGAGAAGAAGACCACCGCATTGCGCATTTTCCAGAGGGCAAAAGGCTCACGCTCACGCCGTAACCTAATCGGCGGATAAACTACTGGCAGCTCAATGCCATGCGCCTCAAGGAATAGATCAGCAGTGAATTGAGAGTTGATCACATATGTGGAGTCTTTGTGATACTCATAGGCTGGGAATCCGCTGGACAACACGTGATGGTAAACCTGACGCACAATCTTACTCGGAATGCCCGCAAAGCCCTTTCGCGGTATCTCCAACTGTGGCAACAACGGAGGGCCTGATAAGTAGTAGAGATGTGGTGTCGCATCATCTACGAGAAAACCATTATCGAATGAATAGACAAAGTCGTACTTTTTGTCCAGTCTACTGGTTCTGACTATATTGAACGTTTTGCACAGACGGCGCAAGCAATCCGGCAGTTTGGCAATGCACCGAGATGAAAACACAAACTTCAAAGGGTAATGCGTTGCCCTCACGCCTTGCTCATCCAGCATCTGCCACAGAGGTTGAGTGTCCCAGAGCAGCTCGGGCACAATGCCCATTTCGTTCAGCTTCCTGGCCAGGGACAAAACACACGACTGTACGCCGCCTCGCTGGTCCATTCTGAATACAATGGCGACCCGTCTCACCTCACGCCCTGGGCGCCATTGCATGTATTCGAGAGGTTGTGTCAATGTCTCTTGCTCCACAAGAATGTGTGATTACCCTTTCAAAATGTCTAACCTGTGCGGTTAAGCCATCCGAGTCTTCTGAGAACTCTGACAGCTTTCGAGCAAATGCGGTCCTTGCCAGTCTCCGTGAGAATGCATGATCACGTAACACGCGGACAATAGCGTCTGCCAAGGGAAACTCAGCCTTTGGCGAATGAACGTCGAAAAGAACGCCTGTTTCCCCATCCTCGACCATCTCAGGGCATCCCCCGCTATTCGAGGCGATGACCGGGCAGCCTGTCAACTGGGACTCCAGTACGATCCTCGGGAAGGGCTCTCGGTCCGAGGTCATACAGTAAACGTCCATCGAGGTCAGCAGTTCGATAACGTCTCCTCTCTGTCCCAGGAATTCCACCTGCTCAGCTACCCCCAGTTCCTTAGACAATCTCCTGATCTCTGAGTAGAAACCTGCTTCCCGCCCTCCCGGACTTCCGATCACAAGAAACCGAACAGAGGGAATCTTTCGAAGTACATGGGGTATCGCTTTGATGAAGAGGTCCGGTTGCTTGTATCTTGTGATGCGCCCGATCCAGCCCACCTTGTATTCTTGAGAAGTTCGCAGTGCCCCTGACCTAAGCTGCCGTGCCGCGTCAGCACGCGCGCAAACATCCCTTGCCCGAATTGAGTCATGGCACACAACCACCTGATCCTCCTGGCAGAGTGATCCAGACAAGAGATAATCCCTGACATCTCGTGACACAGCAAGGATCCTGTCAGATTTCCTGAAGAGCTCTCGGTGGAAGGGAATCGGCCTCATATACTCCCGCACGCAAACCGCCAGCGGAAGATCCGCGAAACGCGACAAGGTTACGACCCTGGGCAGAGCACCAAACGTATTTGCCAATATCATGCTGTACGCAGACTGCTTGATCTTGCCTGCTGCAAGGTAGGACTGCAGTGTATGCCAGCCTGGGTACATCCTTCTTCTCCCAGATATGGTGCGATCGACAACTGTAAGGCCCTGTGCTTCGAAATGACTCAGTAAAGCACCCCTCCCGGGCACCAACATATCGCATGCCATTCTATGCCGTAGCGGTAATACCATGTCCGTAATTGCGAGTTCCGCGCCACTTACCATGTCCGGTCTGGCATGTGCAATCAAGAGCTTCACTGTCATGACCTTGCTCCAACTTCTTGGCCCATGAATGGCCTCGTTGTCACAGCAAGTCTCTCAAACAGAAGGTTACGGTTGATTGCCGCAGGAAGGGAACGTCGTGGGTCAGTTCTGACGTAACATATGCAGCCTGGTGTCTGCTCATGGCTGTCTTGAGGGGAGACGTGAAGATGTCCCACAGGCACCGCTTGAGCCCAGCCCGATCGTGGGCTGGAATGGCAGCCCCGAGAGCCACGACCTTCTGATAGAACGGCGCTTCCCACAGGCTCTTTGACGGTCCATTCACGCTCTCGAACCCAGGCAGGTCGAAGACAAAATTGACACAGGGCCTCTGCACAATCGCCGCCTCTAGGACGACCGTTGAGGGGAAGCCAACAATGCAATCGGCATCGTGAAGCAGTTGCGAATACAGCTTAAGGTCATCTCGCAGGACGAAATTGAACCCATCTCGCCAGTACCAGCGTGGTTTCGAAATGAGCACTCGAGACTCCCTGTATTCATCCCAATACACAGTGTCGTCCATGGGATTCACACGAACAACGATCTGAAATGCCTCCCCAACAAGATCAATTAGGACTTCCTTGAGCAAGAGTAAATACTTATGCTCGTGTTTCACGGCAAAAGGGGCCGACGCGATAAAGAGAACCTGACGGCGGTCTCCTTGCGCGCGGGGCATGTTGCCTTTGGGGGCTTGTCCGGCTGAGTTGGACAGATATGAGAAATGGCTGCAGCCAATGACTTCCACTGAGCTACTATCCAGCGAGGTGTTTGTGCGTAGCAGCTCTGCCTTCATGTCCGCGTTCCAGACACCATATGCGGCGAAATCGTAGCTCATGCGGCAAGATGCATAGACATCCTTGTTCGTATGATACGCCAGCAGGACTGGTATGTTCCTCTTGGCGGCGGCATACAAGCCGGCGGAATTCGACTTCGACACATTCACAATGACCCTATCTACCTCGCGCGCCGCGTAGAAAGCATCCCAGTTGGAATACCGCATATGCCTCTGCAGCCAACGCTCAAGGCGGAGCAGAAGCCCGCGAAGCGGAACACATGAGCACAGGATCAGCATTACCCCATGTATGACACGAATGAGGACCCCCTTGAGGCCGGGAGTGCTGCCGCTAGTGGAACCCATGTAGTTCCAGGACGACTTGGCATCGTGCGTTGCATCCAAGGCCTTTTGAAGTAGGAGATAGAGCCCAGGCAACCTATCTCGGGGCATCTCTACAAGGCACGCTCGTTCATCCACTTGGTCAATCAACTGCTCTGGCAAGCGTGGCGATGCGATCAGCACTGAATGTCCCTGATCCAGGATGTCGCTGATAACACCCGAGTGGCAGAACTGACGGACCTCAGATCCCAGGGAGAAGGAGAAAAGTAGTCTCATGTGTAACGTGACACAGGCATGTTGAACTAAGTCACTTTTAGAAAATCGGATGTCCGTAGGTTCAGGGCTGGATCATTACATGTCTTTGCAGGCATGGCTTTTGCTGAGCAGTTGTCCGCCGCCACGTTCTGTATCGGGGTAGACAGCCCATTTCTTCACGGTAATCTGCGGTGGGGCGGCGGGTTGGCCTCGAGGGATTCTGACATCGGTGATCACGCTCTCCCGCGTCCCCATCTGGACTTGGCGTCCTGCGACAAGCCGTCCTGGGGTCTTAGGTCAAGGATCATCCCTTTGTGACTGTAAACACGGCTGGGACTGGCAAGCTCTCCGGCCGGCTGTTCAACCAGAGGCACCTTTGAGACTGGGTCGGCAAGTAACGGGTAGAACCACTTGCCGTCTTGCGGGAGCACATTAGAACTCCCCGCTGCATCACCAGCCTTTCGCGCGATGGCGTAGAGTCCCGTATAAACACTCTGGGGGGGTAGATCCCCTGTCCTCGCCCTGCGAGCGATGGCTGCGGCCAAGGGGCAGACCAGCCAACGCAGGAGTCGGCGACCACGGTACATGTCGAGAAGAATCCATGCCAAGCCGCGGTGCTGCCTCCCGAGTCTTTCCACAAGTACGACGTTGAAGCCAGCCCATTCCAGCATTGCAGTCACACCGTAGACTGTGTACCTGAAGAAATCGTGCGGCGCGGCGTGTTCCGGTTGCAGGAACGGAACGCAGATCACGGCCGTACCGCCTGGCTTCAACACCCGCCAGAACTCACGGCAACACTCCCAGGGCAAACGCGTGTGTTCCAAGACCGCAATTGAGATTACCGAGTCTATGCAAGCGTCCTTCAGGGGTAGATAGTGCAGATCCGCCAAAACATCAACCGGCGCCGTTTCATCGAAGTCAAGCTGCAGTGTTGGCAGGCCTGTGCGCAGCGGGCGGTGGCCTGCGCCTGCGTTAAGCACGATACCATGCAGATGCTTCAGGTACGGAGATGCTTCTGCCTGCAGATCGATTTCCGGCAGGCTCATGCGTTGCCGCAGCCAAGTCTTCAGCATGCTATGCGCCGAGTTGGGTCTGGAGTTCTGACAAATTTCTCATTACCTGCTCACGCGGTGCGGCCTGACCCGATAGTTGCAGAGCGTCGGGCTCGATTGGGACGAGCCGGAATCTTCCGTCTACGCTGTCGCAGCGCTTGCACATGGCAATCGAGAACCACTTCCTGGATCGCCATACGTTCCGGAAAGCTTCGTACGACTCGGACAGCCAAACTTCTCGGACAGACTGGCGCTGCAGATCGCCGAGGATTGTCGTGCCATCGAAGTCAAAGACACACGGGGAGACGCGTCCGTCCCAGAGAATCTGGATGTGTCTGAACGGCCAGCTGCAGAAGCGTTCCGCCTCCGATGTCCTGTGCTCGTCGCCTTCCCCAGCACCCACCCAGTTATGCAGACTGCTCCGAAGTAGTACATCGCCGCGCGAGGCATCCAGCTTTGGCCCCCAGCGCTTCGCCCAGGAGTCCTGTTCGTCTTTCGGGACAGTTGTGCCACAGACCTGCATCCGGATCAGTGGGTTTGGCGCCTTCCGTTCATCCCTGACGCGCAGGAACATCTCCACCGCCGCCACCGTCTTTTCGAACTTGAGTCGGCGATGAATGGACTCGTAGGTTTGCGCAGTATCACCGTACAGGCTGAATTTGATGCCGTCAAGACCAGCCAGGATGATGTTCCGTGCCATCTTCTCAGTCAGTATGTTTCCAGTGGTAACAATGTATGTGAACGCCCGCGTCCGCTGTTTCGCGTACCGGATCTTCTCGGCTAGAAGGTTGTCCAGAAGCGGTTCGCCGAATCCGTGCCGATGAACCTCTCTGACATGACGCGGACACAGTGCACACTCGTCCGCAATCTTCCGAAAGAGGTCAAAGTCCATAGTGCCTGTTTTGCGTTTCATCTTATCCATCGCGCACATGGCGGAACGAGCCGGGCACAGATTGGTGTTCTCGATATGCACAGTCTGCGGGAATCCAAGGTGATCGTGCCGTCCACCCCAACCGTGACGTACAACCCTTAATATTGTACGTCCACCCAACGCTGTATAGAGCGGCCTTACCAGAGACTTGGCGAAAGCTACGACCATGCTTCCCTTTCAGCGCGTAGTGTCTGGGCGCTGGTTTCCACCTATGTTCCGGCCTGCGTGCAGCATTGTAGCTTAATGCCTGGTCTCTATCTGAGGAATCAGCCGTGCAGCGCCTAGCCATGTGCGGGTTCCATCTGATGCCTCAAGTGGAGAAGAGGGCAATACCACAAACGGATCAGATACCTGGACAATCGCCTTGATGCCTCTTGTGTGCTCAACAACATGGACCGTCACATCCAGGTATGAGGGTCTAAGGCTGAGCTCAGGCAACACCAAACGCACCACGTTGCGTCCGGCATCCAGCGTCAACAACTTTCCTTCTCGTTCCTGGCTCCATATCCCTGCAACGAGTGCTCCTGTCTGCGGGTCGCTGAGAAGAACCCCCAGTTTCATGTTTGGGATGGTCTCATGGGCGCATATGGTGACACCGAACTCCGCACTACTCCCTGCGATGCACTCGGCGGTCTGGCCGTTCGTCCCCACGGGCCCCCAGGACACAGAGACGACCTGGAAACGAGGATCCTCTTTCTCCATCCGTAGTCCGCCTACCAGGCACCCAGAACGCCCCATCTGTAGATAGGCTGTTACCACCTCGGGGGTCGGACCAAGGTGCTCTAGCGCACCGTGGTTCAGTAGCACTGTCTGCGAGCACAGCGCCTGTATCGCTCCCATGTTGTGGCTTACGAAGAGAATTGTCCGCCCCTGTTTCGCCACGTCGCCCATCTTGCCTAGGCACTTCTTCTGGAACTCAGCGTCGCCGACGGCGAGGACTTCGTCCACAACCAGGATCTCCGGCTCGAGGTGTGCGGCGACGGCGAAGCCTAAGCGGAGGTGCATGCCACTGGAGTAGTGCTTGACGGGGGTATCAATGAACTTCTCGACTTCGGCGAAGGCGACGATCTCGTCGAACTTGCGGTCAATCTCTGCCTTCTTCATACCGAGGATCGCGGCGTTAAGATAAATGTTCTCACGCCCGGTGAGTTCGGGGTTGAACCCGGTGCCGACCTCAAGCAGGGCGGCGATACGTCCCTTCAGCATCGCCCGGCCTTCCGTCGGTTCGGTGATGCGCGAAAGTATCTTCAGCAGCGTGCTCTTGCCGGCGCCGTTGCGGCCGATGATGCCGACGACCTCGCCCCGTTTGACTTCGAACGAAACGTCCTTGAGCGCCCAGATGGTGTCCCGGCCATTGCCGTTCGAGCCGTTCCCATTGCGCGTGAACATGCGGAAGGGGGCAATGGCAGCGTTCGCCAGCGAATCTCGCAAGGTGCGGTACGGTTCCTGCTTGGCCCCGATGCGGTACTGCTTGCTCAGGCCCTCGCAGCGGATAACGACGTCACTCATTGATCACACCACATCCGCGAAGTGCCTTTCCATCCGCCGGAAGTAGAAGAGGCTGGCGGCAAAGAGGAGAGCGGTCACGGCCGCCGAGACCCAGAACATGGCGCCGGGTGGATTGCCTTTGCCGAGCAAGGCCCAGCGGAAGCCTTCAATCACACCTGTCATCGGGTTGAGGCCGTACAAGGTGCGGCACGGCACGTCCACGCCCCAGATGAGCTTGGATTCGGGCACCAAGCTGGCCGGATAGGCGACAGGGGAGAGGAACATCCAGAACTGCGTCAGGAACGGTATCGTGTAGCGGATGTCGCGGTATTCGACGTTCAGGGCCGAAAGCCAGAGCCCGATCCCGGTCGCCAGTGTCATGGCCAGAAGGACCAGGAGTGGCAGGAAGACTACCTGCCAACCGGGGACGATGCCGTAATAGAGGCTCATCCCGACCAGAAGGCAGAAGGCGATTGCGAGATCGAGCAGACCGGCCAGAGTGGAACTCAACGGGATCACGAGGCGCGGGAAGTAGACTTTCTTGATCAGGTTCTGGCTCGACACCAGACTGTTGGTTGACTGGGTCAGCGCGTACGCGAAGTAGGTCCAGGGCAGCAGGCCGCAGTAGCTCCAGATGGGGTAAGGGATGCCGTCCGATGGGATCTTCGCCAGGCGGCCGAAGAAGATGGTGAAGACGACCATGGTCATGAACGGCTGGATGATGGCCCATGCCGCGCCCAAGGCGGTCTGCTTGTAGCGGACCTTCACGTCGCGCCACGTGAGGAAATACAGCAGCTCGCGGTACTGCCACAGCTCCCGCAGGTTGACCGGCACCCAGCCGCGGGAGGGCTTGATCTCGAGCCACTCGGAGCTATCGCCGGCCGACACCGCACTCGGTACCGTTCGCGACTCCGTAGCCGCCGGAGGAATCGTCTCAGCAAGGGTGGTCATCTCAGTGCCGCTTGTTGGGTCTGACGTGGCCATCGGGTCGAGCGTCGGCGTGATGCCGTGCTCATACCGCGATCTCCAAACCAGTCGTCAAAGTGGTCACGACAAATGTTGACGGTCTCAGCGGTTTGCGCTCTGCCGGCCATCTCGATGCTCACGTTCTTTCCGCTGTGGACCATCGCTATGCAGAGAACCCGCTGACCGGAATCCTGAAAGCACAGCAGCGAACAGCCTGAGCGTGGAAACTCATAGTGCAGAACGCGGCTAAATCTGATGCTGCCGCGCAGCTTGCCCGGGAGCGCCGCGAAAATGCCGGTGGTACCGCGTCGCATGGGAATGTAGTCGAGTTTGACGCTCACTTGGTAAACGCCGTGGTCACAGAACTGGTTCTACAAATGCTTCGTCTATCGCCAGCTCGGCCGCTTTTCCGAGGAAGCTGACCTCGATGAGCAGGCGGCTGTGGCTACCGTAGCGGATCAGCTTCCCGAACAGACCTTTCAGCTTGCCACGCGCAACGGATACGGGGCTGCCGGGTGTGCCGAAGAGCGCCTCGCGCAAGCTCTGGTCCTGCTGCAGCGCCCGCGCCAGGTTGGCCAGTTCGCGGCGCAGTTGAGCGGGATCTGGCGCAGTCAGGATCTGCGCCACTTTCCTCGACACGAAGATCTGGTCGCGTGGAGCGGCCTCGGAGTCGAAAAAGACGTAACCCGGGAAGAGCGGAATCTCCGATTCGCGAACACGCCGCCCATAGACACGCCGCCGGGAGACAAGCGGAAGGAAACACAACACCTGCAGCGTGCCGAGGTAGGCAGCCAGCTGCTTCTCGGCGCGTGATTTTGTCCTCGCCGCAGCCCACACAGTCGTACCCGAAAACAGAACCGATCGTGTAGACTCGCAGAGCGTAACGCTTGACTCCATCTGGATATACTCCGTCCCCGTCACGTCCCGAAGGGTGATACGAGGGTGTCACTCTAAACGCCGGTGGGCGTGAGAGTAAGAGCCAGTGACACCCCTACCCAAGTGAACGCCCACTGCCGGACAGTTGCAGTCGCCAAACTTACTGTACAGCTTCGGTGAACAAGTCAAGGTGCAAAAGTGCCTACTAACCCCAATGACAGGATTCGCAAGCAACCCATAGCCCCTCCTTGTTCACACAAACGCACAGACGACCACCCTGAGAGTTAACCCAATCCAGCCAGTGCATGCACAATATCCTGGTTCGAGGAACTGTCTATAGTCCAGATGGCCTAAGTCCTAGGTCTAGTAACCAAACACTTGTAATTACATCATTCGCACCAATCCTGTTCGGCACGATACTTGACAGAGAAGCTTGCTGCGATTTCTGCCCGAATTCGTTTTTTTCTAGCCTGCCTGCACGATTGATAATATATGGATGCCGCAGAAGAATCCGGGGCGGCGGCGCGACCAAGGCTGCTGCCGCAGGACGTTCAGCGGCTGAAGTACTTTCATCCGATCCTCAAGCTGCTGGCGCGGCTGCACAGCGACGCCGACCAGCCGGTTGAGCTTGAAGCGTTGGCCAGTCGTTTGGAGGCGGATCGTGGGAGCCACGGGAGACAGGGCCTCTGCCCGAGAGGCTGTGGATTCAGGCGGCGAAGCTGGGGCAAAGGTACGGCGTGTGCCGAGTGCAGCGGGCCTTGCACCTGAATTACTATGGTCTGAAACAGCGGGTTGATGGACTGCCAGCAGCGTTCTCCCATGCAGGCCCATCAAGACCAGCAAGACTGCGCCCGGCGTTCGTGGAACTGGGTAGACGGGGAAGCCGTGCACCTTCCGGCCGCAGACTGCGCCCTGCGTTCCTGGAACTGGGCGTTGCGCCGTCTCAGCTCGGGGGCACGGCGACCCTGTGAGGTGGAAGACCGGACGGGGAGGAAGCTGAGCGTGCACCTGCCCAGATGAGGACAGCGGGGAGTTGCTGGCGCTGGCGCGGGCGGTGCGGGGTTCCGGCGCAGCCATCGAGTTGTCAGGCCAGCCCGCGGACGAGAACACGCTCGACGAGCCTACGAAGATCGCGTCAGCCAAGAAGAAGCTTGAGAACGCAGGCGCAAAGTTCACCTACGTTTTCCCGGGAGATGCGTTGCCTATCCTGCGGCTGAAGGCAAGGCGGTGAGAACGGTTACATCGTTACCTCTTGGTTACGCATAATGTGTAGTCGACGTAATGTACGGAATTCTGGAATGCCCAGTCAATTCTCTACGTAAGCGTTCCGCGAAGCACGTTCTTCCGTAAGCGTTCCGCGAAGCACGTTCTTCCGTGGCGGGCTGGGGATTGGTAGAAGCGGCTTGGGAGAACGAAACTGCTGGTAGCCAGTGTTCTGGACCATCCTCTTAGCGGGGTGTAGTTTGTGTATTTCCTTGCGTTGAATGCACTTGTCTATTCTGACGAGCACTTTGA
>Ga0209777_10003920_pt1 | contig 17932 bp, 15 predicted proteins | sample FrelakmetHBP12HB_FD_187147 | JGI IMG/M metagenome (GOLD analysis project Ga0209777, IMG submission 187147) | Freshwater lake sediment microbial communities from the University of Notre Dame, USA, for methane emissions studies -HBP12 HB (SPAdes)... | ecosystem: Environmental > Aquatic >...
CATCCGACTCAGTACCGAATTATGCCCGACCGTATCGAAGCCGGTACTTACATGGTGGCCGCCGGAATCACCGGTGGAGAGATCACTTTGACCGATTATGACGGAACTTGTCTGGAAACGGTGATAACTAACCTAAGAGAAGCCGGTCTGGAATTTTCCCAGAGGAAAGCCGGCCTAACCGTTCACGGGCCACAAAAAATTAGAAGTGTCTCCATAACTACTATGCCCTATCCAGGATTCCCCACAGACATGCAGGCCCAATTTATGGCCCTCATGTCCCTTGGTCAAGGTATTAGTCTGATCAAAGAAACGATTTTCGAGAACCGTTTTATGCATGTCAGCGAGCTGCGACGTATGGGGGCCGATATCCAAATTTCAGGCAACCAGGCCGTAGTCACAGGAGTTCCCAGGCTCTTGGGGGCCCCCGTGATGGCTACCGATCTCCGGGCCAGTGCCTCCCTGGTCCTTGCCGGACTGGCTGCCGAAGGGACCACCGAGATCTCACGGGTCTATCATCTGGATCGAGGGTATGAAAGTCTGGAAAAAAAACTTTCTCTTCTGGGTGCTCGGATCGAGAGGATTAAAGAGATGAAGAAAACGGATCGCTGATTTTAGCTCCTCATTCTTCAGACAAGGTCCTTATGGGACCTTCCCCCATCCCAACCCATTTGTTGCCCGTCCTCGTGTTCCTTCGGTCTCGGCCCTCATAGTCGGCTTGTCCGTGAAGTCTTCTCTGCGAACATGCAGATATGGGGTCAACTCTTTTAGGGTCTGTTGCCAAAATCCTAAATCAACCGCGATTTAAGTTGAAAAAGTTGTGCTAAATGTAAAATAACTACTTGAAATATTTAATCTTTATGATACAATAGCCCCATCTTTGATAGAGAGGATTTCAGCTATGATGGGCTATGAGTCAAAAGAGAATCAGGGGAAGTTATTTTACTATGGTTTTCACCTGGAGCAGAGAATCCGTCAAGACCATCCTCTAAGAAAGATTGCCAAGCTCATAGACTTTGATTTTATTTATGAGGAAGTTAAAGAAAGCTATGGGATGAAGGGTAATGTTTCTGTACCTCCGCCAGTTATTCTCAAGCTGATGCTTTTGTTGATTCTGTATAATGTGCGATCGGAACGAGAACTGATGGTAACTATTCCTGTGCGTTTAGACTGGATGTGGTTTTTAGGATATGATCTTGACGATGAGATTCCTGATCACAGCGTATTAAGTAAGGCCCGCGCCCGTTGGGGGGTGGAGGCTTTCAAGCATTTTTTTGAACGGATTGTCTGGCAATGTGTGGAAGCTGGGGTGGTGGATGGATCGAAGCTGTTTATGGATTCCAGCCTGATCCAAGCTGATGCTTCTAATGATTCGGTGGTGAATAGGGAGTCATTGAAACGGTATCTGAATCAGGGTTATCGAGAGTTGGAGGCCCGTCTTCAAGAGCAACCGTCAGAGGATCTTCTGGAGGGTGCTGTCAATCAGACCCATATTTCAACGACCGATCCGGAAGCCTCTGTGGTTCGGCAAGGAGGAGGGAAAGCCAAACTTTGCTACAAGGTTCATCGGGCCGTTGATGAGAAAGAAGAAATTATCACGGCCACGGAAGTCACGCGAGGGCAAGTCAATGAGGCCCATCGTTTACCTGCTCTGATCGAAGGGCACAGTCTAAACACGGAGAAAGCGGTAGAAACGGTAGTAGCTGACAGCAAGTATGGGACGGTGGAAAACTTTCTTCATTGCCATGATCATAAGATAGCTGCCCATATTCCAGATCTTAAAGAACAACAGGAAAAATCCGGCAGCAGAGCGGGTATCTTTAACGAAGAAGATTTTATTTATGATGCCCAGACCGATACCTACCGATGTCCTGCCGGGCAGCGCTTAGAGCTTCGACGCCATCACACCCAACGCCAGGCCGTGGAGTATGTTTGTGTCCGAAAGGTTTTTCGCTCTTGTCCGCTGCAAGATCAATGTACCCGTTCCCGAACCGGGCGGTCCATTAAACGACATCTCCGGCAGGAAGATCTCAGCCAGATGAGAGCCAAGGCTGGGTCCTCCGATTCTAAGAAGGATCTTCAGATGCGCCAGCATCTAATGGAACGAAGTTTTGCCCAAGCTACCCGTTATGGCTTTAAACGGGCTCGCTGGAGAAATCTCTGGAGAGTCCAGATTCAGGAATACCTGACGGCCTCCATACAGAACATCCTAATCCTTATACGTCATGTCAAAGAACAAAGGCCGGTATGGGCCAATAGGAACCAGAAAGCAAATCCGAAAAGGCTATTAATCCGTCTGGCCAATTATTTTTGGAGAGGATTTCCTCTCAGCTATCTTTCCAAACCAGTTTTAATTTACTCTTGTGATTTATAGATTATATTTTGGGCAACAGACCCTTTTAGACAAAAAACCTTAACGAATCGATAAACAAATAAATAATCCGCACCCAAAGGGCGTAGATTATTTATTTTTAACCTATTGCCAGGAAAGATGTCTGATTTATTAAATTTAAATGTTTGCAAGAGGCGCATCAAAAAGAATTACCATAATGACAAGAGGCAAAACGCATTTTATTTTATGGAGTCAAGGATGACCTTAGCGCCAAGAATCGGTTTTGATAGGAAGACCGAGAGGGGAAAGCAATGAGAATTAAAAAAAGTTTATACACTCGCGTTGGGTTATGGTCGCTGGTTTTGCTAATGGCCGTGCCGCCTGGGGGGATCATGGCCCAGGGAATGAACTCGGGCGAGCAAATGACTTTCAGACAGGAAGAACTGGACCAGATGCTGGCGCCCATCGCCCTCTATCCGGATGAGCTTCTGTCGCAGATTCTGATGGCAGCTACTTATCCCTTGGAAGTCGTCGAGGCCGCCCGATGGGTCCAGGCGAATCCCAATTTAAGGGGAGATCAACTGGCGGCTGCCCTGGAACAAAGGGAATGGGACCCGAGTGTGAAATCGTTGGTCAACTTCCCCCCCATTCTGCAGATGATGAGCGAAAAGCTGGAATGGACGGAGATACTGGGAGACGCCTTCTTGGCAGGTCAGGACCAGGTTATGGATACGATACAGAAGCTCAGACAGAAGGCCCAAGCCCAGGGCAGCCTGAGGACCACCAATGAACAGCGAGTCATTACAGATCCCCTAACCCAAACTATCGTCATCGAACCGGCCAACCCCCAAGTAGTCTATGCGCCAGCCTATGATCCGATGGTCGTTTATGGGCCATGGTGGTGGCCGGCTTTTCCACCTTTTTTCTATTATCCACGGGGAGTGGTTGCTCTAGGTCGTCTCATCGGCTTTGGTTTGGGGGTGGCGGTAGGTGTCGCCTGGGGATATGCCTGGGGAGGCTTTGATTGGCATCATCACAACGTAGTTGTCAATAGCAACAGGAATGTGCACCTCAATACTCGAATCGACCGAACCAGATACACCAGTCCTGCGATTGGCGGAATCGGCAGTCGTGGAGTATGGGTACATGACCCGAATCACCGACGGGGGGTGGCCTACCGTAGTCCGTCCATTGCCCAGCAGTTTGGCCGGGGACCTCTCCCGGGGGTGGATGCGCGTCGCAGCTTCAGAGGATATGATCGACCTGCAACGGGAGGGGTTATCCCCCAGGGAATTAACCGTCCCGGCCTGCAGCAGTCCTCCCGTGTAACAACCGGGCCTAATGTGGTCAGATCTGAACCATTCAGGCAACCAGCAAGCCCCATCCAACAACCACGAGTAACCCCTGACCAGAGAATGACCAGAACTGAACCACCGAAACAACCCTCCACCGTTGGGCAACAGCCACGGTTTACACCCAGTTCCAGCCCGGCCCGGCCTGAGGGACTCAGGCAGCAGCCCGCTCCTGGACATCAGGGAGTCCAAGGGCTACAAGGTCCCTCGGCCTTTGGTGGTTTCGGCCCAGGCGGCCAGACACAGCAGGTCAGCAATCGAGGACATGAAAGTCTGTCCGGTGCAAGGGCGGTGGGCCGTGGGCCCGGCGACAGCAGGCCCGGGCCCGGCGGTGGACATTCCGGAGGAGGTCCCGCTCATGAACGTGGCAAGTGATCATTCAATAATAAGAATACCAACGCCTCATGGAGGATAAGGAGATGCGGCATTCAAGAGATACTCAGGGAAAAGGATGGCTCAAGGATAAGGGGCTTCCCGCTATAGCGGTTGTTTTAACCGTTATTTTCATCTGCGGAAGCGTTTATGCCAAGCCCCGATACCAGAAAAGTTATTCATCTCCGGAGGAGGCCGTCAAAGCTATGGTTGCTGCACTTAAGGCCGATAATACCCGATTGCTGTTGAGGATATTCGGACCTGGAAGCAAGGCTATTATTCTGTCTGGGGATCCGATGCAGGATAAAGAAGGACGTGAAAGGTTCGTCAAACACTTCGAAGAGAAAAACAGGCTGGAAGAGATCTCCGGCAAGGCCACACTCTTTGTGGGGAAGGATGATTGGCCCTTTTCTATCCCCATAATGAAAACCGAAAAAGGTTGGAAGTTCGATACCCAAGCGGGCAGACAGGAGATACTGGCCCGCAGGGTCGGCAGGAATGAATTGAATGCCATTCAAGTGTGCCTGGCTTGTGTGGATGCTCAAAAGGAATATGCCTTGAGGAAGGGTCGCCAAGGAAAAGGCCTTCTGGAGTATGCCCAAGAGTTTGTAAGTACGCCCGGCAAGCAGGACGGTCTCTATTGGGAGGCCGGGGAAGGCCAGGAGCAAAGCCCCATGGGACCTCTTTTTGCTGCTGCCCGAGATGCGAGTCACAAAGGGAAACCCTTGGGAGGGCAACCGACGCCTTACCATGGGTACCTATACAGAATTCTCACGGCACAGGGCATGAATGCAACAGGCGGGGCCCGTGACTATATAGTCGAGGGCAAGATGATCAGTGGTTTTGCTCTCATCGCCTTTCCGGCGCGATACGGCTCTTCGGGTGTCATGACGTTTATCGTTAATCAGGATGGAGTCGTTTATCAAAAAGACTTCGGCAAGAAAACCAGAGAGGCAGTGCAGGCCATAATGACCTTTGATCCCGACGATACCTGGGTGCGGACAAACCAGGGACAGCATCAAGATTCACCAAGGTAATTTTAAACACCTCTAATTGCCTTGACAAAAAGTTAGATTTTGTATAATGTTTTGTTAACATAATGTAAAGGATTTAAATCCCTATCTGCCTTTTGGCGTCGGAGATTGAACTCCCAAGGAGGAAGATCATGAAAAGAAAGGTTTATCTGTTTACTCATCTATCTAAATCCGTTGTAGTGATGGTGGCGGTCCTGTGCGCTATCTTTTTTACCTGTGCCAATCTTTCCATTGCGGCTACAACCGAATCAACCCCACCGCCCCCGGCCAAGCGCTCAGCTGTTGACCGAACCGAGGCCCGCATCAATGACCTTCATGGCACACTCAAAATCACCCCGGCCCAGGAGGAATTATGGAACAACCTCGCCCAGGTGATGCGGGATGAAGCGAAAACTATGGATGCCCTCATCAAAACGAGGACTGAAATCGGCAAGAGCATGAACGCGGTTGAGGATCTCAAATCCTATGCCCAAATCACCGAAGCCCATGCGGAAGGTCTAAAGAAGTTTGTCCCGGCTTTCGAGGCGCTCTATGGCAGCATGTCGGATGAACAGAAGAAGAATGCCGATGTCCTCTTCAAAACCCATAGACATGGAAAATCCAAGAAGAGATAATCGGCAAGCCTACAACTTCAAGATAGGACGCCCTATCCGGCGATAGAGATTTGATCCAAGAATGGAGGACCTTTATGAAAACATTAGACACAAAGGGCAAAAAATTTAGATCCATAGTGGGCAAGACGATTATCGGGCTCGTCTTGGCCTCAACGGTCAGTGTTATATCCGTAGTACCGGCAATCGGCAGAGATGGCTTTAGACCCCCAGGACGCTATGGCTATGAGCGCCACCGATATTATGAGCACGGCAGGTATGTGTACCGTTATTATGCTCCACCGCCCCCGGTTTATGTACCACCCCCAGTTATCTATGAACCACCGCCGCCTCCGCCGGGCATCAGCATCTTTTTTCCCCCTCTCTTCATTCGCTAAGGGGGCCCTCTTCGTCGGCGGTTAAACAGTCATCACCGCGTTCGTTATGACCGGTGTAATGAGGACTGCAGGATAGGATCGAGCGGGCAGCGCGAAATTGATGTTTGGGATATAGGGACACTCATACTCTCTTTCCACCCGAATCAGCGTCGAGACCATCTCTATACGGAGGGGAGAGATCTATCCAGAGTCATATTATCCATCCCATTGGCCACCCTTTACAACTATACAAATAAAATGGTACTGTTTGGGCTGATGGTTTTTAGATATCCTTAACCCTTTCCGGCCACTGAAAGCCTCTTGACCCAAATTCTATGATGGTCAAGTTTCCTATTACCCAGGCAATTACCCGCCCAGGCGTCCCCTTGGTCCTGGCCTTAATAATCGGCTTAGTTCTGGGATCTTCTCTCAACGACGCCTATCCTGTTTATGTCTGGTTTGGACTTATCTTCATTCTTGTTACCCTCCCTTTTACCATTATATTATTCCCCTCCTTATCCTTATGGACCGGTTGCGGTTTCTTTTTAATCTCAGGCATAAGCCTGATGACCTTTCTTTCCCCTCGGACTAACACCCCACCAGTGCCTTCTTTTCTCTTGAATCAATCCCAACAGCATCTCTCTGGAGTGATTACTCAAGAACCGGTTTATTATCCCGACAAAACCCGCTTGGTCATTCAACTGACCTCCTATATCGATCAGGGCCAAGAACGACCTCTGGAGGGAATCATTCTACTGGGAGTTAACGGACTCATCAAGGGATTCGATCGGGGTGACCCGGTTCGTTTTGTCTGCCGATTGCGTTTGATAGAAGGCTATCATAATCCAGGAGGCTATGAGTATGAAAAAAGGATGGCCCAAAAGGGGATTCGGGTTTCCGGATTCATAGCAGACCAAGAACTGCTGGTCTTAAGCGGACCCAATCAGAGATCCTGGCCTTGGCAGCGACTCGGGATCCTTAGAAACCAAGTTTCCGATTTGATTAATTCTAAGATACCCTCTCCTTTCAACAGCCTGGCCCAGGCCCTTCTGACCGGGGACCAAAGCAAAATCCCCAAGGAAGATCGAGAGGCCTTCAATCGTGCCGGGGTGGCCCACCTGTTGGCCTTTTCCGGTTTGAATCTCACTCTGGTAGGTGGTCTGTCTTATTATCTGTTCCGCTTTCTACTCAGCTTGTCCGAGACCATCCTTTTGTTCATTAATGTCCGGAAATGGTCATTGATCGGCACCTTTTTCCCTGTTTTAGGTTACACCCTATTGGCTGGGATGAGTCCATCAGCAGCCCGAGCCCTTTTTATGGTTTGTATGATTATTATGGCCTTCCTCTTGAACAAATATTCCGACCTTTTAAATAGTCTGGCCTTGGCTGCCCTTATCCTCTTGCTCCTGTCACCCGATGCACTTTTCTTGCCTTCTTTTCAATTATCCTTTTTGGCTGTCTGGGCCATCGGCTACTTATTGCCCAGAATATTGAACCCTAAATCAAGTTGGGTAGGCAAAGGCCCCTCCTTTATCCGTCAGGGGGCTTTTTACCTCTGGGGGACTTTTTGCGTTTCCTTGGTTTGTCAACTGGTCACTGCTCCACTCGTGGCCTGGTGGTTTCACCAAGTCTCCTTGATCGGCTTGATCAGCAACCTTGTACTGGTCCCTTTGACCGGCGTTTTGGCTACCCCTATTGGTCTTCTGGCCCTTATTTTTGCCCCCATTTTTTCTCCCCTATCTTCCATTCTTTTCTGGATTATGAATCTAATGCTCCAATGGACCTTATGGCTGACCCGGTTTTTTGCCGACCTGCCCCTTGCTTTCCTAAGTGTACCCCGACCGAGATTTATGGAAATCGGTTTTTTTTATCTGACCCTCGTGTTTTTATTCAATTGGCGCAAAATTCCCAAACCTGCCTGGCTGGTCTCCCTATCGTTTCTGGGAATAGTCCTTTTTTTCTTTTCTCCACAGATAAAAAATTTCTTATCTCCGAAGTTTCAGGTAACCTTTTTGGATGTAGGGCATGGGAGTTCGATCTTGATTGAATTCCCGGGGAATCAAAAAATGCTGGTGGATGGAGGAGGTTCTTTCAATTCCGAGTTCGATCTGGGAGAGAGGGTAGTGGCCCCTTTTCTCTGGGATAAAAAGATAACCTGCTTAGACGTGGTGGTCCTTACCCACCCCCACCCCGATCATATCGGCGGCCTGCCTTATATCCTCTCCCGGTTCAAAGTAAAAGAGGTCTGGCTCAATGATCAACCCATAGATTCTGATGCCTCCCGGCATCTGGAAGAATTGATTCAACAGAAGAAAATCCCGGTTGTTTATCCCGGGGCGGGCTGGTCTCGATCCATTTCGGACGTTCGGATTGAAGTGTTCCATTCTCCTTCGGCACCATCTCCAAGAATGAAATCACCTTCTTTACTCTGGCACAATCAGAATAACGCCTCATTGGTCTTGCGTTTAAGTTATAAAAATCAGCATATCCTTCTGCCGGCCGATATCGAGGCCAAGGCCGAAAGAAACCTTTTGAGTAAAAGGGTATCCTTAAAAAGTGATATCCTTCAAGTTCCTCATCACGGGAGCCTATCTTCCAGTACCATTCCTTTTATTGAGGCAATCCAGCCTTGTTATGCGGTTATTTCCGGACGCAGTTCCCCCCGCCTTCCTCTTCCCCACCCGGAGGTGATCCGACGGTATCAAGAACGGTGTGTGATCTTATTTCGAACCGATCAGGAAGGGGCGATTTCTTTTGCTTTAAGAAAAGAGGGATGGGAAGTAGAAAGTTTTTTACGGGGCCCAATTATTATTTCATCAAAAGGGGATTAGAAGGACTTAGTGCAAAGACCACCCCCGAATTAACTAAAAGAATCAGAAAAACCAGGAGACTGCCTCCAGAAATCAGGAGAAAGATTGTTCGATAAATGAGGCTCAACTGTTTTATTTTAGATTCTGGCTCCTGGATTCTGGATTCTAAGTTTACCTAAATGTTGCAAAAGTCGAGGATGCCGCAGCTCCGAGACGTCAAGAGCCAAGGTGTACTTGGGTACATCGAGCCCTTGACAACAAAGGAGATGTAGTATCAACGGCTTTCCCGGAGGGTAAAACAGCGCGATTTATTACTTATTGATTAATGTCACTTTGGGAGAATTGTGGAGACGGGCATAAAATTTCCACTTGGAATAAGCTATTATTGTCTTAAATAATCTTTTCGCCCTGTTTTAATGCAACGTTTGGGTTTAGCTTTTCCTGGAAGTCTTGGTCATGAAATGGGAGATCTGCTGCTCGATGTCTTTACCCCCGCATTTCGGGCACTGGGCCTTTTTCTCTTCATAATCTTTCATGCTTAGGATTACAGAAAAAGACTCGTTACATTTTTTACAAAGGTATTCATAGGTCGGCATAATTGAGACTCCTCCTTTTTAATTAAACGAATCTGATCAATTTAAAAATCCCAATTATTTGATAAATATTTTAACCTATCCGTAAAAACTGCCAACATTAATCCCCAGTCTCAGTTAAAATTAGCTTCACCGACTGATCAAAAACATTCTATGTGAGGCGCGCAAATCCTAAGAAGTGAGGCGCACTTACATCTACGCCGCAACGACCAGGGATGCCGGGCAACAAAGCAGATGGATGATTTTGTTCGCCCCACATCTCGGCTCACTCCCACCCCTTCGGGGCGGTTCCTGGTTTCATCAGCCTGCTAAAGCCTATATTTTTGAAGCTTATATCGTAGTACCCTTTCACTGATCCCTAACTTTTCCGCCGCCCGGGTTTGGACTCCTCCCGTCTCCTTGAGGGACTGCTGGATCAAATGCTTTTCCAACTCCTCCAAATGTTGAGTCAAGGTCAGATTGAAAGGATCGGTAGCGCCGGCCGGCTCCCCCACTCCTTCTTTCAAATGGAAAGGGAGGTCCCGGCTGGTTATCAACCGGCTACGGCATAAGACTACCGCCCTTTCCACTAAATTTTCCAACTCCCGCACATTGCCCGGGTAATGATAGCGAAGGAGGAGTTCTCTGGCCTCTTTGGAAACCTCCAGACCTTCTTTTTTGTTTTGTTGGCTAAACTTTTTTATAAAGTAATCTATCAGCAAAGGGATATCTTCGCGGCGTTCCCTCAAGGGAGGTAAAAACAAAGAGACCACGTTGAGCCGGAAATAGAGGTCCTGCCGGAACTTCTCTTCTCGAATATAGCCTTCCAGGTCCTGATGGGTGGCTGAAATGATCCGCACATCCACCTGGATGGTTTTGTTCCCGCCCACTCGTTCAAAGGTTTTCTCCTGAATCACCCGGAGGAGTTTGGCTTGGAGGGCAGGGGAGAGGTCTCCGATTTCATCTAAAAACAGCGTCCCTCCATTGGCCTGTTCGAATTTGCCTCGGTGCTGGAACAAGGCCCCGGTAAAGGCCCCCTTTTCATGGCCGAAGAGTTCGCTCTCTAAAAGGTTTTCCGGCATGGCCGCACAATTGATGGTGATCAAGGGACCGGTGGATCTTGGGCTATGATAGTGAATGATTTTGGCGATCAGCCCTTTGCCGGTTCCGCTTTCCCCTCTGATCAGGACCGTGGATTGGCTGGGAGCCACTCTGGCCACCAGAGACAGGACCTCCTCCATCTTAGGGCTCTGGGTGATCAACCCTTCAAAACTGAATTTTTCTTTTAATTCCTCACGTAACTGGCGGTTTTCCCAAGTCAGCAGGATGCTGTTTTCAATCCGCTCCAACAGTAATAGTAATTCTTCCAGGTCAATGGGCTTGCTCAGATAATCATAAGCCCCCTGCTTCATGGCCTCTACGGCCTTTTCCACTGTGCCGTAGGCGGTCATCAAGACCACCCAGGTTTCCGGGTAAAGGGCCTTGATTTCTTTGAGCAGGGTGGTCCCATCCATGCCCGGCATCTTGTGATCGGTCAGGACGACCTCACAAACATGATCTTTCAGCCAGGCCAGTGCCTGCTCGCCGCTTTCGGCCACCTGCACCGAATAGCCTTTTTTATGCAGAAAGCCCTGAAGCAGTTCCCTCTGGTTTTTCTCATCATCCACCACCAAGAGGCGGATGTTATGGGTTTCTTTCATCACTGATTCCCGAAATCAACTATCGTTATCGATTGTCCTTAGTTGACCACTTCCTACTGCTTTTAATAAACTTATGTTAATAGATAGGTAATGTCAAAATTTTTTTAAATAGTTGCCTTGGCATAAAACACGAAACCTTAATAACTTCCGTGTACCGTTTGATGAATATTGACGATTTTAGAAAAGGTTGGTAATATTTTATTATTTCAAATATATCTTTATTTTATCATTATCGCTCCACTTAAATTAAGGAAGAGGACAAGATTTCTTATTTTTTAGAAAGGGGGAATAAGTAAGATTTAAAAGATGTTATATCTTATCAATAAATAATATGGCTTTATACAGTTTCAAAAATGATTATAGCGAGGGAGCCCACCCAGACATTCTACAAGCACTTACCCAGACAAACTTTGAGCAACAAAATGGTTATGGTGAAGACAGTTTTTCTCAAGAAGCAATAAATATTTTGAGAAAAAATTAGGTAATCCAAATGCTGATATACACTTGGTTTCAGGAGGTACACAATCTAACTTGATTGTAATATCTGCAATTTTGAAACCTTATGAATCTGTAATTTCTGCAAACACAGGCCATATCCATGTCCATGAAGCCGGCTCGATAGAAGCAACCGGGCATAAAATCAACATTATCGATACTAAAGATGGAAAGCTAACACCTCAATCTTTAAAATTGGTGTTGGATGAGCATACAAACGAACACATGGTCAAACCAAGGCTTGTTTTTATTTCAAATTCAACAGAAATTGGAACTGTCTATAAGAAAAAAGAAATGGAAGAATTATCTTTATTTTGCAAGGCGAATAATTTATTGCTTTATTTGGATGGAGCTCGCCTTGGTTCTGCCTTATGTTCGGGAGAAAATGATTTAACTTTATCAGATTTATCAAAACTAACCGATGTTTTCTATATTGGTGGCACAAAAAATGGGGCTTTACTTGGAGAGGCAATTGTCATAAACAATAATAATTTGAAGCAAGATTTTAGATTTCACCTCAAACAAAAAGGGGCATTACTTGCCAAAGGAAGAGTTTTAGGAATACAATTTATTGAACTATTTAGAGAGGATTTGTTTTTCGTTCTTGCCAAACATGCAAATTCAATGTCAATGAAACTGAGTCATGCCATAAAAGAATTAGGATATAATTTTCTAACAGAATCGACATCAAACCAAATTAATCCCATACTTCCAAATGAGATAATTGAGAAGTTAAATCAAAAATATGCATTTTATGTATGGTCTAAAATTGATGATAAGAAGTCAGCTATCAGGCTCGTTACCTCTTGGGCGACAAAAAAAGAGGTAGTTGACAGTTTTATTGATGATTTGAAGTCGATGTAGGGAATTGGCTCGCCAAATTCACCCCTAATTCCTCTTTTGCTCATCCAAAAATTTTGTTTTGAAAATTTGAAAAAGCGAAGGGATATTCCCCCGTTTAAATCCCTTCTTCCAATACCATCCGAATAGCCCCTTTGGGGCAAACAAAGGCGCAGAGGCCGCAGCCCTTGCAATAATCCAAATCGATCAGGACATCACCGGTTGTTTCATTTTTAGTAATACATAATTCCGGACAGAAAAGACTGCAAATCTCACAGGAGGAGCAGTTCCTCAAACTAAAGCAATTCCGGGCGGCTTCAATGGCTTCTTTTTCTTGCAGACCCGCTTCAATAGAAGAATATCCTTTCCCTCTTTTTAGTTCAAGGTGGCTCCGTTTTTCTTTTAGAGGCTCGGGTTTATCACACGTTTTAACCATTTCCGTAATTTCCTAATCAGAAGAATTCGGAACTAAAAAATATTTATTACTTCAAGGGGCCGCAAACTTTTTATTTAGACAGGATTTACAGGATTAGCATGAAAATTTTACCCCTTTCCAGATAAAAGGGGTAAACATTCAATCCGCCTTCGGCAGATAGGCTTTTTCAGCTTTTCTTGCGGAAAAGCTGAAAGTAAAAAATCCAAAAATCCTGTCTATCCTGTCTAAAAAATAAATTTTCTGTCCCGACTCCTTTGGGTCAGGATAGATACTGATGGATGGAAGCCACCCCTTTCTTTCCCGCAACAATGGCCTCAATGGCCCAACCGGGACCGGTAACCGCATCTCCCCCGGCATAGATCCCTTTCAAGTTGGTTTGACCTGTTTCCTGATCCGCCAAAATGGTTCCATCGAAACTGAGTTCCAGATCGGTTACCATCTTGGAGTTCACCATTTGACCAATAGCCACCACAATCGAATCCGCTAAAATAGAAAATCTGGATCCCTCTATGGGTATAGGCCTTCTTCGACCCTTTTCATCCGGTTCCCCCAGCCGCATCTTCAGGCAGTTTATTTCTAATCCATGTTTTCCTGACTTTTTTATTTCTATCGGCGCGGCCAAAAAACGAAACTCTATTCCTTCGCGCCGGGCAGCGTCCACCTCTTCCGGAATGGCCGGCATCTCTCGTCTTGATCTTCGGTAGACGATCTTCACCTGGTCGGCTCCCAGACGAAGGGCTGAGCGGGCGGCATCGATGGCCACATTACCTCCGCCGATGACAGCCACCCTTCCCCCGATTTCGACTTTATGGTCTAAATTGATCTTTCGTAAAAATTCCACCCCCTGAAAAACGCCCGTCAATCTTTCCCCTGGAATGGACAATCGTCGGCTTTTATGGGCGCCTATGGCCAAGAAAGCGGCCTGAAAACCAAGGCTCTTCAGACTCTTCTTTGTCTCCCTAAATAGGAAGGGCCGTCGGGTGACCATTTCCACCCCTAATTGCCGGATCTGTCCAATCTCATTCTGGAGGATATCCCGCGGTAATCGAAAGGCCGGGATACCAACGGCCAACATCCCGCCTAAAACAGGTAGAGATTCAAAGATAGTAACTTGGTAGCCAAGGAGGGCTAAATCATGGGCCGCTGTCAAACCTGCCGGACCTGAGCCGACAATCAAAACCTTCTCCATCTTCTTTTTACGGGGGCTTCGCCTAACAGATTCCTCCTTGCAGCCCAATTCAGCCGCTAATCGTTTCAGGAGCCGGAGAGGTATGGGCTGATCGACCCCGCCTCTTAAACAAGCCTCTTCACAGGGATGATGGCAGATGAAGCCGCAGACCGCGGGCAGAGGGTTGACCTCTCGAATTAATTCCAAGGCTTCTCTAAATTTTTTTTGAGCGACTAAAGCTGCATATCCGCGAGTATCTTGATGAAGGGGACAGGCCTGTTGACAGGCAGGCAATGGAGACAGTCCTGCCGGATGTATTTCCAGGGCTTTTCCCTGATAAATAAGGCCGCGAAGGCTTGTTGGCTCTTTTTGGTATTCGGGAATCAAGTCGGCCGGACATCCGCGACAGCAGATTTGGCAGGTCTGACATTTTTCAGCTTGGACAACCGGCCTGTAATTTCTCCCTTCAACCACGGACCTGCCTCCCCACTTCTATCCCCTTTTCCAGGGCTTTTAGGTTGAGCTTTCTAAAACGCTCGGGGACCTGGAGTCGGATCGCCTGGCGCATGGCTTGGGGAGAAACGAGTTTAGTGATCTCTGTGAGCGCTCCCAGAAAGACAATATTGACAGTTTGTTTGGCCTTCAATCTCTTTATTGCCCATTCAGTCGCCGGGATGGCGATCTGTTGGACCTTCAGGTCCTGTTTGGGATTCACCTGCCCTTTATCATAAAGGATCAACCCGGAAGTTTCTCGAACCTCCGGGGCATATCGCTGATACCCTTCCTGAGACATGGCCACTAAGATATCGGCCACAAGCAAATGAGGGAAATCAATCGAATCGTCAGAGAATACAACCTCTGCTTTACAACCAGAGCCTCTGGCCTGGGCACCATAGGAATTAGAGCCGGTCACAAATTTTCCGTCCAAGACGCCTGCCTGCCCCAGTAGGACTCCGGCCAGCACAATCCCCTGTCCGCCAAATCCGCTTATCTGCACCTGGGTCATGGTCCTCATACCAGAAATTCCCCGGTAATGATTTTCTCGGTCAGTTCCTCTTCCGACATCCCTTCGGCTTCTTCGAGCAGAATACATCGCTGAATGAGTTCCCGGATCATCTCCTCCGGCCGATCCAAATCATTTCGCCGGCCGAACTGGGTGGGGCAGGGAGAGAGGACGTCAATAAAAGAAAACCCCTCGTGCAAAAGGGCCTTTTTAATGGAGTGGATCAGGGCCAACGGCTGGGAGACAGCATAACGGGCTACATAGGTGGCCCCAGCCGCCTCCACCAACTTGCACAAATCAAAAGGGCGATAGGGGTTCCCTTTACCGGTAGTGGAGGTCTTGGCTCCTTGGGGGGTAGTCGAGGCCACTTGCCCTCCGGTCATGCCGTAAACCATATTGTTGGCACAGATGACCTTGAGATCAATATTCCGCCGGGCGGCATGAATGAGATGGTTCCCGCCGATGGAAGAAAGGTCTCCATCCCCGCTGATCACCATGACACAGAGATCGGGGTTGAAAAGTTTAGCCCCGGTGGCAAAAGCCAAGGCCCGGCCGTGGAGGGTATGAAGGGTATCACCGGCGAAATGGGGACTTGGGATCCAGGCCGCACAGCCGATGCCGGAGACAAAAAGCATTTTATTCATGTCTAATTTTAATTCATCAATGGCCCTTAGGATATGACCCATCAGGATGCCATGGCCGCAGCCCGGACAAAAGGGAGTGCCTTTGACTCCGGCTCGAAGGTATTGTTCCAAGGCCCGGGGCATTATTTTATTTTCCTTATGGCTTCCATAATCTGCTCCGGCCGAATCACCTCACCATTGGTCTGGCTGAAGAGATTTACCTCACAGCCACAGAACTTTTGCACTTCTCCAGCTACCTGACCCAGATTCATTTCCGGGACCAAAATTTTTTTAACTTTCCTGCCGATTTCCGCTACTGCCTCATCCGGAAAGGGCCAAAGGGTTTTTATGCGCAACAGACCAATGCGGATCCCTTGCTTTCGCATTTGTTTTACGGCAAAAAGGCTGCTCCTGGCCGTAAACCCATAGGCAATGAGGGCCAAATCTGCATCCTCTAAGAAAATGGCTTCGGTCTCCATGAACGCCTTTTTATTATTTAAGATTTTTTTGTTGATCCGGCTAACCAGCTTGGCCTGAACCGTGGGGTCGTCGGTCTTTCGAAAGCCATAGCCATCATGAGTGGATCCGGTTACAGCCAGTCGTTCTCCTTCACCAAAAGCCGGCATAGGAGGAACTCCATCCTCTGCTTCGGTATCAAAAGGGCCAGCCCCCTTTTGTTTCTTTCTGTCCCAGATTTCCAGGAAGGGTTTCACCTGAATATTTTCCCTTAAATGGCCCACAGCTTCTTCAGCCAGGATCAAAGCCGGTACACGATAACGCTCACTAAAATTAAAAGCCTGTACGGTCAAGTCATACATCTCCTGTACCGACCAAGGGGAAAGGGCTATCACCTGGTAATCTCCATGGGAACCCCATTTGGCCTGCATAATGTCACCTGCCCCCACTCTGGTGGCCTGTCCGGTACAGGGGCCAGCTCTTTGGACATCGATGATGACACAAGGGGTTTCGGTAAAAGCAGCGTAGCCAATAGTTTCCTGCATCAAGCTAAAGCCCGGCCCAGAGGTGGCGGTCATGGCCTTGGCTCCAGCCCAGGCGGCCCCGACCACCGCGGAGACAGAGCCGATCTCGTCCTCCATCTGAATAAAGATCCCGCCCACCTCGGGCAATCGCCAGGCCATGCGCTCCATGATTTCGCTGGAAGGGGTGATAGGATAGCCGGCATAAAAACGGCAACCGGCCGCTAAGGCCCCTTCGGCTGCGGCTTCATTACCTGAAAAATAATACCATTCTTTGGGAAGGGAACCCTTCATTCGTTTCGAAGGCACCGGAAATTCCTTTTTATGTGATCTCTTCGGCCTTTTCGGCAACGGCTACCCGTTTCAGACGAACGGTTTTAAGAAGAGGTAGAAATAACAAAACAAAGGTAATGGTCAAGCAAACAGCTGAAATGGGATGTTCAAAAAAGATCAGGAAACTTCCGTGGGACATCATCAGGGAAGATTTCAAATAATACTCCAACATGGGTCCCAAGACAAAGGCCAGGACCAGCGGAGGGGCTTCGTAACGAAATTTTTTCATCAAATAACCGATGATTCCGAAGAAGAGCATGATAAAGACATCGGTAATACTGCTGGCAATGGAGTAGGACCCGATCAGGCAGAAAATAATGATCAAAGGCATCATCAAAGGGTAGGGTACTTTAAGAAGTTGAACCCACATCCCTATGAGTGGAAGGTTTAGGATGAGCAGCATGATATTCCCCAGATACATACTGGCCACTACTCCCCAGAAGACATCGGGATGCTGGCTTAAAAGCAGAGGACCCGGGGTTACGCCGTGGATGATCAAAGCCCCAAGAAGAACGGCCATGACTACATTGGAAGGGAGTCCAAGAGTCAATAGGGGAATAAATGCCGCCTGGGCCGCTGAATTATTGGCCGATTCGGGTGCAGCCACCCCTTCGATCATACCGGTACCAAATTTCTCCGGAGTCTTGGAAACCCTTTTTTCTATGGCATAGGCCACAAAGGAGGAAAGGACCGCACCACCGCCGGGCAGGATGCCTAAAAAAAATCCGATCACCGTCCCCCGAAGGATGGCCCATTTGGCTTGCATCCAATCCTGGACTGTAGGGAATAATCCTTTCACTTTAGTCATAAAAATATCACGATCTATCTTCTGCTCAAGATTGAGAAGTATTTCAGAGATACCAAAAAGACCCATAACCAAGGGAACTAAACCCACGCCATCCATTAATTCCATGATCCCGA
>Ga0209777_10003921_pt1 | contig 17931 bp, 36 predicted proteins | sample FrelakmetHBP12HB_FD_187147 | JGI IMG/M metagenome (GOLD analysis project Ga0209777, IMG submission 187147) | Freshwater lake sediment microbial communities from the University of Notre Dame, USA, for methane emissions studies -HBP12 HB (SPAdes)... | ecosystem: Environmental > Aquatic >...
TGTCGATACCATTGCTAACGCCGTAGGAAAAACTTTAGGGCCACGCGGCAAGTTGGTTTTGCTTACCCAAAATGGCGATCTAAGAAGTACTAAAGATGGTATTACTGTTGCAAAAAACTCTTTGCCTTTGGCCGATGAGTTTGAAAATATGGCCGCTAAACTCGTTGTAGAAAGCTCTCAAAAACTTTTGGATGTTTGCGGAGACGGGACTACGACAGTAACATTGCTTATTCAGCGGCTTGTTTCCGAAGGTTTGCGCCTGGTTGCCGCGGGACACAACTCCATTGCTATAAAAAATGGCATAGAATGGGCTTCTAATAAGGTTATAGAAGAGCTACAAACTATGTCTCGGCCAATTAAAGACAAAAAAGAGATTGAATCGGTTGCTACAATATCCAGCAATGGGGAGTCTGATATTGGAAAATTATTATCTGATGCGATAGAGAGGGTTGGAAATGATGGCGTAATAACTTTGGCCGAGGGGAAAACGCTTAAAACAGAGATTGATGTTGTGCCGGGTTTTCGTATAGATCGCGGTTATGTTAGTGCTCATTTCGCAAACAATGAAAAACTTGAATCAGTATTGAAAGATCCGTTAGTATTAATTTATGACAAACAACTAAATAATGTAAATATCATTTTGCCAATATTAAAAAAGTGCCACGAAGCATATCCAGGAAGGCCGCTCTTTATTTGCGCAGAATCTATTGACGGAGAGGCGTTAGCTACATTGCTAGTTAATCATTTAAAAGGAGCTTTTGCGTCTGTTGCGGTAAAGCACCCTGGTTTTGGAGATCGCAGGCGTGATCTTCTAAACGATATGGCTATTTTAACTGGCGCAACTGTAATATCAGAAGATGTCGGCTTAAAAATAGACAATTTTGATACAAAATGGCTAGGAACGGCAAAAAAGATAGTGGTTACCAAAAATAATACAACTATTATAGATGGTAATGGTAAAAAAGAAGATATTAAGAAGCGTGTTGAAGAAATCCGCAATACTATTAAATCTGCCACGGATGATTATGATAAAGAAAAATCAGAAGAGCGGCTGGCGAAATTAGTTGGCGGTGTATGTGTTATAGAGGTCGGCGGCCAAACAGAGAGTGAGATGCGCGAACGTAAAGACCGTTTAGAAGATTCTCTTGCGGCCGTACGTTGTAGTGTTGAAAGCGGTATTGTTCCCGGCGGTGGAGTTTCTCTGTTGAGGAGTGCTACCATTTTAGACAGAATAGATATCCCGGAAGATTTTAAGATTGGGTGTAAAATTATTCGTATGGCCGCTGAGGAGCCATTAAAGCGTATTGTTCAAAATGGCGGCGGGGATCCAACATTGGTAAGGTTAAAAGTATTGGAAAGTAATAATCCAAACTTTGGATATAATGCGAGAACCGAAAAGTTTGAAGATTTATTGGAATCTGGAGTTATTGATCCGCTTAAAGTGGTTAAAACGACTCTGGAGAGCGCGGTATCAATAGTGGGAATTATTTTAACGACGGAGTGTATGATAGCGGAAAATAAGGAAGAAAAAGACCAAGAAGTATAATATTGAGAACGACATCTCCATCTCCTAAAGGTACGGAGATGATATGACAGTTATCTCCGTACCCCCTCCTTGGCATAAAAGGAATATGTATGAAATATATTACAGCAGGTTATAATAAATAATGGCAAAAGGTACTATTTTAAAAGCCAGAAATAATACTGGTGCGACAATACCGGCCGGAAGCGCAGTATATACGGCCGGCTTCGATACTATTAATAATGTTTTTTTGATAGCATTAGCTAGCTGTGATGATTCAGCAAAAATGCCGGCAGTAGGCATTGTTCCAGTAGATTTACCAAGCGACGGAACCGCGATAAGTATAAAAATAACAGGTTTGGTTAGTGGCTACAATACATTTGGTTTGGCTCCAAATACCGGAGTTTATGTCGGTCTTAACGGCGCAATAAACTTTTATAATCCAAATATAGTTAATCAATCATACATAGGGCAACAATTGGGCACGGTATCATATTCTGCACTTCCGCCAGCCGGTGCTATAGAGTTATTTCCGCTAGAGGTGCGAAATAGGTTACATCACGTAGAATTATTGGACGTTTTGCCTGACCAACATCATTCGCAAATCCACGCCTCGTCGCACTCGGTTAGTGGAGGAGACACAATAACCCACGGAAACTTGGGTGGGCTTGGAAACGACGATCATACTCAATATTCTAAGGCAGACGGAACGAGGGATTTTAGTGGGGCAGTTAAAGGTATAGATGGAGCGGATCCAGCAGATTTAACTACGAAAAATTATGTCGATATTCACGATTGCACTGTAGTTATGAAACAGGCAAGCATAAATCTTACAGAAAGTGGCAGCTCTAGCCCATTAACGTATGCTATAGTGGGAAGTGGGGCCGGATCTTTAAACGCAGGAATTGTAATAGTTCCGGCAGTAACGGGCAAAATATTAATTCCCGCGTTTTGGACTCTCAATTATACTTTTGATACGGCTTCTTATGGAAAAGGTGGAGATATAACGCTTCAATATGATTCTGTAGATATATCAAGCGCGTTATCTAAGGCCAATTCTTTTGGAAGCTCTAATTCAGGATATAGATTTATAACACCACTGCAATATTCTGCAGCTATGCTTACCGGAAAAGCTTTAAAAATAATATCTGCAACGGATTTTAGTCAAAACGGCGCTCACGGAACAGGAACAATAACAGTATATTACTACGAGATATCATAATAAAATTATTTTCTAAAAGGAGAAAACAATGACACAAGATTATTCAGAACTACAATCAACTTTTGATAAATATAATGCTAATTCGGCTGATCCTACGTTTACTGCCGCGGAAAAGGTTGTGTTAGACCAGCTTAAAGTTATTCAGACCGATATTCAGGAAACCAACAAGCAAATTGATGCATTAAATGCAGAAATTAAAGAAAAACAGAATAAAATAGCCGACGTAATGCAGCAATCAATTTTTAAACAAGGACAAAACCAAAGTCTTTTGGACACACTTTTGGCTCTTGTTAGAGGAAAGTAATATGTGGTTAAAAAATCTTAAACCACTAATAGGCGATAAGGATGGAGATAATTATACTATATCTCTTGGTAGAATATTACTTATCATCTCTTCTATTCCCGCACTCATTATTTGGTGGATTGGTAAGCACGATATACAACCAAACTATATGATGTTTCTTATTAGTTTAATGGGCTACGAACTCTCAAAAAAGGGAGTTGGCCTCGCGCAATCCATATGGGGGTCACCACAAGCCCCAATGTTTCCGCCGACTACCAACAATGATGAAAACTTAAGAGGGAACCCAAACCAATAAGAGTATAGGGCCGATGTTTTCGGCCTTTATTTTAAGGAGACAAGATGGAGTTTACAAATAAAGATGTCGTGGAATTGCGAAAAAAGACTAATGCTGGTATTATGGATTGTAAAGAAGCCTTGACTAATTCAAATGGCGATATGGAAAAAGCGATCATTTATTTGCGCAAAAAAGGACTGGCCGATATAAGTATGAGAGGCCAAAAAATAGCCCAAGAAGGAATAGTATACTCTTATATACATCCTGGAAATAAATTGGGGACACTAATACACATTGCTTGCGAAACTGATTTCTGTTCTAAGAGCGAGGTATTTATCCAGTTTGCCAAAGATATAGCGATGCAAGTGGCTGCTGCTAATCCACAATTTATAGAGAGCGCCGAAGTCCCATTATCTATTAAAAACAGAGAAATGGAAATAATTGCCCCAACACTGCAAGGAAAACCGCCAGAAATTGTCGAAAAAATTGTGGCCGGAAAAATGGAAAAAGTTTATAAAGAAATATGTCTTATGGACCAACCATTTGTAAAAGACCCGGATATGACGGTTGCTGATTTGCTTGGCAGCCTGTGCGCAAAAGTTGGTGAGAAAGTAGTTATTAAGAGATTTGTTAGATTTATAACAGGAGAATAAATGAAAAAATTGTTGGTAGGTATGGGCGAAGAGGGAGATTTTTTCGTTTTTGATGTATCAACGTTCGATAAGAAAAAGAAGGCATATATGGATTGTTCCATAGATTGTTATTATGAAGATGAGCCAACTGTGCCTTCTTTTTCTAAAAGTATCATAGATACTTTGCCAGAAGAAATGAAAGGTCCCGCGCGTGGAAAATGGTATGAATATGATCAAAGGAAAGAATACCATGACAAGTACGTCGAATTTAGAAAAGCTTTAGAAAATGCGCAGAATGACGATGAACTAGATGAACTATTAGATTCGGCGCATGATATGGGGTTCACTGACTTGTGTATATGTCGTGGTGGGGCACAATTTATAATACTTGAAGAGGAATGATATGAAATTAAGAAGAGGTTTTGTAAGTAACAGCTCAAGTAGTAGTTTTATAATTAATAAAAAATATTTGACTGAATATCAGCTTTGGGCTATTAGAAATCATATTATAGTTGGCGAATGGTTAAACAATCAGGCCAATCATACATACAACTATGTTGTAGATGAAGACAATAAAACGGAGCCATGGGATTTAACTTTTAGTTTGCAGTCATGGGAAATAAAAGAGACTGACGACGAAATCAATGGCCTTACCTGGATGAACAATTTTGACATGGAAAAATTCCTTCGTTTTATTGGGGTAGATTTACAAAATGTTAAAATAGAAGAAGACTAACATGAAGATAAGAATCGGTTTCGTAAGTAATAGTTCTAGCAGTAGCTTCTGTATCTTTGGTTGGAGTTCTAATGATATAAAAGCAATCGGCTTCGATGATTATTTTGATTTCATGAAAGCAGTCACGGAAAAATGCGGACTACACTTAACTTCTTCTTACTATGAAGGCTCTGGTGAACATATTGTGGGCTTAGGCAATACTGATGAAGAGTTCGACCACTATATGGAAGATTGGATGAGTTATGAATGTGATCCGCCAACAGTAGAAGAGCAAATATTGATACACGAAATTGGAATGGTATTCAAACTGCCAAAGCCGGGTATGTACGCAGATACATGGTTTAATGGGTGAAAAATGAAGATAAGACAAGGTTTTGTGAGTAATAGTTCTAGCAGTAGTTTTATTTTAATTGGACTGTGGGCTTATAAAAACAAGATAGCAAAGGATATAATAAAAGCTATCGGAATTGATGAAAGCACTGATGATATGGAAGCCGAAATGGCTAAGCATAATTTTGAATATAGAAGTTATGGCCAGTATACAAATGATAACAAGCTGTCTATATTTATGAATGATTGTGAAATATCTTGTGTAGGTATGGATATTCAAGATGATATTGAGGCAGACAAAACTCTTTCTCGATTGAAGGCTGACTTTGTTAATAAAATAAAGAAACTTGGAATAAATATCAAGGAGTCTGATATAAAGCTTATATGCGAGCAATTTGGAGGAGGATAATAATGAAAATAAGAACAGGATTTGTAAGCAATAGCTCAAGTAGTTCATTTGTTTGTGAAGTATGTGGAGAAGAATATTCTGGATTTGACGCAGGCCTTCTTGAGGCAGAGATGAGTGAATGTGAGCGTGGTCACGTATTTTGTGATAGCCATATGTCTCCGGAAAGTAAAATACTAAGCGATGAAGAAAAGAAAGCTTTCATTATAGAAGCTTTTGGATTAGAGGGCGACGAGGCAGTTAAAGCCAGCCAACTGGATAGTGAAGTATTAGACGCACAATATGAGGAAGCCTTAGAAGAAGCTGACGACAGATACTCTGTAGATAAAAGCAGATGTCCTCTTTGCACTTTCCATAGGCCAAATGATAAGCAACTAGTTAAATATTTTATGTATGTTTTTTCTAAAAGTAGAGATGGATTAATGAAAGATATGAAAACGATGTTTAACGATAATGAGGAGCTTGAAGAAGGGCTAAAAACGAAGGGGCTAAAATGAAAGTACGCAATGGGTTTGTAAGCAATAGTTCTAGCAGTAGTTTTATTGTTGCTGTGCCGGCAAACCAAAAGGCTGAAATTACTATTAAGGTAGATTTAAGCGAATATGCTGATCAAAAGATTGCCACGATAAAAGAACTTAATGACTATTGGCGCGGTGACAGAGACGAGATAGATGAATTATACGAAAAATGTCGCAAAGCTATAGAGGCAGGACAAATTGTATATGTTGGCCGCTTTTCTGACGATGATTATGATGATATTCAATGCGGATTATGTCATAGGGGATTAAAAAAAGAAGATATGCCAGCAAATAGTAAAATTATACAAAGCGAAGGCGGATATTAAAAAAGGAAATTAAGCAATGACATTCGAGTTCACCAGACATTCTCAGATTCCAGACATTATAATAATAGAGGGAAAAAAGTTTGAAGATACGCGGGGATTTTTTATGGAATCGTATCGCCACGATGAGTTCATAAAATATGGTATTCCGCATTTTGTTCAAGAAAATCATTCCCACTCTAAAGCTAGCACTTTGCGAGGTTTACACTACCAGCTGAACCCAAAGGCACAAGGAAAGTTGGTTTCTTGTTTGAGCGGCGTAATATTAGATATAGCGGTTGATATACGACAGGGCTCTCCAACTTATAAGCATTATGTTTCTGTTGTGTTAGATGGGCATAGCTCACGCATGGTATATATTCCGCCGGGATTTGCGCACGGCCTACTTGTAGATAAACAATTTCCATATACTGCCGAAGTAGTTTATAAAACTACAGAATATTTTGCTCCTGAGTTTGAAAGATGTATTAGATGGTCGGATCCGGATATAAATATTTCTTGGGGCCTTTGGGTGGATGAGAAATCACAACTTAATATGTCTGAAAAGGATGCTAATGCGCCATTATTGCGCGATGCAGAGAATAATTTTATATGGATAAAATAAATACGGTGTAAAAATGATTTTTTTAGATAACCATAGCACTACTCAAATTGACCCCCATGTATTAAAAGTAATGATGCCTTATTTGAAAGATAAGTTTGCTAACGCATCATCTATACATATGGCTGGCAAAGAAGTAGAATTGGCTGTCGAAAAGGCACGAGAACAAGTTGCCGCATTAATAGGCGCAAAGTCGGACCAAATATTTTTTACCAATTCTGCGACGGAAGCCAATAATATGATTTTTCAATGTGCTTGGGGAAATATATTAACTACTAACACAGAGCACCCTTCGATATCAGAAACTATAAAGCATGTTAAAGATAAAGGATGGGCTCTGAACGTCAGAGCCATAAAAGTAAAAAAAGACGGAACAATCAATATAAAACAAATAGAAAAGTACATTGCAGATAATGGGTCTTGTCTTGTTTCTATTATAGCGGCTAATAATGAAATAGGCACTATACATGATATAAAAAGTATAGGAGAAATATGCAAACAATATGCTTTCTTTCATACAGATGCGACACAAGCAATAGGTAAAGTTAAAATTGATATAGAAAAAATGAATATATTCTCTTTAACTTTATCTTCTCATAAAATATACGGACCAAAAGGCGTTGGTGCCTTCTGTATTAAAAATAAAGATTTGGTATATCCATTAATTCACGGCGGATATCAAAACACTTTTGTTTCAGGAACTGTAAATCATCCAGCTATCATAGGTTTCGGCAAAGCATGCGAGCTTATGATGGATGTAGATGACGAGAATAAAAAAATAGGAAAATTACGAGATTTATTGCTTGAAAAATTGACTTCTGGGCTAAAAGATGTATATATAAATGGTAGTATGGAAAATCGACTGCCCGGAAATATTTCTCTTACAATTCCCGGCCTAAATGCGCGTCATTTGGTTGAAAATCTTGAAGACGTAATGATTTCAAGTGGATCGGCGTGTATGTCTTCTAAACCAAAACCATCGAATACCATAAAAGCGCTCGGAATCAAACATCCTGACTCTGTTATTCGAATTGGCGTTGGCCGTTTTAATACTGAAGAGGAAATCGAAGTGGCCAGCGACAAAATAATTGATATGGTAAAAAAACTGAGGAAATAAATGAAGACACAAGAGATGCTTAGGCAGATGGCTTTAGAAAGAGTAATTCAATTATGTGCGGAAGATGAGCTTGATATTAATTTTCAAATAGAACAAATGCGGATAGAAAGTGAGTTTGAAACTTTTATAAATACTTTGCCGATCGAACAGAAAAACGCGCTAGAAACTTTGCTATTAGAAGATGTAGTCAGAATAACCAAGATATATAGGCAAGAAGATAAAAGAGGAAAGCCACATATTTGGATGATAGTTAATGATACTTTTGTTCCGGCTGCTGATGCTGAAGATATTTTGCCGGAAGAATTGCCAGAAATATTAAAAATATATCAACTATATGAATGGCACGGCATAATTGCCTGGGTTTCATTAAAAAGAGACCAACGCCCAATGAAAGGCACAATATATTCGGCTAAATGCTCTAGTATTATAGAGGAAATTAAGCGGTTAAGGAAATAATATGGAGAAAACTTCTTGGGTTATTGAGTTTGTATATACTGGATTTTTAACAAAGACGCTAAAACTTGACACAAAAGATACGCAATTGCATATTTTACTTACCGGCGGATGGGTAAAGGTACCAATAACATCTGCTTTTGGAAAACTTTTTGATAAAATGGTGATTTTGTAATGATAAGTAGATATCAAACGGCAAAAATAGATGAAATCTGGAACGAACAGGCCATTATTGATAGATGGACGCAAATAGAGTTTTGTGCCTGTGAAGTTCTTTGGGAGCGCGGCGAAATATCGGACAACGATTATTCTATACTTTGTGAAAAAATAAAACCGCCGGCTGTAGCAAGAGTTAAGGAAATTGAAGAAATTACCAGACACGATGTTGTTGCATTTGTAAAGGCATTGGGCGAAAACGTTGGAGAGCCACAAAACAGATATATTCATCGCGGTTTAACAAGCAGTGATATCTTAGACACAACATTGGCCTCAGGCATTAGGAAAAGTCTTCGTATTTTACGATGCTCTTGTTTATATTTACAAATGGCTATTAAAAAGCGAGCATTGGAGTTTAAAAACACTCTTTGTATAGGGCGAACACACGGCATGCACGCTGAACCAACTACTTACGGACTACGGCTTGCAGGATGGTATGCTGAAATTGCGCGGCATTCAGATAGATTAAACGCCGCAATAAATGAAATAAGCTACGGAAAACTATCGGGAGCGATTGGAACATTTAGTCAAAACGATCCGGATTTTGAAGCCCGAGTATTAGAGAAACTTAATCTATTGCCTGAACCTATAGCAACCCAAGTAATCCCTCGCGACAGACATGCCAGCGTTTTATCAGCGCTGGCAATATTGGGCGCAGGGCTCGAAAGATTTGCTATAGATATAAGGAGCTTACAGAGAACCGAAATAGGTGAAGTTTTTGAACCATTTGGACAAGGACAAACTGGTTCGTCTGCTATGCCCCACAAACGAAATCCTATTATATCAGAGCGTATTTGTGGAATGGCCCGTTTATTGCGCGGCTATAATATGTCTGCCTTAGAGAATATTGCTCTCTGGCACGAACGAGACATAAGTCATTCATCAGTTGAGCGAGTTATAATTCCTGACGCGTTTCATATAGCGCACACAATGCTTCTTGACATGATTAAGTTAGTAGAAGGCATGCGAATAGACACCAGCGCTATGTTAGAAAACTTAGAAATAACTGGCGGGCTTATTTTTAGCCAGAATGTTCTAACGGCATTAATAGATAAGGGTATGGATAGAAATAAGGCTTATGAAATAGTTCAAACTGCCGCAATGAAAGTGTGGAATAAGGAATCGAATAGTTTGCGCGCAGCACTTTTTGCTAGTCAGACCGAACACAATTTAAATATGAAAGAGATGGAGGATATATTTTCTTTTGACAAATATACTAAACATTTAGATGCGCTGTTTGAAAGAGCATTTAATGACCCGCACCAAAATAAGGAGCAATAAATGACTAAAAATATAAATATAAAAGATCGTATTGTAGATTTTTATGACGTGGTTATGGAAGATGTGGAAGACGAAATGGCATCCTATATTGATAGAAAAATGCGTGTTCGTATTCATTCGGCAGTGGTAGGAAGCAATAAATACGTTTTTACGGGTAATCCAAGCGATCATTCGCCAAACTCTATTACAATCTCTGGATATAGGGTAAAAAAATCTGGCGAAAAGATATCTATAGACATAAGTGTAAATTATTAAAATGATATATGGCATAATAAGATGCGTCTATTATGATTTTTTGAAAGAGAAGATGGTCCTTAAAAAAATTAATACACAAATATATTTTAAAGATATATTTAATACCTTTTGGACTCAGTGGCTGTTTGGTGTCACTAACGAAAGAAACTTTTTAGAAAAGTATATCTGTAAAATAGAAAGTTTAAAGGAGAATAAATAATGTTTGATTTTATTAAAAATACTATCGAAAACTGGAAGTTTGCTAAAAAATTGAAAACGGTCCCATTGGAAATTAAAGATTTGTTTGAGAAGGAGCTAATTAAGTTTGAGGCGTCGGCCAAACTAACCGCCACACAAAAGATACAGATTTTGACCACTATATTTATAAACGCTTCTGCTAAATTAGAAGCGGAGACAGAGATTATTAAAAATAAAATACAGCAGATTGCGGCAGAAAACGAATCCCGCATTAAGAAAGTGGAAGAAGACGCCAAGACTATATTTGCTAACGGAATGCTACAGGCTACTAAAATTGAAAATGCCATAGAAATAAAGATAGCCGAAACCAAACCAATTATTTCAGAGGAACTTAAAAAAGCTGAAAATCTTTTGACCAACTTTGCGAAAGCTACAACCAAACTTTATAAGACTTTTGAAGAATGGCAGAAAGACAACCAATAAGGAGACGATATGTTTGATAATTTTATCTATAAAGTGAAACAAACAATATATGTATGGTGGCCAAATAGTAGAGAAAAAGCTATAAATAAGCAAGGACAAATGCTTGCTAACAATCTTTTTGGTGGCGAGTTTAAAAGAGCGTCTGTGAAAGAAAGGCCGCAATATATTCATTTTATGATATCTTGGTATTAGATAATAGTATACGGCAGTTAGAAGAATTAGAATGCAAGTGTGTGAATAGAATTGAAAATAATACTTCTGACTTATCTCGGTGCGAATGGGTTTTCGCTTTAGAAAAAGTTCGTACAACGAAAAAATATCTACAAGAAAGACGAGATTTGCGAAATAAACTTCCAGAAAGAGTGACGCAGGAAGAGGTTGACGCAAATAGCATTATAAAAACTACAGAAAAAATATTCCAAGAAGCTAGTTCTGTAGTAAATGAGGACAAAAGGGATGAAGACAATAAATAGCAAGCCACCTCATCCGTCCATTGGTAGAAAAGTTATATTAAAAAAAGAATATAAATCTGGCAATCAGCATTTCTGTATTGGCGAGACAGGAAGAATTATAGGAATAACTAAACATAATTTACCAGATTTCGGATTATTTGATTTTTCAGTATATGAAATAGAGTTCTCGGGCGGCAAAGTTTCTTGGGGCCAAGGTATAGTAGAAGAGTTTTTAAATGTGCTTTAATTTTTCACAAGCGAGGTTTGTATGATGCTTTTCCCACAGGGAGACTTTATCTCTCAATTAAACGAAAACCTTCGAAGAATAGTTATATCTGGGACTATTTGCGAGGGAATAGCCGCACAGTTTTTAGATCAGCTTACAGCATTTGAGTTCGCAAATATTTCTTCGCCAGTTAGTTTATATCTCTCAACTTATGGTGGGGATGTTTCGGCCGCTTTAGAAATATACGATGCTATAAAAATTGCAAGCGTTCCGGTAGTTTGTATCTGTACAGGAAAGTGTATGTCGGCGGGAACTTTAATATGTTCGTGTTGTGAAAAAGGAAGCAGATATACGACCGAAAATTGTAGGTTTATGACACACGAAATCCAATCAGGTGCTTTTGGCACAATGAGTCAATTAGAAAACAATATGGATGAAATAAGAAAACTTCAAGATATTTATGTTGATTTATTAGCCAAAGAAACAGGCCAATCCACTAAAAAGATTTTGCAAGATATTAAAACGGGCGATTATTTTATGTCTGCCCAAGAAGCTATTAAATATGGTTTAGTGGATAAGATTGTGCCAGAAAGAAAGAAACCGCCAATTATAAAAACAATTGCTAAAAATACACACAAAAAAGCTTCTAAATAATCGCAGGCTTTTTTATAAGGAGAATAAATGAAAGAAGCGAAGACTGAAAGAGAGTTTATGATTCAAACCGTGGATAATAGTGAGGCTGGGCCCACAATTATTGGTTTAAAGGATCCAAAAAAGTTTGAGAAGTTTACGGAAAAATGTTATAACAGAATAATCGACAAAGATAAAATAAGTTATAGCCTAACCATACGGAGTGAGGGAAGCTCATTTAAGTTTGCTATGGCAAAATGCCCCAAGCTAGAAGGTTTTGACTTTGTTTTAATTGCTCCCGCCGAAGAAGAAATAGTTCGCTTTTTTGGCTATATTGAGAGTAATGAATGGTTCGATAAAACTATAGAATTAGTTCATATTTTGAGCGGATCATTAGATTTAAAATATGGTCTAACCGAGGCAGCAAAATTAGAACCAGAAAGCATAGAATTATTTAAGAAAATATGCGCCAAATATGTACCTCCCGAAAATTATGGGCATACACAAAATATTTTCAACACGCTTGAAACCAAAAACTGAAAAGATATAAAAATGGATAAAATAGAGATATATAATGGTATATGTCAAGATATTATGGCTTGTTCTAAATGTGGTCTTGGATGTAATTTGTTAGATGGACACAATCCGCGTGTAGCTGGACAAGGCAATTTAGGCGCTAAAGTAATGTTTATGGCAAAGGGTCCTGGGCTTCAAGAAACTATTTTCCATCAGCCATTAACCAAAGCAGGAAAATCTGGCGAAATGTATGAAAAAGTTTTAGATTTTTTACAGCTTGCTAGAGATAATGTATATACAACAAATACGGTTCATTGCCGTCCTCCCAAAAATAGGGACCCAATGCCTTATGAAGTTTTGACTTGCGGGCAATATGTTAAACGCGAAATAGAGTTAATTAAGCCTAATATCATAATAACATTTGGAAGATTTGCTGCTTGTAAGTTTTTGTTAGACTTCAAAATGACCAAAGACCACGGAAAATTATGTTATTCAGATGAGGTTAAAATAAATATTTATCCATTATATCATCCTGCATACGTCCAATGCTATGCCTCAAAGGATAAGAGAATGGAGTTCAAAACAGATATAAAAAATCTAAAAGACATTCTTACAAAAGAAGGAATATTGGAGACAAAGTGAAAAAGAATACTAAAAAAATTATCAAGAAGACTAAACCGAAAACTCCTGCCAAAAAAGTAAAACTATCAGACGAGCAACTTAATATCATTATTGACAAGTTTTATGAATCTACGCAAGCCAAAGTTTTAGATTTGATTTTCGAAAGCTCGCAAACTATGATTGACGAAATGTTAGGCTTTGTTATTCAGCAAGCTTTTAACGACGGGCTAAAGGTTCCGGTAGATAATAAAAATCTATCATCTATAATTTCAAAAGTTATGGAATCTAATTCTAAAGAAATGGCCCAAGATTTAATATTTAATCAAGTAAGTGTTTTGATGAACAACGAAGTATTGCCAGAAATAATACAAGAATCAGACGATTTTGATGCCAAACGAGGATTATAGATGTCAAGTATATTAGAGCCAAAAGCGCAAGATAAAATAGTTTTACCCAGAGGAGATAGGTTAGACTGGGATCATTATTTTATGAGTTTAGCTATATTAGCGTCCCTAAGAAGTCCGGACCCCTCAACCTGCGTGGGGGCAATTTTAATTAGCAAAGACAATCGGGTTTTAGGAATGGGATACAATTCTGCACCAAAAGGTGTATCTGTTGGGCTATTTAATTGGGCGCGAGATAATGAAGATATGTTAAAGAATAAATATCCATATATTTTACACGCCGAAATTAGCTGTATTGCTCACGCGTCTGGGGATTTAACTAATTCTATCTTATACGTCACTCTCCATCCGTGCAACCAATGCGCCCAGCTTATAATTCAAAAGGGAATAAAAAAAGTATTTTATCTAAAAAATCCTTATAAAGATACCTGGCAAGTTCAGGCAGCCATTAATCTTTTTGATTGGGCTGGTGTAGAAATTAAACAATTTAATCCGCTGATTAAAGAAATAAAAATAGATATAAACACTGATTAAACAAGGAATTATGTATGAAAGCCGTTATAATTTTAAAATGTGAAGGCCATCAGCTCAACGGCTTTAAGTTTTGTTCCGGAGTTGAAAACATAATACTTGATTTAGAAAAAACTGAGAATACCGCAAATTATACAAAAATGATTACATATTTAAATAATATTGCTAAAGTTTTTGACGGACCCTGTACCACTATGAATATAATAAGTAATGCATTATTTAAGATTTATGAATATGGATACACAGACGATAAAATGTATAAAAGTTTCTCGCATTTTTGGAGTATGCATAAGCATTGTGGGTTAATACTGGCCGCAAAAATAAAGGAATGAAATGATATATATGTTTTGGTGCCTATATAAAGAGATGCTTACATATAAATCTTTTTATGAAGTAATAGAAGACAGTTTAATTGTAAAAAATGATGTACTTAACGCCCCAGTAAAAGAAAATCCCCTATGGCCTTGCTCTAATTTTCTGAAAAAATATATTGTTAATAAAAGATAGACAAATGGAGTTGAATAAATGATCGCTAATTTTATGGTATTATGGGCTAGTTGTACGATAGTTTTTCTTTTCCTTTATTGTTGGCGCAATTTTCATCATTCAAACGACCCTGTTTCGAAAATCCTCGGGGACAAATTGACATTAAATCTTAAACCAAAAAAGTTTAAATATGGCGATCGGTTTAATAAAATGCGGCAGAAGTTGCCAGCAGACAAACAGACGATTTTGTCCAAAAATAAGCCTGGTAATGTTTGCGCTCCCGGAAATAGTTTGGGGTACGGCATTTATGCCGTTGGAAATAGCTTAGGATATGGCATCTATGCCACAAGTAATGATATAGGAGCCGGTATTGATATAAAAGGCGAGCCCAAAAAGTTATAAATTAGATTTAATTTAATATAAGAAGGAGATAACTATGGCAGGAAAGTTTACGGCACCGCAACAAACACAGGATGTTCAAGGCGAGTATTTGAAAAAGAAGAAAGTATTTGAAGAAGCGTTTGTGGAGTTTAACACAATGTTTGTTGGTAAAGTCTTAGACAGAAATAAGAGCGCGGCAGTTAAAAAAACAGAAGTTTCGGTTGTCGATAAGTTAGTAAATGCCTGTGTCGCTTTAAATAAGATAAATAATGGAGAAGGGTTGCTGGCTTTAGCGGTTTTGACACTACGAGAGTCCCTAACATTGCGGGACAGAATAAATGAGCTAGAGTATATGCTTCTTAAAACTCAAAAAGAAGTTGATATTTTGAAGAGCCCAAATGTTCCTCCCTCTCAAAAGAAGGAAAAAGATGAGCCAAAAAAGCCTTAATGATATAAAATTATTTGTCTCCTGCCGCATAAATGAAATACAAGATGAACACTCAAAATTAGTAGCCGAATTGCGAACTAAAATAGGATTACTAAAAGGCTGCGAAGATATAATAGACACACTTAATCAAATATTTGTAGCGAAAGTTGCTTTATTAGAAGAAATATATAGGGAGCTAGATGGCTAAAAAAAGACGGTGTAGTATTTGTAAAAAGCAAATCAATATTAAGCTTTTTCCTCGGGACGCTGGGAAAAAAGATGGCCTCAAGTGCGGATGTAAGGCGTGTATAAATAAACGAAATAGAGACAAAAAACATAATCTAAATGTTAGATTTAATGGCTACAAAAAACATTCTAAAAAACTTAACTTCTCATTTGAATTAACAATAGAGCAGTTCAAAAAAATATCCTCCAAAGCGTGTTTTTATTGTGGCGGTTTTAGCGGCAAAAGTAAAGACGGGTATTTTTGTGGTATTGATAGAGTAAATACAAAAAAGGGCTATTGCGTAAAAAACAGTGTGCCTTGCTGTTCGATATGTAATTTTATGAAGGGTACGCTCTCGAAATCCAAGTTTTTAGCTCACTGTCAAAAAATTATATTCTATTTAAATAACGTTTAGGACCAAATTATGACTGTTTTTATAGCGTTCTTTTTATGTATATTGCTTATGTTTTGTGCGACAGTAGCGACAATCAAAATCTTTACTGGTTTGATAAAGTTTGTTTGGAAAATGGCGGTCCCTATTTCTATTTTATTGATATTTATTTTGATAAAACTTATGGAGAATTAATATGAGCATATTTAAAGGATATAAAGTCGATTACCCATACCCTATAGTAGTGATGTATGCCAGAAATCTTTCCAATGAAAAAAGGAAAAAACTAAAAATAATAGACGACCAAGTATGGGCATATTTTGGACATGGCCGCGAATGTTTATATGCTTTAGAACCGGATGATATAGAGTTCTTTATAAAATACCTAATACGAAAGAAATTAAAATAAAATGTATTATCCTATACTCGTCCTTTATACTCGAATATTAAAGCTTGAAGCAAAAAAGATAGAAGAAATGGGCGGAAAAATCTATGCAATAGGTGGTCGGCCGGGACCTTTCGCGCCGGGTGATACATCAAAAGATTTTACGTATGGCCAAGACGAAGCTTATTGTTTGGACCTATTAGATACAGAAGAAGACGTTCAATTCTTACACAAATATCTTGTCCCCTCTTCCAGATTTAGAAAAATAAAACTTTTTATCAAATATTGGTGGCAGTGTAAATGCAATAGAAGGTTAAAATGGATTTTAAAGAGATTTTGTCTGGTCTCAAAATTAAAGCAGATATAATAAAAGTAGAAACAAACGGGACAATAACCAAAGTTTTTCTTAGATTACACGCGGGCGCAAAAGTAAATCGTATCGAAAATTGCGCAACCGAAATAGCCTTGGGTGCGCAATCGTATGGTAAGCCCATAATTAAAATAATTCCAGAACAAGGGCTTGTGGTTATAGAATTATTAAATCATCAGATACAAAAAGTAGATTTTAGCGATTTCGATCCGTGGTTCCAGTTTAAACTTATTGATGAATACGGCACGCTACCTATTATATTAGGAAAGACTCACGATGGAAACGAGTTAATTACTGATTTGTCTCAAATGCCTCATTTGTTAATTGCGGGCAGCACGGGGTCTGGAAAATCTGTTCTATTACATAGCATTATTTGTAGTCTTATAAAGTCGGACAGCCTGGTTAAGTTGGCTCTCATCGACCCCAAACAAGTTGAACTATCTGTCTATAAAGATGTAAAACAATTGTTATATCCTGTCGTTAATGTTCCAGAAGAAGCATTAGATATGTTAAATGACTTGATAGGTGAAATGGAAGATAGATTTGTTTTATTTAACGAACACTCTGTCAATAACATAAAAGCATATAACGAGCTTTGCGGCCCTATATCTCCTATCGTTTTAATAATAGACGAATTCGCAGACTTACAGCGTTCTTTTAAAGAAAAGTTTCAGAGTCATATTTGTACGCTTGCTCAACAAGCTCGCGCGGCCGGAATACATCTTATTTTGGCCACACAAAGGCCGTCTGTGGATATCGTGACTGGAACTATAAAAGCGAACTTTTCTTCTCGCATTTGTCTTAAGGTTTCTTCGGCAACGGACAGCAGAGTTGTGTTAGACTCGAATGGCGCGGAAAAACTATTAGGCAGAGGAGACGCAATAATTAACTCTAACGATTTAGATATGATTAGGTTTCAAAGTGCATTTGTAGATAATAAATATATTGAGAAATTAGTTCAAGAGTTTAAGAGAAAGAAAAAAGGACTTGGTTTTTTTGAATGGCGGAGGGAAAAATAAATGGCTGAATGGACTG
>Ga0209777_10003922_pt1 | contig 17929 bp, 14 predicted proteins | sample FrelakmetHBP12HB_FD_187147 | JGI IMG/M metagenome (GOLD analysis project Ga0209777, IMG submission 187147) | Freshwater lake sediment microbial communities from the University of Notre Dame, USA, for methane emissions studies -HBP12 HB (SPAdes)... | ecosystem: Environmental > Aquatic >...
CCAGTGGGCAAGGGGATCATAGACAATCGTGGTCCAGAGCGCCGCGAAGATCAGGTACGAGCTGAACTTGATCCGCTCGGCAAATCCCGAGGTCACGATTGCCATAGTAACCGTCGCAAACACGAGCTGGAAGACCATATACAGCAGTCCCGGAATTATCGGGCTGAACGGCCCCGGGTCCATGCCCACGTTATTCAGTCCGAGGTACTGTAAGTTGCCGATGAACCCTCTGACATCCGGACCGAATGCGAGGGAATACCCGAACAGCACCCACTGGATGCTGACGAGTGCAAAGGCAACGAACGACAGGGTGATCATGTTGATGAAGTTTTTCTTCCTGACAAGACCACCATAGAACAATCCAACACCCGGCGTCATGATCATAACGAGCGCCGTTGAGGCGAGGATCCATGCTGTTGCTCCTGAGTCAATAGCCATTCATTTCACCTGTGATGAACAAATTTGAGATTCGCACCTGACCGGGGAATGGTTGGTCCCCGTCTGGTGCCACTGATCATGCAAGGATTCCGGCATGAGACGGCACATGGTAGTGCTGCAATCCGGAATCTCCCGGAAACCGAAACATGCCTGCGTGCCTGATGTCATCATGTCCATCTGCCTTTCCTGATCTCGTACGTTTGTACAATTTGTAGGAAAGAACATTCGTTCCTATATATTTAAATATTGTTGTTTGCTATACTTCCTAGTGCAGACCGGCAGAACCTGAATGCCTGTTATATTGCACAAGCATTGAGCACCGTTTCAGTGCATTCGTATGTTGGATGGTGTTAGAATGGCACAAACTCATAAACCAAAAAAACTGACAGAAGTGACAAAAGAGCAGATCAGCGGAGTTCATTCTCTTATAAAAAAGAAGAATGTTCAGATCGTTGACTTAAAATTCAACGACCTGCCTGGCCTCTGGCAGCATTTCTCAATCCCTGCCTCGGAGCTGAACGGATCCACGGATCCCAAGTCAGGAATCTGGGCAGAAGGGATAGGCTTTGACGGATCCTCCATTCGGGGGTTCCAGAAGATCCAGGAGTCTGATATGCTCCTGTACCTGGATACTTCCACCGCTGTCGTCGACCCGGTCTGCGACGTGCCCACGCTCTCAATTATCTGTGATGTCTTTGATCCTATCACTAAACAGGCATATTCCCGTGATCCGCGGTTTATTGCCCAAAAGGCCGAAGTGTACCTCAAATCCACCGGCATTGCCGATGAGAGTTTCTGGGGGCCGGAGTACGAGTTCTTCCTGTTCGATGACGTCAGGTATTCGCAGAGTGTAAACCAGGGATTCTATTCCGTAGACTCAATCGAGGGCAGCTGGAATTCCGGCCGTGACGAACAGCCGAATCTGGGGTACAAACCGCGGTATAAGGAAGGATATTTCCCGGTACCCCCCCATGACTCACTTCAGGATGTCCGGAGCCAGATGATCCTCAAAATGATCGAGACCGGTATCCCCGTTGAGGTTCACCACCATGAAGTTGCGACCGCCGGTCAGAACGAGATCGACATGCGGTACAGTTCGCTTGTCAAGATGGCAGATCACTGCATGATGTACAAATATATCGTCAAGAACATGGCCCGCGAGTTCGGCATGGTCGCGACCTTCATGCCCAAGCCGCTCTTCGGCGACAACGGATCGGGGATGCATACCCACCAGTCACTCTGGAAGGATGGGAAGAACCTCTTCTTCGATGCGAAGGGATATGGAATGATCAGCCAGACCGCGAAATATTATATCGGCGGTCTCCTGAAGCATGCCAACGCACTCATGGCATTCTGTGCACCATCAACCAATTCCTACAAGCGGCTCGTGCCGGGTTACGAGGCTCCGGTCAACCTCGTGTACTCGCTCCGGAACCGCTCCGCCGCCATCAGGATCCCGATGTATTCGGAGAATCCCCAATCGAAACGGATCGAGTTCCGCCCGCCCGACCCGATGTGCAACCCGTACCTCTCCTTCTCGGCGCTCCTCATGGCAGGGATCGACGGTGCCAGGAAGAAGATCGACCCCGGCCAACCGTTCGAGGGCAACACGTACGATCTCGATGGGAAAGCAGCGAAGAAGATCCCAACTGTCCCCGGATCGCTCGAACAGGCAATTGACGCGCTCGAGGCAGATCACAAGTTCCTGTTGGAGGGAGGTGTTTTCACTCAGGATGTTATTGATGTCTGGATCGAGTACAAACGCTCTGAAATTGACGGGGTCAGGCTTCGCCCCCACCCATGGGAATTCCACCTGTACTTCGATATGTAAAACCACCCTTCTTTTTTTCCCGATCGGTTCCCCTGCACTGCAGGAAATTCAAGACGCGCTTCCTGAATACTGTTCTGACAAGCAAGAACGTGCCGCGCTTCACTCCTCTGTCAGGGACAGAGTGATTGTCCCTTTCCGCAGGACTTCGAGCGCATCCACCACTTTCGGGTGGGCTGCTGTTCTAAAAAAGAGTACGACCGGTATAACGTTGAGATCGCATTGATCGTGATCTTTGCGATCATGAAGGTTGTCATATCTATAGCGGTCTGCAATCACCAGACATGCCAGATGAAAAAAAATGAGAAGCGGAACATAACAACCAGCTACCTGATCGAGGTCAAGAATCTGGAACCAGGTCTCTTCCGAGTTGCTGGCATCCAGTGCACGGATACAACACAGGTATTATGTATAAATCACGATTTTGTGATAGGTTGCATGACAGCAAAATCATGGCCGCTGCTGTCCAGAACCGGCCTTCATTTCCCTTACCTGCATTCATTTTTCAGGTATTACCTAAGTTCCCTGGGCCGGTATTTTTCTAAAACGGCATGCCGGCAGCAAAAGGAGTTTTACACTTCCATCATCGCAGGAAATTCTCCCTATTTCCGGTGCGAAAAATATATCAGATTGAATAGTAATTACCTGTCAATGCCCTGAAACATTGTAAGTGTTTTATTCGTTCCCCCGCATATCCGTTCACGCAATTCAGGGCAGCCGGGGTAGTCAGTGAGTAAGGTGATAAGACATGCTGTTTATTCTTTGGTTCAAATTCGGGCCGGAAAATACCCACAAGGTGATAGAGCTCTGGAAACACTTCAAGTTTCCACAGGAAGTGAAGCTCGTCAACCGGTACCTGATTATCGGCAGGCATATATCTGTGGCAATATTTGATGCGACGGATGAAGAGGCATTGATCAAAATTGTCGGGCCATTCAGTGATCTTGGCGTTGCCCATATCAGTCCGATTATGAAACTTGAAGATGCGCTGAAGGTTACCTGGTAACGGTTCTTTTTTTAATAGTTCACACCATTTTTTATCATCGTCTTTAAACGGGAGCTATTTTGATAGTTCAGGTATAATCAGTACACATGACTTCTTACGTCCACCGGATAGAAGTTCACTATACCGTCGATCCCCGGTTAACCGTCAGGACCGACCGGATTCGCTCGTTAGGTTTCCCGGTCGACAAATTACATCTCATCGAGGTCTATACCTTAGCAACCAGCTCCCGCGATTTTACTCCTGGTGAGCTCTCGCAGATTGGCGGGCAGCTCATCAATCCCGTAGTCCAGGAATACACGGTGGACAAGGCGACGAACGCTGTGTTTGATTACGCCATCGAAGTTGGTTTCCTGCCGGGGGTGACCGATAATGTCGGTACTACAGCCCGCAGGACGATTGAAGATTATTTTTCGATGACGTTTTATGAAGGGGAAGCCGTGTATACATCACAGCTTTTTTTTGTCTGCGGGAACCTCCCGGCATCTGCCCTGCAGAAACTTGCATCAACGCTTGCGAATCCACTCGTGAACCGGGTCCTGATCAAAACCCGACAGGAATACGGGAACAAAGGTATGGATCCGGTCGTTCCTTTAGTCCGCTTACATGAACTGCCGACCGCAGAAACGGTTGATCTTGATCTTGATGACGAGGAACTGACGAGGCTCGGAAAAGAGGGGATTCCCGATCCCCTGACCGGCCAAAGGCGGGGGCCGCTTGCACTTGACCTTGCCCAGCTGCACACGATCCACGACTATTTTTCAAAAAATGGCAGGAAACCAACGGATGTGGAGATCGAGTCCCTTGCCCAGACCTGGAGCGAGCACTGCAAGCACACGATCTTTGCATCACCCATGGATGATGATGTCCCTGACGGACTCTATAAGACCTATATCCAGGCAGCCACCAATGCAATCCGGCTTAAGAAAGGGGACAACGACATCTGCGTGACGGTGTTTACGGATAATTCCGGCTCCATCATCTTTGATGACCACTACCTGGTGACCCATAAGGTCGAGACCCACAACTCCCCATCGGCCCTTGACCCGTTTGGCGGTGCCCTGACCGGCATTGTTGGGGTAAACCGGGACACGATCGGCTTTGGGCTCGGGGCAAAACCCTGCATCAATTTCTACGGGTACTGCGTCGGTGACCCGGATACGGACACGAAATTGTTCCGCATGAAAGACCGCACAAACCCTATCCTCTCCCCCCGCCAGATCCTTGACGGCGTAGTCCGGGGTGTTGGTGTCGGCGGCAACTGCTCAGGAATCCCCACGCCGCAGGGATGGTGCTGGTTCGACAGCCGTTACGGGGGCAAACCGCTCGTCTTTGCAGGCACGGTCGGCGTGATGCCTCGGGAACATGACAGCAGGAAACTCTATGAAAAACAGGCACAGCCCGGCGACCTGGTGGTGATGGCCGGAGGGCGTGTGGGCAAGGACGGCATCCATGGCGCCACCTTCTCTTCAGAAGCCTTAGACCCGCAAAGCCCGGTTACCGCTGTCCAGATCGGCGACCCGATCACCCAGAAGAAGTTCTCCGATGTAATCGTCAAGGAAGCCCGGGACCTTGGCCTGTACAGCAGCATCACGGATAACGGGGCAGGGGGAATCTCCTGTTCCGTTGCCGAGATGGCAAAGGAGTGCAACGGCTGCCACGTGTATCTTGACCGGGTGCCCCTGAAATATCCCGGTATGGCACCCTGGGAAGTCTGGATCTCGGAATCGCAGGAGCGGATGACTTTAGCCGTCCCACCAGAGAAACTCGACGCGTTCATGGAGCTGATGCAGCGGCGGGAGGTCGAGGCAACGGTTATTGGCACGTTTACCGGTTCCGGGAGGTGTGTAGTCGAGTGCCATGGCAGCGTGGTGATGGATATCGGGCTGGACTTCCTGCACAACGGCCTGCCGAAAAAACACTTAAAGACCTCGTATACGAAAAACACGTATCCTGAACCGGACACTCCCTGCCCGGACCGGCTTGATGCAACGATGCTGGCGATGCTGAAGAGAAAAAACCTTTGCTCAAAAGAGTTCATTTCCCTCCAGTACGACCATACGGTGCAGGGCGGCCATGTGCTGGGCCCGGTGCAGGGTATCGGCCGCGTCCAGGCAGAAGCCACGCTGACAAAGGTCGTGCCAGGTTCAAAAAAGGGTGTCGGGTTATCCCAGGGACTGTTCCCCTCGTATTCAGAGATTGATCCCTACCGTATGGCTGCTGCAGGGATTGATTTAGCGATCCGGGGCCTGATCGCAATCGGTGTTCCACCGGATACCATTGCGATCCTCGATAATTTCTGCTGGTGTTCTTCTGATGAGCCGGAACGCCTCGGGCAGCTGAAGCTGGCGGCTCGGGCGTGCTATGATGTTGCCACTGCGTTTGGTACGCCGTTTATCTCCGGCAAGGACAGCATGTACAATGATTTCTCCGGGTATGATGCCCAGAACAACCGGGTGAAGGTCTCGGTGCCCCCGACCCTTCTCATCTCCTCTATAGGGATCCATCCGGATGTGGTCAAGGCGGTGTCCCTGGATGCCAAAATTGCCGGCGACCTGGTGTACGTCATCGGGGAAACGCACGGGGAACTGGGAGGTTCAGAGTATTTTGCCTATCTCGGGGGAACCGGGAATACCGTCCCGGCGCTGGATGCTGCAACGGTGATCCCACGCTACCGTCGGCTGACCGAGGCAATCTCCCGTGAACTCTTATCATCAGCGTACCCGGTCGGTCATGGGGGTCTCGGGACTGCCCTTGCAAAGGTCGCAATAGCAGGGCGGCTGGGTATGGATATCACTATCCCTGCGGATATGCGTCCTGATTATTACCTGTTTTCCGAGTCGCTCGGCAGGTTTGTTGTTACGGTTGCACCGCACCACAAGCGTGCATTCGAACTGATCGCCGGGCCTGATGCGATACTGCTGGGGCGGGTAGGTGGCAGGACCCTGCGGATAATGTCCCACCAGCTCCTGCTTGACCTGCCCGTGGATGAACTCGAAGCTGCTTATAAGGCGCCGTTCAGGGGGTACTGACATGACAGTTTCCCGAAGGGCCATAAAACGCATGGCCTCGGTAAAGGCAGCGACTGCCCGGGACATGATTCCGGAAAAAGCCCTTATCATGAGCGGCTTTGGGATCAATTCCGAGATGGAGACCCGGGAGGTGCTCGCCCGGGCGGGTATGGTCGCTGACGTCATCCATATCAACGACCTGATCGCGGGACGGAACCAGCTCTCAGACTACCGGCTGCTGGTATTCCCCGGTGGCTTTTCCTACGGGGATGACACCGGTGCCGGCAATGCGTATGCAAACCGGGTGCGTAACAATCTCTGGGAAGATCTCAGGGAATTTCTGGACGGTGACAACCTGGTGCTGGGGATCTGCAACGGTTTCCAGATACTGGCAAACCTCGGGCTTGTCCCGGCGTTTGACAGGCAGTACAAACGCGATATAGCCCTGATGCCCAACCGGGGCGGGAGACTGGAATGCCGGTTTGTGACCTTACAACCTGCAGCCGACAACCTCTGGACCCGGGGCATCACGAAGCTCTATTGCCCTGTCGCCCATGGCGAGGGTAATTTCTCCTGCTCCAAAGAAACCCTGCTGCGCCTGAAGCGGCAGAAGATGATCACGTTTACCTACTGCCGGGACGACCTGAGCCCGGCAGAGGGACACTACCCTTACAACCCCAACGGCTCGGTAGAAGATATTGCCGGCATCACGTCCGCGGATGGCAAGGTGCTTGGCCTGATGCCGCATCCTGAGCGGGCAATGGAGTTCGTCAACCTCTATGACTGGCCGCTCCGGAAGGAACAGATGAAACGCGAGGGTCTGGCACTCCCCTCAGAATCAATGAATATGCAGCTGTTCAGGAATGTTGTGGACTATTTCCGGTGACATGGGTATTCCTGTCACGTAAAGGATTAACGAATGTACTATTCGCCATTATATCTGATCAACCAGCAAAACGGGCGAGTGATACTCTGAAAATCACCTGTTCCTTGCTTTTTATGACGATCATTTTAGCTGTATCCTTATGTTTTTATTCTTCCCGGAATACTCCATTCTGAACAGGATGATCCTATGACCCGAAGCGTATTGTCCATCGTTGCGTTCTTGTTTATTGCAGGAATCCTGACTGTATTGCTCATGATTGCCGGGTGCATTTCCCCACCATCTTCTGAGTATAAGCCCCTGTCACCAGACTCCACAATACAACAGGGTATGCCCCCCGGGGATATTCACAAGATACAACATGTCATCATCATCATGCAGGAGAACCGTGCCTTTGATGAGTATTTCGGGACGTACCCGGGTGCCGATGGCATCCCGATGAAAAACGGTGTCCCGACCGTATGTGTGCCCGACCCGCAGAGCGGTACCTGCGTACGGCCCTATCACGATCCCAATGACCGGAATGAAGGCGGGCCTCACGGAGCACCGAGTGCGGTTGCAGATATCAACGGGGGAAAAATGGACGGGTTCATCCGGCAGCAGCTGGTGGGTCGGAAGCAGGCATGTGCAAGTAGCGTTGATCCTGCATGCACCAAGTCTCTCGGGAAACCGGATGTGATGGGTTACCATGATGCCCGGGAGATCCCGAATTACTGGCGGTATGCAGATGAGTACGTACTCCAGGACCGCATGTTCGAGCCTGTTGCATCATGGAGCTTGCCTGCACACCTCTTCATGGTCTCGGCCTGGTCTGCAAAATGTACCTCACCAGACCCGATGAGCTGCAAAAGCGAGCCGGCGAACCCGCAGTCACTGGGCCTGCAGCTGAACCGGAACACCAAAGAAGTGAACCCGGAGTATGCATGGACCGACCTTACGTATCTTCTGTACCGGAGGAACGTAAGCTGGGCATATTACGTGGATGAAGGTACCCAGCCGGACTGTGAAAATGATGCAATGTTCTGCGATCCCAAGCCCCAGACGGCATCCGCCCCGGAGATCTGGAACCCGCTGCCTTGGTTTGAGACCGTGAAACAGGATAACCAGCTGGGAAATATCCAGCCTCTGGATACGTATTACACCGCAGCCAGGGGGGGGACGTTGCCCTCTGTTGTCTGGATCGTGCCGAACCAGATGCACAGCGAACACCCGCCTGCTCTTGTCAGTACCGGGCAGGCGCACACAACCAGCCTGATCAATGCTGCGATGGAGGGCCCCGGCTGGAACAGTACCGCGATCTTCCTGGCGTGGGATGACTGGGGCGGGTTCTACGACCATATCGTCCCGCCTGTCGTGGACATGAACGGGTACGGTCTGCGGGTGCCGGGACTCCTGATCAGCCCGTATGCAAAAAAAGGTTATCTTGATCACCAGACCCTGACCTTTGACGCATACCTCAAGTTTATCGAGGATGATTTCTTAGGCAGTGAACGGATTGACCCGGCGACCGACAAGCGTCCTGATCTCCGTCCGATCGTGCGGGAGAATGTCGCGTTGCTCGGAGATCTCAGGTCGGATTTCGATTTCACGCAGGCACCCGGACCGGGAGTTATTCTGCCGTTGTACCCGCTGAACAGGACCGGGCCCGGGTAATTTAAATGAGGGCGGAATGAGGGGAGTACTCGGGATACTTGCAGAAAGCCCGGCTGGATCGAAGGGATGATAGTGCATCACCATGATTCCGGAAGATAAGGCATAGCAGGATGTGAAGTGAAAAAAGGGCAGGGATCTATTCCCCGAACATTTTCTTTTTAATTTTTTTTCCAGCACTACAATCTCTTATCCCAACGGTGCGACAGTCTTGCCGTAAATGTCATTGAGGATCGGGGCGAGGGCAGTGTAAATCGCAGCAAGACCGCTGATTACACCAATATACCCGGCAACAATGGTGAACATGCCGGTACCCGTTGCAGCGCCAACGGCTTCGAGGAAGAACACGAGTGCCAGCGTCCCGAGGACAACCTGGAGCGCACGTGACATTTTCAGCGATCCGATAAACAGAATGAGCGTGAAGAGCCCCCAGAGAGCGAGATATGAGGCCATTGCACCCGCACCACCGGTATCTTTTGCGAGCCCGAGCGCCGGCAGAAGGTTAAGTGCTGCATACGAGAACCAGAACAGGCCATACGAGGAATAGGCTGCCATGCCATAGGTATTGCCCTTCTTCCACTCCATCAGGCCGGCCGTGAACATGGCAAATCCCCCCATGAAGATCGCCATAGCAAGGATCATTGACCCCGCCTGGATTATCCCTGCGTTGGCAAGACCTAAGAGGACTCCCGGCATGCCGTATCCCAGAAGTCCAAGTGCCCCGGCTCCTGCAGTAATGTCCTTAATCTCAACAATTGATCTCTTGTTACTGCTTGTTTCAGTCATCCGCAATCAAACCTGAATGAATACTACTGACTTTTTGTTATTGGCATATAGGGAATCTGATTTTTACCCACTATAAAACCTGTTGAATAAAAATGAAGCTCTCCTGTTACCTCATTCTCCTTTACATCCTTGAATCCGCCCCTTCCCCTCACAGGTCGCAAAATCCCGGTTCACACCAATAACCTCCCCCGCGTAGTGATCAGCGTTTGCCGATCGCCAGTTCACCTGCCATTCACCCACATACGGGAACGGAAAAAAGGCTTACTATGCCAAAAGAATGTTACCGGATACATGTATTATCGTTATACCGTATTTTTTTATCCTTGTGACCAGACCATTGTCATCAACGGGATTATGACTACTGAACAGGCTTATAAAAAAATACGCCAGGATTTGAAGGGATCACCCAATACCACTAAAAAATACTACTAAACAAGAATCTGATCATTTTTACCCGGATTGGCAGGCAACCACGACGAATGCTACCGCCAGGAGATCTCAACCGGGTTGCGCCGTGGGATCCCGTAGGTTTTATACTGCGGGTAGCCAAACATCAGGGCATAGGCGTACGTGCGTCCATAAGGAAGGGCAAGAACTTTTTGCAGGGGTTCGTATACGGTGGCAGCCATCGAGAGGAACCCAGCCCAGCAGGTCCCGACACCATACACCGGCGCAGTAACATCGAAATATGTCAGGGCGATGATGGCATCGATGGATGCGACCGGGTTGCCCTCCGGGATATGAGCAATCACGAGGTGCGGCGCATTCCGGCAGACCGGATCATAGCCATGCTTCCAGGCTGCGAGAAGGGAGGGGATATACCCGCTCATGGGATGGTTGCTGTTCTGAAGGGTTTTCATCCAGTCAATCGCCAGCCCGGCAAGCGTATGCACTTCCGCTGGATCATGCACAACCAGCCATTGGACCGGCTGCCCGTTTCCCCCGGATGCTGCGTACCGGGCGACATCAAGTATCCTTATAATGGTATTCTTATCAACGGGTTCTGGAGTGAAATGCCGGACTGACCGGCGCTTCTTCAGGTATACGCTGAGGTCCATTGATGAGAGGGATCCGGCACCGACCTGGAGTGGCACCTTTTCATCCGGCAGGATGTTGAGCGTGATTGCCTGTGACGGGCAGGATACCTCGCAATGACCGCAGCGGATACACATCATGGCTTTTGTATCGGGGACTCGCGGAAGTGTACTCTCGTCAGCAGGGTCTATGATTTTCATCGGGCATACAATTGAACATATACCGCACCGGGTGCAGAGTGCCTGGTCAACAAAAATGGTTGTCATTTCGTACCCGTCCATCCTGGAATATTCTTCCCGGGTTCCTGTTAAATTCTTTGCTGCGCTCTTTGCATGCACCGTACCATTTCACTTTATCGTTGATCAGGTATCCGCCAATGCTCTTTTCAGGTAAACCTGTGCGTCTGCCTGCACAGGATCCTCGCCACAGATACGGCAGCCATCATCACATCGGGTTTTTAGCCCCGTGATGAGAACAACCCTCGGGAGACCCTGTTTACCGGGCACCTTGTCTGGTCATTCATTCCATCGCTTGTACAACTGGTTTGCAAAGACCTGAAAGATCAGGATAAAGATGCAGAGTATGGCAATATCGAGAAGCGGGTTGAAATGGGTGTGACCATGATAGGCAGCCTGGATGAGATCGTTGCCATACGTAAGCGGTGAAAAATACGCTGCACCCTGGCCTATGGACGGAATGGACTCAATCGGGATGAAGACGCCGGAGATGAATATGAGGGGTAGCCTGACGAGGTTCAGCATGGACATGATATCCCCGGGACTCTCGGTAGGGTACGCCGCGAACAGCGTCCCCATGGTCGCAAAGCAGAAGGAGGTGAGGATGATCCCGGCAAAGAGAGGGGCAACACTGATAATCGGAGTCCCGAAGATGAGCATGCCGGCAATCAGGGGGACCAACGCGATACCCATACTGTACAGAAATCCACTCAGGCTCTCCCCGAGGACCACCGCATGCAGGGAGATGGGGGCAGAGATAAGGCGGTCAAACGTCTTCATCCGCCGTTCGATGGGGATTGATACCGGTTCAATCGAGGACGCTGAGAAGAGTATGGTGATCGCGATGAGCCCCGGGATCATGACAGACGGCCCGGCAGAGTTTCCGGCAGCAAAGGCAAGGAACATGAACAGGGGAAACAGTGCACCGGAGACGATGATGTTTGGCTTGAGGTAATAGATCGCCATATCTTTTTTTGCAATTGCCCATGCAGCGTTCAGTTCGGCATAGAGCTGCCCGTACCCGTCTAGCCCGTCAGTCAACGGTACTCACTCCCTTTGTCCGCATTTCAAGCCCGGTCAATTTGATAAAGACGTCTTCAAGACTGGGACCGAGTGTGTTTATACTGAGCACCCGCGTGTTGTGCACCTGTGCATACTCCATGACCGCGGCAATTACGTCAGATGGATCCTGGGTGAACATCCGGAACTTGTCACCCTCTTTTCTGACTTCGCTCACTCCAGGCAGTTGCCGGAGATCATCCTGACGAATGGCTGCTGCCCTCTCGAATGCAACTTCGACTGACTGGACACTCTGGATGGTTGCTTTCAGTCGTTCGGGTGAATCTATTGCGGCAATTCGTCCCCGGTTAATAATTGCCACACGGTCGCAGGCCAGGTTTGCCTCTTCGATATTGTGGGTCGTGAGAAAGACCGTAACCCCGCGGGAATTGAGGTCCCGGATGACCTCCCGTATGATCATGTTGCTCTGGACGTCGAGCCCCGACGTTGGTTCATCGAGGAACAGAAGGCGGGGGTTGTTGATAAGACCCATTGCCAGGGTAAGCCGGCGTTTCATGCCTTTTGAAAACCCGTGAACCCGGTCGGTCCGCCGCTCCCAGAGCCCGAACAGTTCAAGGAGCTCTTTTCCCCGCTGCTCACGTTCTTTTTTTCCGATTGTATAGAGTTCGGCAGTGAACATCAGGTTCTGCCATGCGGAAAGATCATCGTAGATATTGGAAGTTTCATGAACAATCCCCATCTGTTTGCGGGCTGCGGTCGTCTCCCGTACGATATCTTTTCCAAAGACCGTTGCCGTCCCGCCGGTGGGTGCGCTGATGCCGGTCAGGAGACGGATGGTTGTCGTCTTTCCCGCACCGTTCGGACCAAGGAAACCGAATGTCTCGCCTTCGGCAACGGAAAAACTGATGTCGTTTAATGCGACGAGTGTCCCGAAGTGTTTCGAAAGATGACCAACCTCGATCGCATACATACTATCATGGTAATACAAGTATCGGATTTAAACCATCCTTTTGGGCTATCAACAAGCCCCGCGGTCGAGTCTTCATATTATACAATCGAACCGTATATCCACGGCGGATGCAAAAAGACCCGGCCACCCCTTGCCGCTCCCCCAATCCTTTTTATCGTTGGGGTCTATTATTTCATGAAGGGGTATCTCATGACCATTCGTATCGCGTATTTTTCCTGGAGGGGGCACACGCAGAAGGTTGCCGCTGCCCTTACTGAACGGGTGAATGCAGAGCTGATCAGGATCGAACAGCTCAAAGAATACAACATAGCGATCGGCGGGATGAAAGCATTCCTGTCGATGAAATCGCCTATAAAACCGTGCAAAACTGACCTTGCCGGCATTGATGCGCTGATCATAGCGACGCCGGTCTGGTCCGGCAAGGTTCCGCCCTATGTAAACGAATACCTGTCAGGTGTGACCGGCGGGAAGGGAAAGCCATTCCACGTGATCGCGGAGATGGGGGGACGCGGATCCGAGGGAGCGATCGCTGCCGTGAAAAACCAGCTGGAAAAAAAGGGGATGCGTTTTATCTCTTCGGCGGTAACGGTCGAACGGGATGTTGACAGCGGGGCATTCACCGCAACGGTTGAAACGTTTGCTGCCGGGATATTGAAAAAATAATGCGCCATGGAGCCATCTGTTCACCGTTGTGTGGCATCGCCAATTCGTTCTTAAAGAATGGGCTATAGCCACCACCTCTCCACCTTCATTTTTGTCACACATCCCGACCGGGTGTCAGGTCACAGCCGGTACAGGGAAGACACATGGTCTTCGAGACTTCGACTTTAAGACCGTATTTATCGAGTATGCCACGCGTCATTTTCGTGAGCTTCAGTAACCTCCCGGCGCTGGGCCGTGTTGCCGTAATTTCACCTTTACGATAGGGCGAAATGGTTATCGGGCGGAGAACGGCAATGACCCCCATCTTTGCCAGGTATTCAACCCCTTTTCTGACACCTTCGTCTGTCTCGCCAAGCCCGATAATGATGTTTGAAGAGACCCGGTTCTTCCCGAATACCTTCACCGCATCGCGTAACGAATCGAGAATGAAATCGAGGGAGTGGCCTTTTCTTCCGGTGCAGACCCGCTCAAAGATCTCCCGGTCCATGGTCTCCACATTGTATTTTACTTCCGTCACCCCGGCATCCTTGAGCCGTTGTGACGAGTCCTGTGTCGGGTATACCGCGACACCGACAGGAACATGATATTTTGCTACTGCTTTTACATATTCCACGACCCGGTCGATCTCGTTTTCCGGAGTTGTAGCCACACCTGAGGTGAATGCAATCGTCTTTAATTTCCCGCTTTTTTTTACCTTTTCAACGATTTCAAGAACCTGGTCAAGGGTCTTGATCTGGCCTTGGAACTTGGGAACTGAACAGAACTTGCAGTCATACATGCACTGTTCACTGATCGTGATGTACGTCTGTTCTGGACAGTGCGCCACTACCGGGTCAATGACTCCCCGGACCAGCTCCTTGTTGTCTTTCAGGATGACAACATCCCCGTTTTGTTGCACCATCTTTAAGGGGGAATCCGTATCAATCTCCAGACGCACACGGTGCCCCCCGGATTTAAAGAAGATGGACCGCAGTCCTGTACCGGGGCCCGCCGTAGAACGGGAAGGCCGTGGCAACAACGAGGGTTCAACATCGACTTTTCCCAGCGCCAATAATTCCGCTTTGATTTCCGCATTCATGTGGGTCATTTCATGCCTTCTCCCGTGGTATGTGCTTTATTGGTACCGTTTTTGTTTTCACTATCATTTCCCTGTTTCGTGTGCCTGTTTGCGTGTCCTCCGCCACAAGGACACACCGGTGACACATTGATTTTTGGGCTCTGGAGAATTCCATTTACTATGCTATGAAATAAAAAAGCACTGGTACGATGACGGAGAGGACAGTGCCGGTCCCCCTATTCCGCCCCTGCGCTGAGAGTGATGATGACGTAGTACCTGTTCGGGGGTTATCGCATTTTTGGGGAGCCACAAGCGTGCGGGGGTGAAACCCCCATGAGCGTAAAGCTTGTTATTGAGCATTTCTCCAGAGCGGATTTTTGTTCTTTTTTTAAGAACCTGCGTGTTATAACTTCATCCCAAACAGGTTCGCTGCATTCTTTGCAAGAAGGTTCTCCAGCACTTCGGGTTTGTAGGAGAAACGCCGGAATTCGTCAAGGCTCTGTTTCAGGGGCCGTACCGGGTATGATGAGGCATAGAGTATCCGGTCCCCTGCGAAGTGGTTTGCAGCCTCCACCCAGTCCTGCGCTCCCGGGAAACCGGGGATGAACTGGAAGAAATCCGGCAGGACCCACAGGTTTCCTAAAGGTGCATTGGCAATCATGACCCCGAGCATTTCGCTGGTGTAGGGAAATGCTCCGTGCACAACAACGATCTGCAACGTCGGGAAGTCATTTGCCACGCGCTGGATGCGCCACGGCTCGGCATACGAAATATCCGGTCCCTGCATCAGGCTGCAGGTGAGATAGAGCACGCCGCCCAGTTCTGCGCATTTTGCATATATCGGGTAAATGCGGGGATCATCCACATACATCGGGGGGACCCACCAGCCGGGGTCCACGGCAATGCCGTTGAATCCCCTGTTCGATAGGGTTCGTTCAATCTCACGGATGGCAGCTGGTACATCGATCCCGTTGATACCCGCAAGGGCAAGGGGAAACCTGCCTGGGTACTGGTCACGGAGTTCAGCAATGTCGTCATTGGAGACGACCCGGTGTCCCGCCTGCCTGCCCACCAGTATTCCCTTGTCCACGCCGGCTTCATCCATTTCCTGTAAGAACAGCTCAACTGATTTCCGGACCATGGACTGCGGGCGTTCGTACCCGCTCACCAGGGGACTGCGTTTGACCGACGGCCGGGCTCCCGGTGCTGGTGCAAGTACTTCTTTGAGACTTTTAAACGGGGGTCGCACCCGTGCATCGAGTATCATTCTTCTCTCTCTCCTCCCAGGGTATATTCTCCGGGGACGTGTACCGTAATAAAGCAGGATGATCGGAAATTAGCCGGAGATTGTCGTAGTTTGGATCCGGTATCCGCATTTTTTATACAGGAATGGTAAAATAACGAAATGTGTGAAACCGATTTCCTTATGAGTGCTGCAGGTATGCCCAATCCCGCAATCAACGGATTTTTATGCCAATGGCTTCAAACCACCGGGATTCAAAATTCCCTGAGTAATCATAGGTATACCCGATATCCTTAAAAAAATCTTCAAACTCTTCATGAGCGAGCGAACTTTCTTCCGCATTATTTTTTTTGCGGTAAAAATGTGCCACATAGACAAAACTCACGCCATGATCCGGGAAATCTTCCCGTTGTATGGAATTGATCATGGGGTATAGCTCAAGAAACTTCTGCCACTCGGGATACGTACATTTTACTTCTCCGGGAAGGTCTTCCGGCCTTGGGATACAAGGACGGGATCCTTTTTTTTGACGGGCAGGGTGTTTTTTTATGTGTTTTTCGGCCATTTTTCCCCTTTCCACCGGTGATTCGCTGCTGGATGATCTGCGGGGTCGGAATCCTCCGGCACCCTATGGTTATTGAGCCTGTCATACGTATAAAAAATTTGTTATAATTCCCCTATGGTTCCGGATTAGGATCCGGTACTAGTTAAAAGATTCCCGGTTATTTCCCCGGTCGCGGGCATTCCGGGATTTCTTTAGTCTTCCCTGCTATCAGGTTGTTTTATTTCGTCTCATGTTCTTCACAAAAGTTTTTGATTGCTGACGTAAAAACAAGGCCATATTTTTCTAATTTGATCTCCCCGACCCCGACAATATTCCTGAAATTGTGCAGATCGCGGGGTTTAGTGCAGGCCATTTCTCTCAGACTTTTATCCGGAAAAATGACATAGGGTGGCACACTGGCTTGATCGGCAATGGATTTGCGCAGATTTTTCAGGAGTAAAAATAATTTTTCTTCAGTATTCGTAGTGATTCTATACAATGGAGGCAGGGATCTTTTCCCTGCACCCTGTTCAGGAAGAGAGAGCATGAGCGTCTCTCCCTCTCCAATGCTCGTGCTTTTATGTGTCAGGCGAATGACCGGATATTTATCGCCGGTTCTTGCCAGGTAACCCTGCCGGATCAGTTCATCAATCCATGTCCTGAGCTGTGATTTACTGTATTCTTTACCGGAATTATATGCAGGAAGGTTGTCCAGATGATACCTCTGGATCCGGGAACTTTTTACGCCGTTCAGGACATCGCAAATGAGATCGGATCCATAATTTGATGGCAACTGCTGTACACACGCAACAATTTTTTTTGCAACGTGTATGCCGTCAATCATCTCTTTGGGGTGATAGCAATTATCGCACGAGCCGCAATTTTCCCCGGAGTATTCTTCCCCAAAGTAGGTGAGTAACAATTTCCGCCGGCATGATGAAGATTCACAATATTCAGCGATATCCTGCAATTTGCGCAGTGCCAGCCGTACAAAACGCTCATCGGATCCGTCACTTTCCAGCAACGAGCGGATTTTACCCACATCCCCCCTGTTGTAGAACAGTATGCATTCGCTGTCCTCACCGTCCCGCCCGGCTCGTCCGGTCTCCTGAAAATAGGACTCGATGCTCTTTGGGACGTCGTAATGAATCACGAAGCGGACATCCGGTTTATCGATACCCATGCCAAATGCAATCGTTGCGCAGACAATGGTTACATTATCATGAATGAATTCATCCTGGACGTTCTCCCTGAGCTTTTTTGAGAGCCCGGCATGATAGGCACGGGCTTTAAAACCGCTTTTCCGGAGTTTTTCAGCAATATTTTCTGTCTCTTTTTTGCTGAGGCAATAAATAATGCCCGAATCGTCTTTGTGGTGCCGTACATAGGTAAGAATGGTGTTCAGCGCATCTTTCTTCGGGAGAACACGGTACTGAAGGTTTTTGCGGTTGAAACTGCCGATAAATTCACGGGGCTCTGATAATCCCAGTTGCTGGGAGATGTCTTTTCTCACTGCAGGAATGGCAGTGGCGGTTAATGCAATAAGGGGAACTGACGGGAAG
>Ga0209777_10003923_pt1 | contig 17926 bp, 15 predicted proteins | sample FrelakmetHBP12HB_FD_187147 | JGI IMG/M metagenome (GOLD analysis project Ga0209777, IMG submission 187147) | Freshwater lake sediment microbial communities from the University of Notre Dame, USA, for methane emissions studies -HBP12 HB (SPAdes)... | ecosystem: Environmental > Aquatic >...
CCCCCAGGCGCCGCCGAACGACTCGGTGGAGGGCCGGTTCGTCGCCGGGTTCGTCCGCCGGCGCCTGGGGGCCCGGTCGGTCGTGATCTTCTATGCCAATACGGAATACGGGATCGGTCTCCGGGAGGGCGTGCAGGGGGCGCTCGCGGCCGGCGGCGTGACGGCCGTCCGCGCCGTCCGGTACGACCTGGCCGCTGACCTCGCGGTGCTCGTCGAGGCCGCGCTGCGCCACGGGACGCCCGACGCGGTGGTCATCGCGGGCTACGCCGCGGACGCCGGGAGGATCGCCGGGCTGCTTCGCGACCGCGGCGTGCGCGCGCCGATCGTCGCGGGGGACGGGGCACACGTCCTCCCCGCTCTCGTCGCGGGGCGGCCCGACGCGGTCGAGGGGATGTACGTGGTGACCTTCTGGCTGCCGGGAGTCGCCGACAGCGCGACGCGGCGCTTCGAGGCGGCCGTGCGGCGGCAGATCGGCCGCGAGCCGAGCGCCCGCGACGCCATGGTCTACGATGCGTTCCATCTCCTGGCGACAGCGGTCAGGGAGGTGGGGGACAGCCCGCGGCGGGTCCGCTCGTACCTCCTCTCGCTGGGCGTGAGCCGGCCGCGGTACCACGGCATCACGGGCGAGATCGGGTTCGGCGCGGGCGCCGGCGCACCGCGCTTCGTGATGGGGCAGGTGCAACGGTCCGTCGTCGAGCAGATCGGGATGGGCCCGCGGTGAAGCGTCCCAGCATCCGCGCCTCCGTCCGGTTGCTCGCGGCGACCGGCGTGCTCGTCGCCGCTGCGACCGGCATCTACGCCGCCGTGCGGGTCATTCCGGCGGTCCGGGCGGTCCGCGTGGCGACGGAGCCCCTGAAGGCGGTCGGCGACCGCCTGCACGACGCGAGCGCCTGGGCCGACCGCTGCACGCGGCTGGCCGAGCGCGCGGTCGCCGACGGGGAGGAGGAGGCGCGCGATTCCCTCCCGTTGCTCGTGGGCGCCTACGATACCCTGCTGGTGGGCCGGATGCCGGTCGCCCTGCCCGACTCGGTGCGGATCGTCCTCGCGCAGGTGGGCGAGACGGCGTCCCGCCTCGCGGTGACGCTCGAGGAGGCGTTGGCGCTGGAGGAGCTCGGCCGCCACGCCGAGGCGGAGCAGCAGCTGCAGAGCGGCCGGCAGCTGCAGCAGGCGGTCTACGAGCTGGCGGCGCAGGCGCAGGTGGGGGGCCTCGGGCGCGTCCTCGCGGCGCAGCGCGACCTGGAGGTGCTGAGCCGCCGCCTGGCCTGGCTCTTCGCCCTCTGGATGCTCGGCATCGTGCTGGTGATGCTCGGGACGGTGCGCCTCGTCCGCCGGCGGATCGAGCTCCCGCTGCGGGACCTGCAGGACGCGCTGACGCGCATGGCGGAGGGAGACCTCGCGGTCCAGCTCCGTCCGCTCGCCGACGACGAGATCGGCGCGTTGGCCCGGCAGTTCAACCAGATGACGGCGGTGCTGCGGAGTCGCGCCGAGACGCAGGGCCAGATGGCGGCCGCGAGCGTGCTCCTGGCCGATGCGGCCCACGCGGTCAACAACCCGCTGATGTCCATCGGGGCCACCGCCGAGGGGCGCCTTGCCGATCCCGCCGTGCCGGACACGATCCGGCGCGACATGGTGGAGATCCTGGCGCAGGTGCGGCGGGCCGGCCGGCTCCTCCAGGGCATCGTGCGCTTCGTCCGCCCCTCGGCCGGCGAGCGGCTCGCCGCGGTGAACGACGTGGTGCGCGAATCGGTGGAGCTGCTGGCGTTCCAGATGGTGGCGGACGGCGTCTCGTGCCGCCTCGAGCTGGCGGACGGCCTGCCGCCCGCGCTGGCGGACCCGCAGAAGCTCGAGCACGTGCTCGTCGCGATCCTCTCCAACGCCCACGAGGCGCTGGTGCGTGCCGGCGCCGTGGAGCGCCGCATGGGGGTGCGCACGCGGCGCGACGGCGAGCGCGTGTGCGTGGAGGTCTGGGATGGCGGCCCGGGCGTCCCCGCGGAGGTGCAGGGCCGGCTCTTCCAGCCCTTCGCGTCGTCGCGCGGGGACGGGCACGTCGGCCTCGGGCTGTACACGGCGCGGCGGGTGGCGCGCGAGCTGGGTGGCGACATCCGTTTCGAGCCGCCGGGGCAGGGACCCGGCGCCGTGTTCGTCGTGACGCTGCCGGTGGGAGCCTACCCCGGCCCGTCGCTGGCGGTGCCGGCGGGGGCACCCACCGGGTCGCTCGCTGGCCTGCGCGTGCTGCTGGTGGACGACGAGCCGGCGGTGCGGAAGCCCCTCGGCCGGTTCCTGACACGGCGCGGCGTCCTCGTCCGCGAGGCGGCGGACGGCGCCGAAGCGCTCGCGGCGCTCGCGGCGGAGCCGAGCGACCTCGTCGTCGCGGACCTGCGGATGCCGGGGATGGACGGCGCCGCCCTCTACCGAGCCCTTCGCGAGAAGGACCCGGCCACGGCGGAGCGCATGGTCTTCTTCTCCGGCGACGTGGCACACCTCGGCGACCTCGACGCCGGGGGGATCGCGCCGAGCAGAATACTCCCCAAACCGATCGAGCTCGCGGAGTTCGAGCGTTTCCTGTTGCACCACATGGGGTTCTGAGGTCGGCGCGCTTTTTGCGCGTCCCCTTCGGCGCGCTGGGCGGCCCCGGTTTCCTTGAGGGGCTCCGCTCCCCCGTGTAGCTTGCGAACGACGGCGATTCCGGGGCGGTAGCTCAGCTGGGAGAGCACCTGGTTTGCAACCAGGGGGTCGAGGGTTCGAGTCCCTTCCGCTCCATGCTCCCCGAGTCCAGTCGAACGTGCCGAAAGGCCTATGGACGCTTCGATCGTCTATCAGTACCGCTATGTGCTCGCGTTCCTCGCGATCGGGCTGGTGTTCGCCGCGATCGCCGTCGTGGTGCCGTTCGTCATCGCGCCGCGCGGCAAGGGCCCCGATGCGCTGAAGACGTATGAGAGCGGCATGATCCCGGAGCGCGGGGCGTGGCGGTCGTTCTCGCTCGCGTATTACCTGTACGCGCTGCTCTACCTCGCCGTCGCGGTGGACGTCATCTACCTGTTCCCGGTCGCGATCGTCTTCCGGATGATGGGCGGGTGGCAGGTACTGGTGGAGGTCCTCGCCTTCGTGGCGGTGATCGCCGTGGCGGTGGTCTACTCGTGGCGCACCGGGGCGTTCCGATGGGAGTAGTCGTCCCCGCCGGCCGGCCGAGCGACCAGGAGCTCGAGCGACTCGCGGCGGATGCCGCGCCGTTCGTGCGGCTCGCGATGGTGGAGGACGTCCTGAACCTCTGCCGTGCGAACTCCCTCTGGCCGATCACCTTCGGCCTCGCCTGCTGCGCGATCGAGATGATGGCGACGGGGATGGCGAAGTACGACCTCGCGCGCTTCGGCGCCGAGGTCTTCCGTCCCTCGCCCCGGCAGGCGGACCTGATGATTCTCGCCGGCACGATCTCGCGCAAAATGGCGCCGGTCGTCCAGACGCTGTGGGACCAAATGCCCGAGCCGAAGTGGTCTATCGCGATGGGCGGCTGCACGATCTCCGGCGGGCCGTTCAAGTACCCCGGTGAGTACGCGATCGCCGAGGGCGCCGAGAAGTTCATGCGCGTGGACGTGCACGTCCCCGGCTGCCCGCCGCGCCCCGAGGCGCTGCTCGCGGGCATCCTGACCCTGGAAGAGAAGATCAAGCAAGGACGGCGCTTTGGCCGCACCCGCTGAGCTCGCCCTGCTGCTCGAGCAGCGCGGCTGGACGGCCCAGCCGCCGACCGAGCATCCGATGTCGGGCGTGTCGGAGAGCCGCTGGATCGCGCCCGCGCACCTCGTGGCCGCGGCCGAGGCGGCGAAGGCGGCGGGCTACTTCTACGAGTCGCTGACGTGCGTGGACCGGCTCGACCCGCATGGCGCGTTCGAGTTGGTGATTACCTTTGCGCGGTGGGACGCCCCCGCCCGCGTTGCGTACCGCGTGTGGACTCCGAAGGACGCGCCGGTGCCGTCGCTGGCCGGCGTGTTCGGGATCGCCGAGTGGAATGAGCGCGAGGCCTGGGAGCTGTTCGGCGTCGGCTTCTCGGGTCACCCCAAGCTGCGGTGGCTGCTGCTGCCGGACGACACGGAGTTCCGGCCGCTGCTCAAGAGCTTCACGGCGCCCCCGCCCTCCAACTACGATGACAGCCTCACGGCTCCCGCCGCCCCCCAGGATGAGCGCACCGACTCCCACACCCACGGCTGAGCCGCTCGACACCTACACCCTGAACATGGGGCCGCAGCATCCCTCGACCCACGGGGTGCTGCGCCTGGTGCTCACGCTGCGGGGCGAGAAGCTGGTCCACGTGGACCCGGTGATCGGCTACGGCCACCGCGGCCACGAGAAGATGGCCGAGAACCGAACGTACGCGCAGTTCCTCCCCAACAACTCCCGGCAGGACTACTTGGCGGGGGTGATCTACAACTTCGCGTGGTGCGAGGCGGTCGAGAAGCTCGGGCAGATCCCGGTGCCGGAGCGCGCCCTTGTCGCGCGCGTGATCCTCGCCGAGTTCAACCGCCTCGCGTCGCACCTGATGTGGATCGGGGCCTTCCTCCTGGATCTCGGCGGGTGGACGCCGCAGCTGTACACCTGGGACGACCGGGAGGCGATCCTCTTCCTCCTCGAGTCGGTGACCGGCTCGCGCCTCACCTACTGCACCGGCCGCTTCGGCGGGCTGAGCCGCGACCTCGACCCCGACTTCCCGCGCCGCGCCCGCGAGGTCCTGAAGAAGCTGAAGGACCGCTGGCAGGAGTACGAGGACCTCGTCGAGACGAACGTCATCTTCATCGAGCGCTCTAGGGGCATCGGCGTCTTCTCCAGGGAGCAGTGCCAGAGCTACGGCGTCACCGGGCCGAGCCTCCGTGCCGTTGGCGTCCCCTACGATATCCGCAAGGTCGAGCCGTACGGCGCCTACCCGCGCTTCCAGTTCGACATCCCCACCCGCACCGAGGGCGACGCCTTCGCCCGGTACTGGGTGCGCGTGCAGGAGATGAAACAGAGCGTGCGGATCATCGAGCAGGCGCTCGAGCAGCTCCCCGACGGGCCGATCATCCACGAGAAGGGCCTCGGCTCCAAGAAGCGCCTCAAGCTCCCGGTCGGCACGCAGTACTACGCCGTCGAGAGCCCCCGCGGCCAGTACGGCATCGTCATCGTCTCCGAAGGGGGGACGGAGCCGTACCGGGCCAAGTTCCGCACGCCGTCGTACGCCAACCTCGCGCTGCTGCCGGACGTCCTCCCCGGCTACATGATGGCCGACATCGTGGCGGTCCTCGGCAGCATCGACGTCATCATCCCGGAGATCGACCGATGACGCTCCTGGCCGCTCTCCGCGGACGGCTCGCCGGCTTCGTCGGCGACTTCCTCGCCACGTGGCTCCTGGGCGCCGTGCTCATCATGGCGTTCCTGGCGTTCAACGTGCTCTTCCTGGTGCTGGCGGAGCGGAAGCTCGCGGGGCACTTCCAGCGGCGCGTCGGACCGATGGAGGTGGGCCCCCATGGCTCGCTCCAGTCCATCGCGGACATGGTGAAGCTCCTCGGCAAGCAGATCCTGACGCCGGTCGCCACCGACCGGTTCGTCTACCTCCTCGCCCCGCTCCTCATCTTCCTCCCGACCCTGTGCGTCGCCTCCCTCATCCCCCTGGCCGGGGCGGAGGCGTTCGCGAACCAGCCCTACGGCCTGCTGGTGATCGTCGCCCTCTCGGGCGTCACGGTCCTCTCGATCTTCATGGCGGGCTGGTCGTCGAACAACAAGTACTCGGTGCTGGGGGCGATGCGATCGGTGGCGCAGGTCATCGCCTACGAGATCCCGGTGCTCCTGGCGGCGCTCAGCGTGGTGATGATCGCGCAGACCACCAACCTGCGGCAGATCGTGGAGGCGCAGCACAACACCGTGTGGTACGTGCTGGTCCAGCCGGTGGCGGCGATCCTCTTCTTCATCGGCATCACCGCCGAGACGAACCGCGCCCCGTTCGACATCCCGGAGGCGGAGTCGGAGCTGGTGGGCGGCTTCCACACCGAGTACTCGGGAATGCGGTTCGCGATGTTCTTCTTCGCCGAGTACACCAACATGCTGGTGCTCGCCGCGCTCGGCGCCACGCTGTTCCTGGGCGGGTGGCTGGGGCCGTGGCTCCCCGGCCCGGTGTGGCTGCTGATCAAGTCGTACGCCGTGATCTTCGTGCTGATCTGGGTGCGGTGGACGTATCCGCGCCTGCGGTTCGACCAGCTCATGAGCTTCGCGTGGAAGGTGCTGATCCCCGTGGCGCTCGTGAACCTGGTGGTCACCGCGGTGCTCGTGCACGGGATCGGCTGATGGGCATCCTGCGCAGGTTCTGGATCGGGGCGTGGAGCCTCGTGGTGGGTCTCAAGGTGACGGGCTACCACCTGGTCCGGGGCCGGGTGACGCTCTTCTATCCGCACGAACGGCCCGACGCCTCGCACTGGAATGGGCCGATCGAGCTGGTGACGTTCCCCGCCACGGGCACGCACGACTGCATCGCCTGCAACGCCTGCGTGCGCGTCTGCCCCTCGGACTGCTTCACCGTCGAGGGGAAGCGCCCCGAGGGCTCCAAGAAGATGCGGGCGACGACGTTCCTCCTCGACTTCTCTACGTGCAGCCTGTGCGGCCTGTGCGTGGACGTCTGCCCGACCGACACGCTGCAGTACTCGACGCGGTACGACGAGGCGTTCTACACGCGCGGCGAGACCGTCAACGACCTCCTCAAGCCGTTCGGGGAGGACCCCACCTTCGCAGGCAAGCCGACGTGAACTGGGCCGGCGCGGTCTTCGGAGCCTCCGCCGCCACCGCCCTGGTGGGCGCGGTGTGCGCGGTCGGGCTCAAAAGCATCTTCCACAACATCCTCGGCTTCGCCCTGGCGATGCTGGGGGTGGCCGGGGTGTTCCTCAGCCTCGGCAGCGACTTCCTGGCGGTGGTCTTCGTGCTGGTGTACGTCGGCGCGGTGGCCATCGCGATGGTCTACGCGGTGATGCTCTCGGTCCCGCTCGACCTGCCGGCGCGCCCGCGCAGCCGGGCCAAGGTGGCCGGCGCGGCGCTCTTTGCCGCGGTCGGCGCCGCGGCGATCTGGCTGGTGGTGCGGGGCGCGCGGTGGCCGCAGGCCACGGGGCGCCTCGACGTCTCGGCCGCGTGGATCGGCTACCGCTTCCTCCGCGACTACGTTCTTGCCTTCGAGCTGATCTCGGTGCTGCTCGTGGTCGCAATGATGGGCGCGGTGATGGTGGCTCGCAGGAGCCGCAGCTCCGGGGAGGGCCGGTGAACCCCACCCTCTACCTCGGCTTCGCGACGCTGCTCTTCGGCATCGGGCTGTACGGGCTCCTCCAGCGCCGATCCCTCGTCGCGATGCTCATCTCCCTCGAGCTGATGCTGGCGGCGGTGTCGGTCAACGTGGTCGCCCTCACCACGCTGACGGGGCACGACGCCTCGATGGGCCAGGTGGTGGCGCTGATCCTCGTCGGCGTCGCCGCATCGGAGACGGCCATCGGCCTGTCGCTCTTCGTCGCCATCCATCGGGCGTCGCACAGCATCGACGTCGAGAACCTCTCGGAGCTCAAGGGATGACCGGCACCGTCCTCGCGGCCCTGGCCGCCCAGGCGGCGCCGTTCCTGGCGTGCGCCCTCGTCCTGATCTTCCTGCGGGGCCGGCCCCGCGCGGCCGCCGGCGCCGCCATCGCCGCGCTGACCGTCAGCTTCGCGGCCACCGCGCTCCTGGTCTGGCAGGTCGCGGTCCCGAACGTGGCGTGCGGCACGCCGCCGGGGCCCTGCGTCACCCAGGCGCTCTGGCTGCCGGTGCAGGGCGGGGCGGGCCTCGCCTTCGGCGTGATCCTCGACCCCCTCTCCGCCACCATGGCGCTGGTGGTCGCGGTCATCACCCTCGCGGTGATGGTCTACTCGACCGGCTACATGCACGGCGACCCCGGCTTCGGGCGCTATTTCGGCTTCCTCGCCTTCTTCGGGTGGGCGATGCTGGGGCTGGTCCTGGCCTCGAACCTCCTCCAGCTGCTGGTCTTCTGGGAGTTGGTAGGACTCGCGTCGTTCCTGCTCATCGGGTTCTGGTTCGAGCGGGCGGCCCCCGCCGCCGCGGCGCGCAAGGCGTTCATCATGACGCGCGTCGGCGACGTCGGCTTCCTCCTGGGCGTGCTGCTCCTCATCCGCGCGCTGGGCGTCGCCACGATCCCCGACGTCATCGCCGCCGCGACGGGGCCGGCGCCGGCCTTCAGGGTGCCGCTGGTGGCGTTCCTGCTGCTGATGGGCGTGATCGGCAAGAGCGCGCAGGGCCCCCTCTTCACCTGGCTCCCCGACGCGATGGAGGGCCCGACCCCCGTCTCCGCGCTGCTTCATTCGGCGACGATGGTGGCGGCGGGCGTCTTCCTCGTGGCGCGGCTCCACGGCCTCTTCGCCGCGGCGCCGGCGGTGATGCACGGCCTCCTGCTGCTGGCGCTCGTCACCGCGCTCGCCTCGGCGACGATGGCGATGGTCGCGAACGACATCAAGCGGGTGCTGGCGTACTCCTCGATTTCCCAGCTCAGCTACATGCTGATGGGCCTCGCGGCCGGCAGCGTGGCGGCGGGCTTCTTCCACCTGACAACGCACGCCGGCTTCAAGGCGCTGCTGTTCCTCGCGTCCGGCATCTTCATCCACCACGCGCACTCCAACGACATGCGCGAGATCGCCGAGCACGAGCCGCTGTCGCAGAAGGCGGGAGTGATCGGGCTGGTGGCCGGGAGCCTGGCACTGGCGGGGGTGATCCCCTTCGCCGGCTACTTCTCGAAGGAAGCGGTGCTCGGCGCCATGGGCGAGCACGTCGGAGGCGTGGTCCTCGCGCTGGCGTACTTCGGCGCGGGGCTCACGGCGTACTACACCTTCCGGATGGTGTTCCTGACGCTGCGCGGCGCGGCCGCGCAGGCGCACCGGCGCACCGACGCACCGACGCAGCCAGGGCCGGCGGCGCACGAGGAGCACTTCTCGAAGGCCGCGCACGCCGCGATGGCGTGGCCGGTGCTGGTGCTCGCGGCGCTCACGCTCGTCCTCGGGTACCTGGGCGGATTCTTCGCGGTGCGCCTCTCCCCGGCGCTGCCGCACGAGGGTCCGTTCCACGTCGGCACCGGGGCCGTGGTCGCGCTGGCGCTGGTGGCGGCCGGCATCGCCCTCGCCTGGTACGAGTTCGGCCGTGCGGGCGCCCTCCGGCTCGGTTTCGCCGAGCGGGTGCCGGTGCTCAAGTCCTTCTTCGGGGACAACTGGTATCTGGACCGGCTGTACAACGCCACGGTGGTCCGCTGGACGGTCGCGCTCTCCCGCGCCGCGAAGTGGAACGATCACACGGTGCTGGACGGCGCCTCCGACGTCGTCGCGCAGGGCACGGTCTGGGGCGGGCGGATCCTCGCGATGGGGCAGAACGGCTTCGTGCAGGCGTACGTGGCGGTGGCGATCAGCGTCGTCGCTGCCCTCGGCATCTGGCTGATGCGGACGGGAGGCCAGCCGTGAACGGCCCCGGCCTGCTCACCCTCCTCGTCCTCTGCCCGGCCGTCGGCCTGGCGGCGATCCTCGCGATCCCCGGCCGGTTCCCCAAGGCCATCAAGGTCGTCTCGGCCCTCACCGGCCTCGCGACGCTGCTGGTGACGGGACTCATCTACGCCAAGTTCGACCCGGCCGCGTCCGGCAAGCAGCTCCTCGAGCAGCTGCCGTGGATCCCCGCCGTCGGCATCGAGTGGCACAACGGCGTCGACGGGATCAGCCTGCCGCTCCTCGTCCTCACGTCCATCGTCTTCTTCACGGGCGTGCTGGTGATGTGGGAGCTCAAGGAGCGCGTGAAGGAGTACTTCGCCTTCATGACGCTGCTGGTCACCGGTGTCTTCGGCGTCTTCATGTCGCTCGACCTCTTCTTCTTCCTGTTCTTCTACGAGGTCGCGGTCCTGCCGATGTACCTGCTGATCGCGGTCTGGGGGAGCACGCGGAAGGAGTACGGGGCGATGAAGCTGACCCTGTACCTGCTGGCGGGCACGGCGCTCGTGGTGCCGGCGGCGCTGGCGGTGTACTGGGCGGCGGGGCTCAACACCTTCGACCTGGTGCGGCTCGGGTCGGTGCACTACGGCCACACGTTCCAGGTCGTCGTCTATCCGTTCCTGTTCGTCGGCTTCGGCATCCTCGCCGGCATGTGGCCGTTGCACACCTGGTCGCCGGTGGGCCACGTGGCGGCGCCGACCGCGGTCTCGATGCTCCACGCCGGCGTGCTGATGAAGCTCGGCGCCTACGGTATCATCCGCGTGGCGATGACGGTCCTCCCCGAGGGGGCCCACACCTGGGCGCTGGCCACGGCCATCCTCGCCACCGTCAACATCGTCTACGGCGCCTTCGTGGCGCTCTCGCAGACCGACCTCAAGTTCGTCATCGGCTTCAGCTCCGTCTCGCACATGGGCATCGTGCTCCTCGGCCTGTCCACGATGAGCCAGGACGGCATCAACGGCGCGGTGTTCCAGATGTTCAGCCACGGCATCATGACTGCCCTCTTCTTCGCCGCCGTCGGCTTCATCTACGACCGCTACCACACCCGCGACATGACGCGGTTGGGCGGCCTGTCGCGCTACGTGCCGGTGGCGTCGGCGTTCTTCATCGTCGCCGCGCTGTGCGGCGCCGGCGTGCCCGGCTTCTCCTCCTTCTGGGCGGAGCTGCTGGTCTTCCTCGGCACCCTGAAGACGTACCCGGTCCTCGCGTGGATCGTGGTCTTCGCGCTCGCCGTCACGATGGCGTACACGATGCGCGCCATCGTGGTCGGCTTCTTCGGCGCGCCGCACGAGGAGCTCCACCACCCGGCCGACATCTCGCTCTTCCTCGCTCTGCCGCGCGGCATCCTGGTCGGCGTGCTGCTCGTCCTGGGCTTCTACCCGCGCCTCATCCTGGACATCATCGACCCGGCGACGCGGGTGCTGATCGGGGTGCTCAAGTGAGCCGCTGGCTGGCCCTCCTGCCCGAGGCCGCGCTGGTCGTGACCGGCCTCCTCATCTTCGCCGCACTGATGAGCGACCGGCACCGCGAACGGTGGGCCCGGCGCGCCGCCGAGCTGGGCGGCGTGCTCCTCCTCCTGGCGTGCCTCCTCACGCTGGGCCGCTCCGTCGAGGTCTTCTGGGTCACCTACCGGGTGGACGTCTTCTCCCAGTACGTGAAGCTGGCCATCGCGGTGGGGTTCCTGGTCGCGGTGTTCATCGTGCGCGACGGGGCGGGGCAGCGCGACGACGCCCGCGGCGAGATCTTCTTCTTCCTGCTGACGTCCGCCTCCGGTCTGATGGTCATGGCGAGCGCCGTCGAGGCGGTCGCCCTCTACCTCGGCCTCGAGATCGCCTCCTTCTCGCTCTTCGTCCTGGTCCCGCTGCGCGACCGGTTCCCCCTCGGCAAGGAAGCCGGCCTCAAGTTCCTGGTGGTGGGCCTCGCCGCCTCGGCGGTGACCCTCTTCGGCCTCTCGATCCTCATCGGCCTCACCGGGACCACCAAGCTCGACGAGATGGCGGAAGTGCTGCCCGCGCTCGCCGGAGCGCCGGCGGCGCTCTTCGGCCTGGCGCTCTTCCTCTCCGGCTTCCTCTTCAAGCTGGCGCTCTTCCCGTTCCACTTCTGGGCGCCCGACGTGTACGAGGGCGCGAGCCACGGCGTTGCCGCCTTCGTCGCCACTGCGTCCAAGGTCGCGGCCGTGGCGCTGCTGTGCCGCCTCCTGGCGCTCACCCAGCTGACGGGCACCGCGCTGGTCACCGCGCTCGCCCTCGCCGCCGCCATCTCGATGACGCTCGGCAACCTCGTCGCCATCGTGCAGCGCGACCTCAAGCGGATGCTGGCGTACTCGGCCATCGCGCAGGCGGGGTACATCGCCGTCGGCCTCGTGGCGTTCACCCACGACGGGCTCGCCGCCGCGCTCTTCTACGCCGTCCTCTACCTCCTGATGAACGCGGCGGCCTTCCTCGTCGTCGCCCGCGTCGGCGCCGACGGCGCCAACGTCTCGATGGACGACCTTCGGGGCCTGCACCGGCGCTCGCCCCTCCTGGCGGCCACGCTCCTCCTGGCGCTGTTCGCGCTGGCGGGCGTGCCCCCCACGTCGGGCTTCATCGGGAAGTGGTTCCTGTTCCGCGCGGCGATGTCCGAGGGGTGGTGGTGGCTGGTGCTGCTGGGCGCGATCAACGCCACGGTGTCCGTCTACTACTACCTGATCGTCATCAAGCATGCCTACCTGCTGCCGGCGGAAGGGGAGGAGAAGCCGGTCGCGCTGACGTTCGGCGACACGGCGCTCTGCTACGGCCTCAGCGCCGCGACGCTGATCCTCGGCGTGTGGCCGACGCTCCTCTACGACTGGGCCTCGCGGGCGGCGGCGAATCTGCCGTAGCGGACCCGCGCGGCTTGATGCTCGCGCCCTGTGTGGGCCGGCCGGGCTGCGCCCCGTAAGTGCTCGCCTCGGCCGGCCCGCGCAGGGACGCTCGCCGGCCGCGCGGCGCCCCGCTTTGAGTGATGCGGCGCAGTCGAATGACGACTGCGCCGCTCGTATATCGGCATTGACGCCTGCTTGACGCTGCCCTCCTATCGTGTCGTCCGGCTGGATTCGTTCCTTGCCGGAGGCAACTCTTGTCGCTGCCCCTGCGGATTCGTCGCACCAACGGTGCCGCACGCGCCGAACGTCGCCTGGCGTTCGCAGGGACTCTTGTCGTGCCCGCGCTCCTTCTTCTCGCCACCTTGCAGTGCGCGCCGGAGCGCGTGACCGCACCTACGCCGTATGTCGCCCTGGTAACGGTGGCGCCGGACTCGGCGGTGCTGTGGCCTGTAGGTGACACGGTCCGCTTCTCTGCCACGGCGCAGACCGCCCGGCACGACACCATCCGAGGGGTGGCGTTTACCTGGGCGAGCGGCGACACGAGCGTGGCGCGCGTGAATGCGACGGGGCTAGTGACGGCGGTAGGCACGGGCCGGGCGGCGATCACGGCGAAGGCGCCGAGCGGGATTGCCGACGCGGCGTGGGTCGTAGTGCCCCCGGCGGATCCCATTGTGGTGACGGTGGACCCGGCGGCAGTGTCGCTGAGCGGCGTGGGCGCGTCGGCGTCGCTCGCGGCCGAGTACCGCAACCGTCAAGGACGAGTGGTGTCGGGGCAGACGTTCATCTGGACGAGCCTCAACCCGGCCGTCGCGACGGTGAGCAGCGCGGGCGTGGTGACGGCCGTGGCTCCAGGACAGGCAGTGATCCGGGCGCTTGCAGACGGCGTGAGCGGCTATGCGCTCGCGACCGTGGCGGTGACGGATACGACGGCGGTGCGGATCTTCGCCCCGATGGCGAGCGGGACGACGGCGACGCTCAACGGCATCTGGGGCACTTCGGCCACGAACGCCTATGCCGTCGGCAGCAGCGGTACCATCCTGCACTACGACGGGTCGAGCTGGGCGCCGATGGCAAGCGGCACCTCCTCGGACCTCAACGCGGTCTGGGGGGCGTCGGCCACGGACGTGTTCGCCGTGGGCAGTGGCGGTGTCATTCTGCATTGGAACGGCCTGGCCTGGGCGCCGATGGCCAGCGCATCGACCGCATCCCTGAACGACGTTTGGGGTACGTCCCCGGTCGATGTGTATGCCGTCGGCGGGCGTCTTCTCCACTGGAATGGCACGATGTGGTCTCCGGCGGACAGCCTCTCGGCTCAGCCGCACCGGGCGGTATGGGGTACGATGCGGTTCGACATCTTCGTGGGCGTAGAGTGGACCTATTTCTCGACGGCGGCGACGCTGCTCCACTCTGACGGGTCGCAGTGGTCGCCGGTGACGAGCCAGGTCTCCGTCTTCGGTGTGTGGGGTGCGTCTTCGTTCGCCGTGTTCGCGGTCGGAAATGAGTGGCAATTTCAGGGTCGGGACAACTACACGCCCGTTCCCTTCGCGATGCGCTGGGACGGCACGGCATCCTCGCGCTCGAGGCTGTCGGGAGGAACCCCGTGGCGCGTCTGGGGGACCGGGCCGGCGAACGTGTACGCGGTGGGGGACCAGGGCAGCATCTACCGGTGGAACGGCACCACGTGGAGCGACGGTACCGCTCGCTCCGGCGCGAGCGGACTGAGCGGTGTTTGGGGGTCGTCGGCTGCGGACGTGTTCGCGGTCGGCGCGGGTGGGACGATCCTGCGGAGCGTTCCGGAAGGGACGATTGCCGTGACCCCGGCCAGCACAGCCGCATCGGCACTCGGGGGTACGGTGCAGTTCACCGCGACGGTGCGGGACCGGGCCGGGTCGCCGGTGACCGGCGTCGGGTTCGTCTGGACGACCAGCGACAGCAGTGTCGCCGTGACGGACGGAGTGGGCGCCGTCACGGCGAGGCGCGCGGGGACGGCGACGATCACCGCGACGGCGCAGGGCGGGGCGTCCGCCTCGGCGACGGTCACGGTGTCCGCCGTCGTGGCAGTGACGCCGGATGGTGCGTCGTTGGCGGGAGTCGGCTCGAGCAGGACGCTGCAGGCGGTGTGCGGGGGGTCAAGCGGGCCCTGCACCGGCACGGTGACGTGGACGAGCCTCAACCCGGCGGTGGCGACGGTGGATGGCGCAGGGATGGTGACGGCCGTTGCCGCAGGGCAGGCGACCATCAGCGCGACGGCGAACGGCACGACCGCCTATGCGCTGGTGACGGTCTCGGTGCCGGAGGCGGCGGCGGTGACGCGCTGGACGCGGATGGCCAGCGATACGACCCGGTTCTATGCGGGAATCTGGGGCGCCTCCGCCGCCGATGTGTACGCCACCGAATCGTACTCTGGCGGTCTCTGGCACTACGACGGATCCACCTGGTCGCCAGTATCGACCGGCACGGTCGGCTACGGTCTGGGCACCTACTTGGTGAGCGTGTGGGGCGCGTCGGCGTCCGACCTCTTCGTCGTGGGATATACCACAGGCTATGACTGGAATCTGAACTTCTACTCGGCCGAGCAGGTGTTCCGGTGGAACGGGTCGGCGTGGACGTGGAGCACGGTGTCATACACGGGTTACGGCCCCGGCAGCTTCTCGGTATGGGGCGCGTCGCCACGGGACGTCTTCGTCAGCCAGATCTTCAACCAACGCGTCCTGGTCTTCGACGGACAGCAGTGGGCGGCAACGCCCTGCCAGGGAACACCGCAGGAATGCACGGGGTCGGGCATGTGGGGCACGTCCGCCACGAACGTGTACGCCGTCAGCAATGCCAGGACGATCCTCCGCTACGACGGGTCCGCCTGGTCGGCGGCAGCGAGCGGCCTGACCCAGTACCTCTCGGGCTTCTGGGGAACCTCCGCTACGGACATCTTCGCTGTCGGCGCCGGCGGGACCATCCTGCACTACGACGGTGCGACCTGGTCGCCGATGGTGAGCGGGACGACGCAGAGCCTGAACGGTGTCTGGGGCTCCTCGGCCACCAACGTGTACGCAGTGGGCGCCGGCGGGACCATCCTGCACTTCGACGGCTCGAGCTGGTCGCCGATGACGAGCGGCACCAGCGCGGCCCTCTACGGCATCTGGGGCACCACGCCGACCACGGTGTTCGTCGTGGGGAGCGGCGGCACGATCCTGCAGGGCACTCCGTGAACGCCGGCGCGTAGGCACACGGGCGCCTTCCCCCTCATGACCGACGGTCGTGTACTTGACATTGATACTCGCAATTCTCGTCCATTACTTCGTTTCTTGGAGGATTCGCGCCATATGCCCACCATCGGCCAGCCCGCTCCCGACTTCACGCTCCCCTCGACCGCGGGGAAGGACGTCACCCTCGCGTCGTTCCGCGGCAAGGAGACCGTCCTCGTCGCCTTCTTCCCCCTCGCCTTCACCGGCGTGTGCACCGCGGAGATGTGCGCCTTCTCGGAGGACTACTCGAAGTTCCAGGGGGCCGGCGCCGTCGTGCTGCCGATCAGCGTGGACGCCGTGCCCTCGCTCAAGGCGTTCAAGGAGAAGGAGCGGATGAGCGTGGACCTCCTCTCCGACTTCTTCCGGAAGACGGCGAGGGAGTACGGCGTGCTGATCGAGGACAAGGGCTTCGCGAAGCGCTCGTACTTCCTGGTGGACAAGCACGGCGCGCTGCGCTGGAGCCACGTCGAGGCCGAGAACGGCCACCGGCGCGAGGACGGCGACCTGCTGGAGCAGATCAGGAAGTTGTAGGCGCGACTGGCACCGCGCCCACAGCGCTACGGCATCAGCTCGAACTGGAGCACGTACAGGGTGGGAGCCCCCCCGTTCAGAGCGACGAATAGCCGCCGCTCCACCGGGCTTTGGACGATCACGTAGTCGGAGTACTGCGCCGTGTACGGGTCAAACCCCGGCAGCGCCGTAGGAGCGCGCAGCGTCGCGACCGGGGCGAGTGACGCGCGGTCGAACACCTCGACAATGGGCAGTCCCCGGGCTCCCGCCACGTAGACCCACGGCCCGCGCGGATCCACCGCTACGCCGGCGACCCCCGCCAGATCGACGTGGAGTGGCGCGCGGGCGAGGACCGTTCCCGAGGTGGCATCCACCGCGAGCAGCGCGGAGTAGCCGGTCGCCGAGGTCGTTGCCACGAAGAGCGTATCCCCTTGTTCCGAGAAAGCAGCACCGCCGGTGGTCTGCGGGAGGTAGTAGGCCAGGCCGGGGCCGGCGGCATCGAAGACGGGGACTCCATCCGAGTATCCCGAGCATCCGGTCGGCACGACGCGGTCGCCGCGAGGGGACACGGCGAATCCGGACGGCTGGGACCCGGGGATCGGGGGCCCGCTCACCCAGCCCATCGATGGTGATCCGGTCACGATGCTGAAGTCGTACTTGCTGTTCAGGAGCCAGCGGCCGCGGCCCAGATGCGCGGCCGGCCAACGGAACGGCGGTGGCCCCGTATCGGGAGCGGCGATTCCGGCGACGAGCGGCACGGCGATCAGCGGCCCGCACTCGCCGCGGGTCTGTGAGATCACGATGAGCCCGGGACTCGCCGCCGATGGCCGCGGCCCGCTGCGGAGGCACTGGCCGCGGCCGAGCCCGGTGTCGGGGAGCAATATCGCCGCGGAGTTGGAGCGGAGGTCCAGCTTGACCAGCCGTCCGTCCTGGAACGCCAGCGCCGTGGGGTTCGCTCCGCCCGGCCACGGATAGATCGAGCCGTCCACGCTCGGGCCGGGGCCGGCCCGAAGGAAACCGTGGACTCGCACCGAGCCGACGGAACGCGTCTCGCCCCCGCCTTGCCTGACGAACAGCGCGATCGGGCCGTTGGTGTCGGGCAGCTGCACCTGCACCGAGTCGGAGCCGAAGAAGCGCCGGGCGGCGAGCGTGTCGGCCCCGGCCATCACCGTCGGGAGTTCGGCGGCGCCCTGGAGAGCGAGGGAATGGAGTACGAGGATCCCTCCCGACCACGCGTGCGGCGCGAACGTGATCGGCGGCGCGTCCTCGGTCGTGATCCGGTCCGCGTGGCACGCCGCCACGCAGAGCGCGAGGACCAGCGCCTTGGCGCGCGCGGCTCCGTTCATCGGAAGAGATCCACCTGCGTCGGCTGGTCCCTCGCCGTGGTGGTCCCGTCCCCGAGCCGGCCGCCGGCATTGTCACCCCAGCAGTACGCGACCCCGCTCCGCGTCACCCCGCAGGTGTGCGACTCGCCGGCGCTGATGGAGGAGAAGACCAGACCGCCTCCGACGGCGACCGGCACCGGACTCCCGGTGGCCGTTCCGTTCCCCAGCTGGAAGAAGCTGTTGTCGCCCCAGCAGTACGCGGCGCCGCCGGTCGTGATGCCGCACGTGTGGTCGAATCCCGCACTCATGGAGGCGAACCTCAGGTCGCCCGCGACGGCGACGGGAGCCACCCAGTTGCCGGTCGTCCCGTCGCCGAGCTCTCCGTGGATGTTGTCGCCCCAGCAGTACGCGACCCCGCCGGTCGTGACTCCGCAGGTGTGACCGGGGTAGCCCGAGCCGGCGCTGACGGTCGTGAACCTCAGCCCGCCCGCGAGATCG
>Ga0209777_10003924_pt1 | contig 17923 bp, 15 predicted proteins | sample FrelakmetHBP12HB_FD_187147 | JGI IMG/M metagenome (GOLD analysis project Ga0209777, IMG submission 187147) | Freshwater lake sediment microbial communities from the University of Notre Dame, USA, for methane emissions studies -HBP12 HB (SPAdes)... | ecosystem: Environmental > Aquatic >...
CCTGCCTCCAAGGAGTTCTACTTTCCGAGCAGGGCTCTCAATTTCCAGCGGCTGACCCCCAGCTTCTTGGCCGCATCTCTTTCGGAGATGTCGGGAAATTGTTCCAGGATTCTCTCTAGTTTCTTTCGCAGCGCAAGATTGGGACTCTGCCACTCCTCGTATTCGCCAGTCCTCCAATTCGCTTTCAAAGCCAAAGTAAAATCTCCTGTCCGGCGAGCCTTGAGTGACGAGATTGTGATGTACCTCACGTCCGGGTTGGCGCGGTCTTTCTTCGCCTTTATAAAATGCCCTGCGTCCAGGATGGCCCGGATTAGCGTTGAACCGATATATGTATTCTTGGGGTCTTTATCGCTGCTGTGATGCAGAACGTAGACTGGTATCCTCCCCCGCACCGCCAACTCCTTGAATTTTTGAAGGACGGGAGCCACGTCTTCTGCCTGGTTGACCTTGCCCTCTGCGAAGTAATGGAAGGGGTCGAAGACAATGGGGCACCTGTATTTCTCGGCGAGTCCGAGATATACGGGGTGGAGGGGGTCTTTCGGCGGGACTCCAAACTTCGGGTCGTCGAGACACCAAAAGCGCAGTCTGAGGGTTGCGACGTTGAAGATGGAGCATCGCCGCGCCATCTCTGGGCGGCCATTCTCTGCATCCACATATAGCGCGAACCTCCGGGACGGACACTTGCGGTTCAGAAACGGAACACCCCTCACTGCGGCGTCCAGCATGAGTAGGGCAAGAAGCGACTTTCCAGCTCCAGGTACGCCTACACCCATTGCCAGCCCCGTGTCCGGTATGAGGTCTTGGATTAGCCATCGACTCTGTTGGGACTCGGTAGACGAAGGGCCGGGGAAGTCCACAAGGCGGGCCTCCGTCCTGTCCCCGTGTTTATCGGTTGCAAGTGTGCCTGGGGCAAGGATAGTGGCAAGTTCCTGCACCCTCTCCCTCGCCCTGTCGATGCGGTTCTCGTGAAAATCCTTTTCGACCTTCACGAGGGTTTCTCGGAATCGCCATTTGCGCGTCCACTCAGAAAACTTCGCAAGAAGGACTGCCTTGTCCGGCAATGAGAGGTTGAAGATTTGGCGCACGGCCTTGTGATATATTGGCTTTAAATCGACCTTCTGAGGCTTATTCAGCCCAACCTCATCGAGAACCAAGGGCCACAAACTCCTAAATTTCAGGCGGAACGACCTCAAGTCTTTTCCTTCGTAAGAGAGTCCAACGATGCGGGCGATATCGCCATAGGCTGGGGTGGTGAAGTACTGCGGCTCAATTGAGTGCACAGCGTCTTGGGGTTCCTGAACGAGCAGAGCCAAACAAGCAAGCTCAAAATCCTTTCCGTAGGGGTAAGAGTCAAACATATTTTCCTCCTCGCCGTTTGGGGATCACTCCGACGAACTGTCTCCGGCGAGGAGGCTGACTGGAAAGTCAGTTGGAAGGGTTGATTCCAAGCCAGTCCGCCGGAGCGCCCCTAGCTACATAGAATCCCTTTTGAAATTAACGTCCTGACCAAAGGGGCACGGGATGACCTCACCTCGCCTTGACTTCTAATTAGCAAGGCGAAGAACAAGCGAAAATACAAAAAAGGGGGGGTAGCCTAGGTAGGTCTTTCGTTATTTGTGCCTTGTAACAGCTTGGATAATACCCTATAATTGAATAGTGCCTTGAACCTCTGCCCTTTGGAAGAAAGGGCAGGAATGGAGGCAGGAAAACGCGAGATGAACCCGGACAGCGACCGGCTTGATTTGCAAAGGGATTCTATAGGATGGGAGGATAGCAATGCGCGGACGGGGAGGAGACAAAATTTGGAGGAGACGTGATCGCCATAACCAATGGTGGATCAGATTCAAGGACGCCACCGGCAAGAAACGTAAGAAAAAGGCACTTCGCCAGTCGTATGAGGGAGCCGAGAGTGAACTGGCGCGCCTGGAATTAGGTCTGGAGAAAGTCCCGGAAGGCAAGCCAGTCACTTTCGCCGAGTATGCAAAGCGCTGGTTGGCGTCGCATGTTCGGCCTAACCTAAAACCATCCACAGTGGAAAGCTACGAAGTGATCTTGCGCGTTCACCTTTTGCCAAGGTTCGGTAAATGTCCGCTTGAGAATCTTGTGAGAAAGTCGATTAAGTCCTACCTGGATGAGTTGGTAAGTCAAGGACGACAATCGCGTAACACGATAAAAAACATTTTCGCAATTCTTAGGGCCATGCTTTCTCAAGCTGTCGAGGACGATGTGTTATCGAGCAATCCGGCCATGCGCCTCGGGCGGTTCAATCGCCGCCAAGGCGAGGGTCAGAAAGCCGAATTCCTCACGCGGCAGGAGGCGGAAGGCTTTCTTCAAGCGTCAAAAGCCCTCCGTCCAGACCGTTACCCGCTCTTCTTGACAGCTCTACGCACTGGAATGAGACTAGGCGAATTGTTGGCACTTGAGTGGGATGACGTTCAATTCGGCGAGAGCGAAGAGGATACGAACCGCTACATTCTGGTGCGCCATAACTTCACCCACGGCCAGTTTACAAATCCGAAAAGCCGGAAAGAGCGGCGCGTCGATCTCAACAGTGAGTTGCGACAAGTCTTGGTCGAGTTACGTGACGGGCAAATACTCAAGGCGATGCAAGGCGGGGAGGAAGAAGTCTGTCGATTAGTGTTTCCATCGGAGACTGGAGGCCCGCTCGATTCTCGAAATGTTTACCATAGGGATTTCCTGCCGTGCCTTGGGGCAGCGGGGCTAAGGCGGGTGACCTGGCATTCGTTGCGCCATAGCTTTGCGTCCCTGCTGATCCAAAATGGAGCCAGCCTTGCGTACGTAAAAGAGCAGATGGGACACTGCTCGATCCAGGTCACCGTTGACATCTACGGCCACCTCGTTCCCGGCGGGAATATTAAATGGATTGACCAGCTTAGTTCGAATGGTGAAACGGAACCGAAAGTGGAACCGGAGGCTCGGGTTGCAGCGAGGAGCCGCCTAAGTACCTGAAAAGATTGGCAGGCGTGGGGAGACTCGAACTCCCGACCCTCGGATTAGAAATCCGATGCTCTATCCTGCTGAGCTACACGCCCGCATTGATTCTAAAAGACGTCCTCGGCTGTTCTTGCTTCGGCTTTATCTACCGTGCCGAGGCTAGCCGCTCCCCGCTACCACAGGGGCTCAAGCCTCAGCTGCTTATCGGCGCAGCATTGCCGTTCGCCCACTCCGCCTCAGGGTCCTGAATCTCCACTCTCCTGACCCCGCCCGGAAGCTTGCTTTGAGCAAGCAGATACTGCTCTTGCAGGGAATCGATCGGATGAGCCCAATCATGAATGTAGTAAATCGTGTGAACCTTGGCTTGCAGCAACACCTTGGTGCAATCGAAACACGGTCGAAGAGTCGAATACACAACGGCATCCTCAATGGAATTTCCAAACCTGGCTGCGGTAATCAGCGCGTTCTGCTCGGCGTGCACGCATATGCAAACGTCGTATCCAACGCTTGCCTTATAGGCTTCTCGATTCTTACAACGTACACAGCCCCCATCAAGGCAATTGGCCATTCCTTCGGGCGTCCCATTGTAGCCGGTGGAGATGATGCGATTGCGTTTGACGATCACGGCGCCGACTCGCCGGCCCATGCAATTCGCCTTCCTGCGCACGGCCATGGCGATGCCCATGTAGTAATCATCTTTTGTTATCATATTCACTCCACCCAGCTTTGAGCGAGCCCTCCACACCACCGGAGGAGGGCGCCGGCGCTCATCTTATCCAGCTTGTTCGGCAAAAGCAAAAGGGGGCGGACCCGAGGCCCATCTTGCACTGCAACCCAGCCCGGCGTGAATTTCTGCCGGGATTCGAACATCGAACGCCGTCCCGACCTTTCAACAAGGAGTCAGTTCAGGCGCCCCTGCGTCACCTCGTCAAACGCGCTTTTCTCCGTGTGAAAAACGAATTCGCCAGCGCGCGACTAAATCGTCAACTCCGGCGAACAGCTCCGCCTTCGTGCCATCGTTCAGCAGTGCATAGTCGGCAAAGGCGATGGGCCCGCCTTTTTCAAGGTTTTCGATTTCCGTGATGTCCCTCTCTTGAGCCTCCTGGAAGGTCAGGGGACGCTCCGGCCGCACCTTCAGCCGATGGTACCGCGTCTCTCTGGAGGTAAATACCAGAAGCAGAACGAGGTTTTCACCAAGCGCAGCCCGTAACGTCCTGTACTCGCTCCAGCTGTAAAGGCCGTCGATAACAGCCAGCGGGCTCTCCTCGAGTGCTTTGCGTATCGCCGGCAAGCACCGGCGAGCGCAGACGTCCATGCCGTGGGTGGAGCGAAGCTCCTCCCTGATAGTCCTTTCGTTCTCCGGATTGAGGTTCAAACCTCGCCGGGCGATTTCGTCCACGACAACCTGGCCAAAACGGATAGCCGGGAAACCCAGGGAAGCAAGGTAACGAGACAGCTCACTCTTGCCTGCACCCGTCATTCCAACGACTGCCAGAATCATAGGTCGAAAACCCCATCCATCGCGAATGATCGCAGTATAGAACCAGAGGCGACAGCGAGCGACTAAAGAGGAAAGTTGCTTTCCAAGGAATATCAGCGCTTACCAATCCACACAGCATGGGTCATTTAGATCAGAAATCCGATGCTCTATCCTGCTGAGCGACACCCCCGAGTCAGTTCTGACCTTCGACTGTTAACCGTCGACTGCATTTCTTGGGGTGGGTGACGGGATTCGAACCCGCGACGTCCAGATCCACAGTCTGGCGCTCTACCAGCTGAGCTACACCCACCGCAGCATACGAGCCAGATTAGGCGTTCTCTTACGTTTGTAACACCCAGGAAGGAAGAGTGTCAACCCGGCGGCAGTTCTCAGTGCTTAGTCGTCGGTCACTAACGGACAATCCCCAACCCAAAACGCACAACCCACAACCCACAAGCTACAACCCACCGGGTAGTAAAGGCCGGAAACGAAGGTCGGCAACGTCCACAGTGCTGAAGGCTGAGAGGAAATGCTGTTGCCGGAGATCGGCGGGAACAGAGGTTGGCCAAGGAAGTGGTATTCCGGGCCGGCGCCGCCTTTGCCAAGCCCGAGATTTACGAGGTGCTGGAAGCACCCAACCCTGAAAACCCGGCTGGCGATTGCATTCGGGGGCGGCCAAGTCTACATTGTCGGTCGGGCCGGAGTCCATAATGGAGACTCCGGCTTAGAGAGCAAATGGAGCAAATTAAGATGACCAAGATGCGGAATTATCTATTGCCAGTCTTGCTCGCGCTGTCCCTTTGCTGGACCACGAGCGCGGCGGCCCCGGGGAATCTCCGAGTTGGCGCGGCGCGCGTGGACATTACGCCACCTGCGGATCCTGCCAACCTGCCTTCCGGCAAGTACGCCCACGAACGCCTCTACGTGCGCGTCATCGTGCTCGACAACGGGACGGCCCGCGCGGCTCTCATCGGGGCCGATCAGGGCATGCTCTTTGAAGGCGTCTGGGCAGCGGCTTCTAAGCAGATCGCCGCCGAGCTGAACTGCCCCGTTGAGAATATCGTGATATCGGCCACGCACTCGCACAGCGCTTGGGGGCCCGGGCCGGGTCTCGGCGCGGGGCGCGGCCAGCCTCGCCCCCCGGGCGGCGGAGCGCCGGGCGCCGCGAGCAGTCAGCCGCCTCCGCCGATCGTCGCCCAGATGGTCGAGGCGGTCCGACAGGCGAAGGCCACGCTCCAGCCGGCGCTCGTCGGATTCGGAACAGGTTTCTCCTATCTCAACGTGAACCGTGACGCAATCGATACCGAAACACGCCGCTGGACGCAGGCTCCGAATCTGGGGGGACCGTCCGACAAAACCGTCGCCGTCCTCAAATTCGAGGCCCCCACCGGGGAACCGATCGCGGTCTACATGACCTACGCGATGCACCCCGTCAGCGGCTTTCTCGCTGGTTTCACCAGCGCCGACTTTCCCGGAGCCGCCTGCCGCTACATCGAGCAAGCCTATGACGACAAGGTCGTCGCCGTCTTCGCCCAGGGTGCTTCGGGCGATCAGAACCCGCTGTACCTTCGCGCTGCAACCAATGCCCTGGCATCGCGGAGTGGCGTCACAATCACTGGAAACGTCTTGACCCGTGAAAAGATCGAGGCGCCGATCCGCGACGGGAAGGTCCCGGCCGGGCCACTGGACCCGAAAGTCCGCGACGCTTTGGAGCGCGTGATGGACAGCGAAGGTGTGCTGCTCGGCGAGGAAGTCATTCGCGTGTTGACCGACACCACCCGGATGGATGCCAGTCCGCGCATTTCTGCGGCCCAGAACACGGTCACCTGCCCGGGACGCCGCCGCACGGATACCGCGCGCGAAGGTACCCCCGGCACTTACGAAGACGGAGACCCGGTGAACATCCGGCTTGGCGTGCTGCGCATTGGCAATGTGGCCCTGACAACGGTCGATGCGGAAGTCTACAGCGCCATTGGCCGACGATTGAAAGAACAATCGCCGGTGGCCAACACCCTCATGGTGACACTGGCTAATGGTATGGCCAACTCAGGCTACATCCCGAACGACGCTGCGTTCGGTGCGCTCACGTTTCAGGTCCTCGGCTCGCGCTTGAAGCCGGGCTGCGCGGAAACCGCGATCGTGGATGGGTTGCTCGATTTGTTGGAAGCGCCGCCACAATAGCATCTGCTCAGCGTTCACAATTCAATAGTGAAACCGATACCGCACTTCCACTCCGAACTGGCGGGGATTGGTGAAGTGCGTGCCGCCGAAGGTGTTGCTGGTATCCAGCAGGAAGCGGCTGTTGAGCACGTTGGTTCCGTTGAGGGAGAACGTCCAATTCTCTCGGAAGTCCTTGCCCAAGGCAAGGTCCGCCGTGGTGTGGGGCGGCAGGTGCGCGGGACCGTCGCCGTTTACGAAGCCGGAGCCAAAACTGACGGCGGGTGTGGCCCAGAAGCCGTGTGGCAGCTTGAGGGAAAGCACAGTGCTGAAGCCGTTGCGTTGGTCGTGATCGAGGTAGAAGTAACTCGTGGGCGCGTACTGAATCAGACCCCCGGTGATTGGGCCGAGCCCCTTACCCACGGCGTTCGCATAGGCAATTCGTAGCTGGGCATGGTCCCACAGCTCTGGCGTGCGGAGGGTGATTTCCGTGCCGCTGACGAGCGCCGCCACGTCCGTCAGCGGAACGAAGATGTCGGAGTTGCCCACCTCATCGTGATCCAGGAAGTTGCGGGCGTTGGTGTGGTAGTGGTCCACATCCAGCATCCACCCGCGCAAAGGCACGGTGAGGCCGATGTCGTGCTGAATGTCGCGCTCACCCGGCAGAGGAGTGAAGCTAACGCCTTGCGCTAATGCAAAACCCAGCAGCGGGCCGGTCAAGCTATCGAGGGGTGGCGGCTGGTAGTAGTAGGCGTAGTAACCGTGCACCGTCCACCCGAGATAGGGAATGCGGATGCCGCCGCCCAAGCGCGGGCTAGCCGCATTCTCACTGAGCAACCCACCATAATGGACCAGCCGGATTCCTCCATCCAGAGTGAGCCAGGAGGTTGGCCGGTAGGTATCCTCCGCAAAGAGAGAATCAGTGTTCGCCCAGTGCAATTCCTGTTGTTGAAGCACCTGCGTCCCCGGGTGGGCGGCCAAGTCGAACTGGGTGTTGTTGCGCTGCCCCCAGCTCTCGATGCCGATGCGCGCGTTGTGATGCTTCTTGATTCCCTGGAGCATGGCCCGCACCCCCACGTAGGTCGACCGGCTGTTCTCGTCCAGGACAAAGGGTGTGTCTCCAGGTCCGCCGACGTAGTGCGTGCTGTCGAAGTGGAAGTAGGGTGAAACAGTAAGCATCCACCCGCCGGGTATGGTATGAACCCACTGGAAACCGAGCAGATCGTCGCTTTCCAGGTCGCGATCGCGAATGCCTTGCGCTTGGGCATCCGCGTCATTGGGGATGGCGTAATGGTCGTTGCGCATGGAGACGATCCAGCGCACCTGGTCGCTCGGCGACGCGTTGTAGAGCAGCGATAAGAACCCGCCCAGTCCACTGGTCTGATCGTGGATCACAGCTGAGGTGGGTGTGGTCAGGCCCAGGTCGGAGCGGTTGGCATCCACGCTGGCGTAATAGGCGAAGCGTTCCGTGTGGCTGCCGAAGCTCAACTGGTCGTCGGTGGTGTGGAAATTACCGTAGGACGCTACCAGCTCACCCTGGTTATTCCGCTCGAATCCCGAAGGCGTAACCACGTTGAAGACGCCGTAGGTGCGGTCGCCGTATTCGCTGGAGTAGCCTCCGCGTTCGACCTCGAGCGATTCCACATTCTTGGGATTGATCAAGGGCGCCACGTTGGCGGCGATACTGGTATTGATCACCGGAATGCCGTCGAAAAACCAGTTCACCTGGTGCCCGTCACGCAGGTGAAGCATGTCGTGAACCATGTAGGCCCCGGGGGTGAAGTCGGTGATCATAGCCAGGCTGTTGGCTTGGTCAGCGCCGGCGGTCCGGACGATTTCTTGGGTTGAGACCATCGTCTGCACCGTCGAGGATTGGGTTTTGAGCCTGCTTTCCTGGTCCGAGACCTCCACCACCTGCCGGAGGGCGGCAATTTCCAGGGGAAAGTGGAGGACGGGCGACTTGCCCACGGCGACGGAAATGGACTGCTCTTGAGCGTCGAATCCCGGTGCCGTGACGTTCACGGTGTAGTCCCCAATCGGCACGTCGGCAAAGTGGAATTCGCCCTCGGCGTTTGTCTGCGCCGTCGCTGTCCAGTCGGAGCGTTGGGCCTGGAGCACAATCGTGGCGTCGCCGATCGGCCGGTGCTGCGGGTCGTGCACAATCCCTCGCACACTGCCGAGGGTCGAGGCCCGGACTGGCCCTGGCCAGCTCAGAAGCATCATCAGCATGCAAGTGACAACCATCCGCCTTCGCATAAAAAACCTCCGTTGATACTCCCCCCGATGAGGAAGCGTGTGCGCGTTGGGCCGAGGCTTGTCCGTCGGCTGACGGACCCTGCCCTACCCTGCCAGCGTCACGCGAGGATCTCGCGCAAAAGATTTTTGATTCCGACGATGATTCAGAATCGCGTCGTAACGAGCCGAGTTGAAGACCTTTGAATCAGCGCGTTCGGCGACAGCTTCGGAATCGGAGTTGGACCGCCTTTTGGATTCAGGCTGCTTCTCGGGGAGGTTGATCGGGAGGCGAAGTGTGGCCTTGAAGGCCGTTGCAGGCGTAAGAATAATCAGACTGGCCGGACTCCCGGAGCCCGGGAGCGGGGGAAGCACTGGCGACTTGGAACCGGAAATCCTGGGGCGCCGCCAAAAGGGCACGAGCCGGCGCCTTGCCGTGGAGTGAACACGTGCAGGTTACGTCAGCAGCTTTCTGCGCCCCATCGTGGCAGTGGTGATGCGGCTGTGCAGGCGTCGGAGTTCGTGCGTGCGTGGGGCACGAGGAAGCATGGCAACAGGACTGTGAACAGCAACACGAAGGCGTCTCCCCTCGCGAGACCAGCGGGGTCGCCAAGCGCAGGCCGAACCCGGCCAGCGCAAATATTAAAATCCATGCCTTAGCCCTGTGTGCCACTGTTTTCATTCTACCCGATTTTCTGCCGTACTTGTGGGGATAAAACTGATTGCCGCTTTTCGACTGGCGACCGAAGGTCCGTCCCGCCGGCGGATTGTCAATTGCGACCCGCGGTCTGGCAAATCACGGTTCTTCAATCGTCATTCGGCAATCGTCAATCTATTTGTGGTCTTCCGTGACGGGGATTTCCTGGAGTTCCGTAGGTCGCTGGCAGCAGACGCAATTCCCCGGCCCTAGAGCTTCGATATTGCAGACGTCGCAAAAGTAGCGCACGCGATAGAGCTTCCCGTTGTGAACGGTGTAGAGCCATTCGACCTGAAACGTACCGTCGGGCTGCATCGTGCCTTCGACGCGGACCTCGCGATTGGCCAAGCGTTGGTCCGCGAGGGTATCCAAAAGGTAAGCCGTATTGGCTGACAGGGCCTGCTCTTTGCCGGCCATTTTCAATAGCGGGCACTTGCCCGGGACGGAGAGCAAGGTCCCTTGCAAAGCCGGCAAGGGCTTTGTTTGGGCGCCGAAGGCCCAGCCTGCGCTTGTCACCATGCCTGCCAGAAGCAAGCCGCACAAGAACCAGAGGCGAAGAAAATCCGTCCTGAACACGCGCACTATTGGGCCTCCCACTTGCCAACCACCGTCACTGCGATAGGTATATCTCCGCCCTGACCATGCAGCTTCACTTGCAAGTTCCAGTGGCCCTGGTCGTCCTTGGCTACGGAAGGAGGATTATCGCCGCCCACGGGAGCCATAACGAGCAGTGCCGGGTGAGGCGTGCCCGATGCCAGGCGGCCCAACTTTACCAGGGCATCAAATTTCAGCACGGAGTCAGGCGTCGTATCCGCGGCGACGGGCCCCAGCACGATCGCATCCCGATAGGGGTTGACTCCCATGTGGTTCCCATCCTGGGGAATCAGCACGTAGCGCATGGTGTAAAAACCAGGCTTGAGGGCTTGCCCGCGGAAGTCCGCAGACTGGGCAGGGAAGTGCAATACACCCAGGAGCGTGCCTTCGGCGATTGCGCCATAAAGGACGTCAGATGAGTTGCTGGGGTTGGGATTGGCCGGAAGCGCTTTGCGCAGCCACACTTCACATACGGTTGTTCCCTGACCGTCCACGGCGCGCGCGCCCTGCGGGTCGAGCAAGGCCTGAAGCGAACTGGGGACGTCCGCCGGCGGGGCGCCGACTGTCTCCGCCTTGTATTGCGCGAGCGCTGCAGTGGCCCAAAGAAGCTGTGCGGCCACCATCCATCGGAGTGCTCGATGCCATTTCATATGATGGCTCCTTCCTATATAGATGTTTGAAAAAGAAAACGGGAAGCCCAGCATAGCAGGCTTCCCGGTCTACGTTCAATACTCGTGGAGACGGCATAGCGCCCTGATTCATCGGGCGCCGCCAGTTCCCGCGCCTGCGGGACCGGCGCTACAACATGCAGCGACCCTTTAGAGGCTGAACGTCCCCACAAAGGCGCTGCGCTTGCCGATATGATTCCACACTACGTTAAGGCCCTGGCCCTGGAACGAATCGCGCAAGGTGAACGCCGGCATGGCATGGGCGACCTGAACGAGCGGCGGATAATAAACGAACTCGTTGCCGCAAAGGTCGTCGCCGGAGCAGAGGCTGCGGGTTTCGATGCGCGCGAATCGGCCTGCCACGAGCTTGGCCGATCCATGCTCAGCGCCCTGGCCGATTTCCAGCTCAATAGGAGCGGATTCCACGCGCACGACGTTCGCTAACAGGCGGCCCGCCTCGGAACGCGCGAATTGCTCGAGAGCCTGGCGCTGGGCGCCCGTCGCCCTCTCATCCAGAATCAGGACGGACTGGGCCGGGTATGGGCTGTGATAAGGATCACCCAGTGTCGCATTCGCTTTGACGACTGCCACGACGCCAAGGCCGTTCAGGCTGGTGCCTTTCCAATTGCCTTCGTCGATTCGCCAAGCCAGGATGGCTTCGTCACCCGTCAGGCCTACTTCGGAGTTGGCGAAGCAGGGGCCGGTGTAAACGTCGGCGCTCCGGACCTCGATGTAATCGCCCTTAATGGCCGCGCTCGCTAGAACCGTCGACCCCATAAGAACCAAAAGGCTCGCGATCAGCGGAATGGTAAGCTTCCTCATGATACAAATCCTCCTGCTGTTGGGATGCCCATTTATTTAGATTCTTGAAATCGCCCTAAGGATTCATGTTACTCCATCAGGAGGGTGGATTCAACTTGGGTGATGGTGTGGGCTGTGGAGTAATAGGGGCGTCCGTCAGCCGACGGGCGCCCCTACGCAGGCAGTGCACAGGCTGTACGTGCAGGGGCATCCGTCGGCTGACGGACGCCCCCACAGACGGGATAGGTCACAGCGCTTCGTAACAAGCGCGCCCGGGCTGGCAGTTCTCTTCGTTTGCAACTCGCCCGTCCGGCCCCAGGCAGTTCTGAGTATGGACGCACCAGCAGATGCCGCTGTCGGAGCGGGGAACGGTGGGGTCAGGCTCGGCTTCTATGAACATCCATTTGGAGCGGAGCAGGGCACAACGTTGGACAGGCACACCGGGCTGAGCAGTGGGTTCAGTCATGATCAGGCCCCTCCTTTCGCCGCACGCAGCAGAGCCCGCTTGACGGCTACGCGGGCCAGTTGCACCTTGTAAGCGTTCTTGGAGAGCGGCGTGGCCTTACTGACTGCGGCCTTGCCGGCTTCCATGGCCACGTCTTCGCTGAGGGTCTTTCCTGCCAGCGCCGCCTCGGCTTCCGGAGCGGGCCAGGGGACCGGAGCGACGTGGCCCAGAACGACTCGCGCGCTCTTGATCGTGTCGCCGTCCAGGTTGAGGACAACCGCCGCGGCAGCCAGCGGCCAGTCCAGTGCTTCCTTCTGCCGGACTTCGTAAACCGCCATCTTGGCCCCACCCGGCGCCGGGACCTGGATTCCCGTCACAATTTCGTGCGGCTTAAGCGCATGCTCGCTTTCCTGGTCGCTGCCGGGTGTAACGAAGAACTTATCGACGCTCAGCTCGCGGTTTCCCTCCGGCCCGTGGATTTGCAGTTTGGCCCCGAGCGCCACCAGGATAGGAGCCAGGCTGGAAGGGCTGACGAAGTAGGCTGGCCCGGAGTTCCCCAGGATGGCGTGGTAGCGGTTGTCGCCCCCGGGAACCAGCGGCTTGCCATTGTGAGTGGCCAGCAGCCCGAACCCGGAGCGGAAGTACCAGCAGCGCGGGCGTTGGCACAAGTCCCCGGCCACGGTTCCCATGCTTCGAACTTGAGGGCTGGAGACTCCCGCAGCAGCTTGCGTGAGGGCGGGGTAGTTTGTTTTGACGTCTTGGTTGTCCAGCAACTCCTCGAAAGTGACCATCGCTCCCAGGCGCAGGCCGGAAGAGGGGTTGAACTCGATCCCTTGCAGCCCCTCGACGTGCCGCAGGCTGACCACCCGCTTGGGAGTAACGATGTAGTCCTTCATGAGGCTGAGGAGGTCGGTCCCTCCCGCCAGCACCGCGGCCTCGCCGTTCGCGCCAGCGAGCAACCGCACCGCATCTTCTTGCGTTTTGGGATGAGCATATTCGAAGGTTTGCATTAGGCTACCCCTCCTTTCTCCAGCGCGGCCAGGACCTTATCGGGAGTAAGGGGCAGTGTGGAGACCCGCACCCCGATGGCATTAGCGACGGCATTGGCAATGGCAGCGCCCGGCGAAATCACCGGGGGCTCGCCCAAGCCGATGACCCCGCGTTCGTCGTATCCCGGGCCGGTCATCATGTGGACGACCAGCTCGCCAATATCGCCGATGCCGGCCAGTTTGTAGAACTCCATGTTGGCGTTGAGCATGCGGCCGGTCTGCTCATCCATCACCTTTTCTTCGAACAAGGCATAGGTGATGCCCATGATCAGGGCGCCATAGCACTGGCTCTCCGCGGTCTTCAAGTTGATGACCAGCCCGCAGTCTTGCGCGCAGACCATCTTGTTGATTTTCACCAAGCCGGTTTCGGTGTCGACGGAGACATCCGCCATCTCCACGCCCCCCACGCCGCTATCACCCAGCTTGCAGGGCCCCGGGTTCTTTCCGGTCGTCTGAATAGTCTTCACGCCCAGCTTGGCGCAGGCTTCTTTCCATGTAAGGCTCTTTGAGGAATCGCCCTTCACCCGGATGTGCCCACCGACCGCCTCAAGTTGGTCGGCGGCGGCGCCCAGGCTGGGGGCAACGGCGGCGAAGAACTGGTCGAGCGCGTCGACGCATCCTCGGCGGGTCGAAGCGCTGACGCCTCCGACCGTCGTGCTGCCGCCTGAAGCTCCCGAGGGGGGATACTTCTTCGCATCGCCGATCTCCACCTGGATGGCCTCTACGGGAAGTCCAAGAGTCTCCGCCGCAACCATGGCGATGACGGTGCGGGTTCCGGTGCCGAGGTCTTGGCTGGCGAGTGCAACTTCCACTGAGCCGTCAGGGTGAATGCTCACGTTGCAATTGCTATTGTGGCCCCGGCCACCCCAGGTGTGCATGCTAAGGCCCAGCCCGCGCTTGATAGCGCCGGGAGTCTTGTCCCCGCGCGGATGCCAGTGCTTTTGCCAGTCGATCAACTCCGCGGCCTTTTGGAGTTCCTGGCGGTAGACTTCCCCGCGCTCGCCGGCCAAGGCCGCATTCTTGGTAAAGAATTCGAGCGGGTCCATGTTCAGCTTGGCCGCCAAGTCATCCAGCGCGCCCATCGTCAGCAGCGCGGCTTGCGGGTGGTTGGGCGCGCGCCACGCCCGAGCCGGCCCCGTGTTTGTGGCGATCGAGGTGTGTCGAGTCACCTTGTTAGGGATTTGGCTGAGGACGTAAGGCAGCGGAGGCATTGTGGTGCCCGCGGGGCCGCCCGTGCCCCAGGACTGGGAGTCCCAGGCAACAATACTTCCGTCCTTGTTCGCCGCGACTTTGATTTTGGCGAATGCGGAGGGACGAGCTCCGGCCACCTCCAGCTCCATGTCGCGTTCGAGCATTAACTTCACCGGCTTGCCGGCGGTCTTCGCCAATTGCGCGCTGAGGATGCCCCATCGGTCGGCGGAGAACTTGCTCCCGAACCCGCCACCCACGTAGTCGCAGATGGTCTCGACGTTGTTGTCCTTAATATCCACGCTCTGGGTGCGCAGCGCCTTACCGAATTCACCCTGCACGCCGGAAACGTTCTGGGTTGAGATCCAGACCTTCAGATTGTTGGCGTCCGGCCATTCTGACGTCGCGCCGTGTGATTCCAGGCAGCAATGGGTGATGGTGGAAATCCCATAGTAGCCCTCGGAAATCACCACTGCCGGGTCGCTGAAGGCCTTATCAGGATCACCGCCCTTTTCCCCGCCCGCGGCCTTCGCGTAGTCGCCGGCCCGATCCAGGTTTTCCTCATTGACCAGGTGGGGAAGCTGCTCGAACTCGACCTTGATCAGGCGAACGGCGTCCTGCGCGATCTCCTCGCTCTCCGCCGCGACGACTACAATTTCGTCGCCCGCCCATTGGATTTCCTTCCCAACGCCCTGGATCACGTACACGGTCTTCACGCCGGGCAGCTTCTCCGCCGCCGAAGTATCGACAGCGGTGATTTTGGCGTGGGCATAAGGGGAACGGTAAATCTTGGCGAAAAGCAATCCGGGCCGATTGATATCGTAGGTATACTTGGCCTCGCCGCTGGATTTGACCGGCCCGTCGATGCGGCTCACGCGCGTCCCGATGATTTTCCTCTCGCCAGCCTCTGGCCAGTCGTATTTGCATTTAGGCATGTGCGCTCCCTCCTCCCGCGGCCCCCGCCGCCTCTAAAACGGCTGCGCGGACGCCCTTATAGGTGCCGCAGCGGCAAAGATTCCCGCCCAACCCCTTCTCAACTTCCGCCGGCGTGGGGTGCGGGTGCTTGTCCAAGAAGGCCTTGCACGCCACGACAAATCCAGGCGTGCAGAACCCGCACTGCTGCGCATCGTTGTTCACGAAGGCGGCCATCACCGGATGGAGCTTCCCGCCCCGCGGAAGGCCCTCGATAGTGGTGATGTCGTGTCCTTCAGCTTCAATCGCCAAGACGTTGCAGGCATAAACGGGTTTGCCGTTCAGAATGACCGTGCAAGAGCCGCACACTCCCCGGTCGCACACCTTCTTGGCGCCCGTCAAGTCCAGGCGGTTCCGCAGGGCGTCCAGCAAGGTCACGCGCGGCTCGAGACTCAACTTGTGAGTCTTCCCGTTGACCCGCAAGGTTACAGGGACAGCTCCCGGCCCGTGAATCGCTGCCGATTCTGCCGGGGCGGCCTTCCCCTTTTCGGCCGCCAGCAAGCCGCTGGAGACGGCAACACTGGCGCCTTTCAAGAAGTCACGTCGCGTAAAGGTCCCTTTTGAGGGATGTGGCGGCTTCTCTTTTTTCCGTCTCATCATGTGCTCCTTTTAGATGTGCCTGAACCAGAGTGTAGCGCCGGGCGCGGGCCCGGCAGTTGATTGAGAGAATAGCAGCGGCTTCTCCTCCGGCAGCGCGCCCCTGAACGGCGCCTCCGGCGCATTGCCGCCCGCAACCCATAACGCAAGGGCGGAATTATAGCACGCATGAGCGTTTTGGAAAAAAGAAACGTCCATGAGGGGTTTGTGGTTTACTATCCCCTTAAACCGATGCACGGCAGACCGGAGATTCAGGACATCCCGCGGGCGCTGCGACAGACCCTGGACAAAGCGAAGCTCGAATGTACCGAACTCATTCGACAAGCACGCTGGCGCGAGGGTCCGGTCTACATTTGCCCCTGCGGGGCCTCCTCAAGCGTCAGCCTGATTGGCAGGTATGCCTTCGAGTCCATGCTAGGCTGGCCGGTGGTGGCGCGGGCTGCAAGCGTCTTCCAAAACTATTCCTCCTCCCTCCTGCAGCCGCGCTCGATTCTGCTGGTGATTTCGGCTTCTGGGGACGCCCCGGAGGCATTAGATTTGGCCCGCTTGGCGCGAGCCCGGGGCGCCGTCCTTTTGGCCTTAACTAACAACCCTAACAGCGAACTCGCGAAAGCTGCACAGGGGGTTATCCTGACTCGAGCCGAGCCTGCTGAAGACTCTCCGGCCATCGCCGCCTGCCAGCACCTCGCCCTGACTTACCTGGCTTGGGTGGCAGCGCAAACCCTGAAGCGCCCCCTTCCGGCATTGGCCTCGCTGGAAGAGGAGTTCGAAAAACTGCCTGGCCACGTTGAATGGGCGTTCATTCACCTTGCGAAGGCTATTCGCTCCCTGGCTTCCGAATTGAGGACCAGGACAGGTTCCTGGGTTGTGGGCGGCGGGTTCTTTCATCCGGCGGCTCTCCAGTGCGCCGCGCGAATCAGAGAGCTTGCCATGCTTCACTCCTGGGGAATGGGAGCGGCAGAATTCCACCCGCGGCCGAGCGCCGCAGGTCCAAACCGAAACGCGGTCTTGCTCCTTTCCGGGTCTCGCTCCAAATCGAAGCGCGAGATTCACCAATGCGCCTCCCAGGCCAGGATCGAGCGCTTGGGCGTTCTCTCCATCACCGATCCTGACGATCGTGAACTCGCTGACCGATCGGACCTGGCAGTCCTGATCCCCTCGTTGTCAGAGCTGGTGGGCTCTACGCTCGTCCTCATCTTGGTTGAGTGGCTGGCTGTGGAAGCGGCTCATCGAACTTGAGGTATTTCCATTTCCGGCGTTCGAATCGCCATAGCTACCTCTTCTAAAGACGCACAGAAGAATCTTATTGAGTTTAGCAAGGCGTTAAGGTATGGTTCTAACATATACGACATGAGGTTCGGTTCTTAGTATAAGGAGGTTTATGGACGTAGGAAAAAGATTACGCGCATTGCGGGAAAGCAAAGGGTTATCGCAGGGCGATATTGAAAGACGATCCGGCCTGTTGCGCTCGTACATTTCTCGAGTGGAGGGGGGATATACCGCGCCCTCGATTTCGACCCTGGAGAAGTTCGCTAAAGCCCTGGAGGTTGAGCCTTATCAACTGTTGTTTCACGGTGAAGGCAAGCCCTCAGCTCCGCGACTGCCTGAGCAGACGACTTTGGGAAAGCCCGCCAGGCGATTAGTGAAATTCTTCGAGAGTATGTCCACGATCAACCGCCGCCTGATCATGCAAATGGCCGCTAAACTGGCCAAGCATTAGGTCGCGGCAGGGTGAGCTAGCAGTCGGATCTTTCAACTTTCGACCTTCGAGCGAATCCCCATCGATGTGAAGGCGGAAGGTGGCGGTGTGCAATTCCTTTGCACACCGCACAACGCGCAGGTGCCTCAGGGAGGCGACGCCCGGGTTCGCATTACTCCACAAGCGGCACCCGGAGCTGTGCGAAGTCCCTCCAGCAAGCGGATCCAGACCTTAAATCCTTCGACTCTTCAACTCTTCAATTTTTAGACGATTGAAAAGGTTGGATAAGTGTCAACCAAGGCCCCCACGCGGGTTCCCATCTGGATCGGGGTTCATGGCGCGCCTGGAGGGACTCGAACCCCCGACCTTCAGCTTCGAAGGCTGCCGCT
>Ga0209777_10003925_pt1 | contig 17923 bp, 16 predicted proteins | sample FrelakmetHBP12HB_FD_187147 | JGI IMG/M metagenome (GOLD analysis project Ga0209777, IMG submission 187147) | Freshwater lake sediment microbial communities from the University of Notre Dame, USA, for methane emissions studies -HBP12 HB (SPAdes)... | ecosystem: Environmental > Aquatic >...
CATATTTATGCCATTAAATTTCCCTCTTTCGCTTTCTTGTTTTACTATTAAGCTTTGCTTTTTCAGCCAATATTTTTTTAAGTAATTCTTCTGCAGGTTCGTCGTTTGGGTCTGCTTCTACAAGTTCGCCACGAAATGCTTTAGCAAGAACAGCTTGTTCTATCTTGCCTACACGTTCCATTGCTTTTTTGTATTTGTCATCCAAGGAATTAGTTAGTGCAAAAAGCTTTTCTACGCGATAGACAATTTCGTTTTGTTCCTCAATAGGAGGAAGTGGAATTTCAATACTTCTAATTTTTTGTGCATTAATGTTTGGTTGTGTTATTGCAGTAACTTCTAGACCTAGTTTGGATTTACCTTCTAAAGAAATTAAATAGAAGAAGACAAATTTAGAACTCACTTTATTATTGAATCTAAAGCGAATAAGATATGCACTTGGAATTGCTAAAATATCAGAATTATAGACAGCCATAATTCCGATACTGCCTGTGCGTGTAACAAGCAAATCACCTTTTTTAATTCGGAAATTTTCAATTTTATTTTCTGGAACAATTATTCTTGGAGTATCATCAGTAATATTGATATTACCATATTCATCCATATCCGTTGTGCGAATAGTTGGCACACCATTTTTATCATAATCATCACTACTAAATCTTGGTCCGTAAAAAGAATTATCACAAATGGATTCAATTGATGATAATGGGTAATAATTTTCTAAATCATTCCTTTCTCGCCAATCTTCTGTCAATTTACCTGAAAACGCTGCCGCCAATACACTTTGCCTGAACTTCTTCAGTATCGCCGGAATTTTCTCCAACCTTGTTTTTACGTTTTTAACTCTAGGAAGAATTGCATCAAGTTTATCTATAATGCGTTTTTGTTCACTAATTGGTGGTAACGGTATTGTAACCTCTTCAACAAATTCTGAATTTATTCCACCTTGAGCACCACCATGAAATGTTGACATTATTTGACTTTGACCTTCATGGCTCTTCAAATAATGAAATACATATTTAGGATAGAGGAAATCAAACAATCGGCAAATATAAACATGTTCATTTATACAAGCAAATTTAAATGGAAAGTCTTTTGAAACAAATGAAGTTTTTCCTGTTGTAGCACCATCCTTTACTATTAGAATATCATTTAATTGTAATATTCCTCTTTTCATTTTATTTGCAAAAGATTCGGGAATATAACGAATATTTGAAAAATTAAAACCACTATCATCCGTTAAATGTTCAGCTCCAATACTTGGCACACCATTTAAAATACCTTTTACACCACCTTTGGGTCTTGATCCCGATTCAAGGGTAGACAGTAAACGATTAAGATTTGCTTCTGTCCAATTATCTCTACCCATCATCCCGCCCTAACATAACAGTAATTTCATTCAGTTCATCAACCACTGCTTCTAGTTCGCTCACAGCTTCTGCGATCAAATCAGTAGGCTCCGGCAGATCATTTGGGTCATCAAGTGTCTCATCCTTCAGCCATTTAATATCTAATTTATATCCTCGCTCTTTTATTTCATCAATGTTAAAGGAACGGAAACGACCTTCTTCTCCTTGATCTTGACGTTTGCTATTACCATTTGGATCTTTGCCAAAACATTTTTCAAATTCAGCAAACATTTCAGGAGTCAAAGGCCTATCTTTCTTTGTACAACTCGGAATATTTGATCGGCAATCGTAAATCCATACCTTTTCTGTTGGTCTGCCCTTTTGTAAGAATATAACATTTGCCTGTGCATTCGCATATGGAACAAATGTGCCACGTGGTAGACGGAGAATTGTGTGCACATTGCAGTCTGTCATTACTATTTCAAAGACTTCACCTGCTTTATCTTCAAATAAACAATTATCCGGAAGAACAATAGCAGCTATTCCTTTAGGTTTAAGAATAGTCAGAACATGTTGAAGAAAGTTTAATTGTTTATTGCTTGTTGCGATTGTAAAGTCATCACGGGCAGGTGCCTGACCTGCTCCTTTCGTGCCAAATGGCGGATTAGTTAGAACGACCTCATATCTTTCGCCTCTTTCTGGCTCATAAATAGTGTCACCAAAATAAATAGTAGGTTTTAGTCCATGCAAGAATAAATTCATAAGAGCAAGACGACGAGGACGTGCGACTAAATCTTGACCATAATAAGTAGATTCTTTTATTCGTTTCACTTCGTCGATAGGAATCGCACCTTTTGTCTTTTGTATTAACCATTCATATGAACAAACCAAAAATCCGCCAGTGCCACAAGCAGGATCACATATTCTCATTTCTGGATTTTTCAAAGGATCAGGTTGAACAAGTCTTACAATGCTCTGAATCAATACACGTGGTGTAAAGTATTGTCCTGCACCTTTTTTACCTTCGCTTGCCGCTTTTTCTAGAAGCCCTTCAAAAGCCTCTGCCTTTACATCAACATCAAGACTTGACCATTCCTCTGCATCAATCATGGTTATAATTCTTTTAAGATTGACCGGGTTGTTAAACTTAGGCATGGATTGAGCAAATATATCACCTAGCAATCCTTTTGCATCACGAAGTTTCTGTAAAACCATTAGATAATGATCTGTCAGTTCTGTGCCGGATTTGCTTTTCAATGACTCCCAATCACAATTCTTCGGCAAATCAGCACTCTTTTCATCGGCCATTTTTATAAACAGAAGATAGGTGAGCTGTTCAATATAATCACCGTAATCAATACCATCATGCCTTAAGGTGTGACACATTCCCCATAGTTTATTTACAATATCAGACATTAAAACTCCTTTAAGTTGATAGACGTAGGAAGGTTACGCTGCCAGTTTATAATTTATTTCTTCAATAATTGAATCTAATTCAGAACCAAATATTTTTGTCGCTTTAGCAAGACCACCGTGCATTTCTAATACTGGAACCAAATCAAAAATGTTTTTTTCAATGGCAAGATTGATTATAAGATGTTCACGAATATATCCTAACCATGCTTTTTGTTCATCATTGAAATTATGTTTAGAAAGAATTTCTGACATGATTTTGTTCACACGTTCTTCAGCAGTTAAAAGAGAATTTTTTTCACTATCAGCATTTTTCACAATGGAGATAACATCAGCCATTGCTTTATGTCCTGAAAGTGCATGAGCATGACGTATCTTTTCTTCATCAAAAGAATTTTTCCTAAGAACTTGTCGAATTTCCTTAAGCGCTTGTATATTCCACTTTCGCGGGTTCTGAAAGAGTATGCTAAGGACATCGATTTTATCTTTGTTATTGTGAATAAAATCAGAAAATGCATTGAGGTAATCTTTTGGTTTGAGTTGTTTATCACCAACTTTAAAAATATATTCAGACGTGACTGTATCCTGTGTTCCATAAGCCATATAAAAAGGATTCTTTGTTCTGTCATAATTTACAAGCAAGTCTTGGAAATCATTGTTTCTAAGCATTTCCATTGTCTCAGTAAATTTATATTTTAAGTTTTTCTGAAGTTCATTGGCGTATTTACGAACATCTCCATTTGAAATATAATCAGAAAAGTCTATTCGAGCTTTGGCGCTCATTGTGGCAGCAATCCGCTGTATCCGCTTAATAAGACGTTTCGTGTTGTAATCCCGTTCCATATTGTTCCAGATATTCTCTATTATCTGCTGAATAGTAACTGTTTCATTTGTCTCTTCCACTTGAACAACAAAATCGGTCGAGTCTTTGAAGTAGTCAATTAGTGTTCCGTCAAAACAGTCAAATATTGTGAAGAATCCCTTGTTGATGTCTGGACATTTTCTAGTGCCACGTCCAAGCATCTGTGTCCAGAGAATACGGGACTTAACTGGACGTAGAAAGACAATATATTCAAGTGCCGGAATATCCACTCCCGTCGAAAGCATATCAACTGTAACAACTATGGATGGAAGTGGGCGGTTACGAAACCTACGAATTTTTTCAAGGGGCCTGTCCACTGATGGACTACCTGTTATTTTTTGGACAAAATCATCACCCCTGCCAAAAACGTCACGAGCAATTTTCACAAGCTGATCTGAATGTGATATATGAGCTATGTCATTTACAGCAAATATTAATGTTTTCGGAAACCGACCAGTTTCCTTTTCATGTTGCAGTGCATATTGTGCAATGGCTTCAATAATTTTACGGTTACTATCTGGCGATGTAATTTTCTTTTCTACATCCTGTGATTCAAATTCACGTTCATCTTCCAATGAGTCAATAAACTCTTTGCCAGTTTCAGGATCTTTAACTCCAACCTTTTCACCTTCCTTTAGAAATATACCTTTAATCCTTACATCGGATTTGATTCTTACGGCTTGATAATCCACCAAAAAACCTTGAAGCACGGCCTCTTCATAAGTATAACGGTATATCGGATAGCCAAAGTATGCTACTGTATGAGAAGCAGGCGTTGCCGTTAGACCGATTTTAATTGCATCGAAATGGTTTAGAACTGATCGCCAGATATTTGTATCTTTTGATGTGTAACCTCTATGACACTCGTCGGCAATTATTATATCGAATGCATGTATTGGTATGCTAATTCTATCTGCGTCTTCATCAATATCTGGATCACTTTCGCTTTGTTCAAAAGAACCTTCACGTCCAAAAAGGTTTATTGCCATTCGCTGGATGGTAGATACATAAACAAAAGTATGACTTACATTAGGCGCTCTAAGGTATTCATTGGGCATAACTCCGATATCAAATTTCTCTCCTTCCTCAAAATCCTCTTTTTTAAAGCGTTGACTAAATACCTCATATTCCTGATTAAATTTATTTCCACTAAGGGTAATGAAAGAGGAAAATGCCTGTGCTGCCTGTGCTGCCAATGCCCGTCGATCAACGAGAAATAGAATTCTTCTCGCAAAACCTGATTTGATTAACCGATAAATCAGTGAAACAGCAGTAAAGGTCTTGCCTGTTCCTGTTGCCATAGCAAGCATCATGAGTCGCTTATTTTCAATGATTCCATTTTCTACGGCAGCAATGGCTTCCTTCTGGAAAGGATATAAACGATCTATTTCATTTGGAGTGTTTTTTAACCAATCTTTAGATGATGGGTTATTTTTAGCAAACATTTCGATAAGAGCGTCTTTTGTATGAAAATCAAGAATTTCTCGTGCATAGTAATTTTCTTCTCGCACGTCTGCAAACCATATTTGTGTACCGTTAGAAGCATACAAGAAAGGAACTTTGAATTTACCCCAACTGCCAATGGTATTTGGGCAACCTGAAGCGTATCTTTTGGCCTGTTCTAAGACGTTTTGCGGATTAACTGATACTTTCTTGGCTTCTAATATGCCAATCAAATTGCCATTTACAAACAATGCATAATCGGCAGGACCGTTTAAAGTAGGATATTCTTCAATTGCATGACATGATAAAAGAGAAGCGTCCATACCTTCCTTGTATGGCATTATATTCCATTTCGGATTAAGAGACTTTAACTGCTTATCGATTCTTGTTTTTCTGGTTTTCCACTCGCATTCAGTCATTCAAATTTATTCCCGCAATTAAAGTTTTTCTTTTTCGCAAAATGTCCAGTTGTGCAAAGGGAAGAAAAAATCCTTACTATGCAATTTGGCTTTAAACTTACTGCAAGTTTTGATCTTCAATTTCTGTATTATTGATTTGGGCTGTATCAAATAGATTCAATTGCCGATTTCTTTCTTCTTCTTCAGCGCAACAAGCTATAAAATGATCCAATATTGAATCGTATTTTTGAAAGTAAATTTTAATAGTGTCTTTCCCAGCTATCCATTCAGCTTCCTTATATTTTACTAGACAATCACAGGCTTTAACGATCCAAGCTTTCTGAGGTATTTGAGGCTTTCTGCCTTGAGTATCGGTATTTAGCGAGTGAAAAGTATATCCGCTGCTCAATTCATTTAATATATCGTTTAATTTTAATATTACTTCCAATTTTTGCCTTTTTCTCAAATATGAAAATTGGGGGTTATCTAAAACATGTTGTAACACCACATTTTCCCAAATCAATTGAATTAGGTAAGGGATAGGCGGTTCACTATCATAAAGTTTTATTTTAGCATAATAGCTAACAAAAAGGTCCATCGGCAGTTTTTCGCCATCATCTAAACGAGCATTGACTCCTTTATTTGATAAATCGCCAAGTTGTTTCTGAAAATAGTAATAATTCCTACGGCCATCAGACCGATTAAACTGAACGATTATAAAAGGTCTTTCAATCTTAATTTCTTTTTCGCTTATGCCTTTGTAATATTTTACGACTTGACTGCATCTCTCTTGGTTTACTAGTAGCACAATGTCATGGTTATTAACATGTCCAGAGGCTGTCGGCCAGCCATTCAAATCGTCATCATAGGACATTAATTGTTCAAACGGTTTTTTCCAGTATTCCGTATTTCTAGGAAACGAACCTTTTGCCTCAACCAATACTCCTTCATTTCCTTCATACACAATTCCTAAATCCGGCGTGACAAATTTAACTTCTTGTCCATTATTATTTATTTTTTTCTTATCTGAAGGTTCCAGCCTCCAGCCTTGGAATGCCGTTACATCTGCATTGACTGACATCTGACTTTGATCAAAACGGAAGAAATGCATAAATCCGACTAAAGCATGGACGGTTTGGAGATAAGAATCTATTTTATCTTTCAAATCATTTTGAGGATCTGGATTAGGATCTTGCGGCATAAGAGGCCTCCGAGTAATCCTTAATCACTCCTTCCGCATATGTATCAAAGACGTGATTTATCAATCTCTTTATAGATGCAACAGTGCCTTTCATTTGCGGAACGATAAATAATTCTGAAGCGTTTAAAACATATAAATCAAAAGAGCTTCCATCATAATAATCTATAATACTCAAATGGATGTATGGATTACCATGCAAGACTGACGTTGAAGATGCTTTTAATTGTTTTATTGTATTTATAAATTTTTCATTTTCGGATACTTCAGCAAAGTTATCCGTTCCGAAATCAATAATTAATGGTTTTACCTGCAGATTTACATTGCTCTTTCTGCTTCTATTTCCAAAAAATTCATTATTCTTTTGGATTAATTTGCATATAGGAAGAACAAATGACTCAAAAACCTTTTCAAACATACCGCCAGCTTGAATAATACCATTGCGAGTTAAAGATATTTTCTCTGATGTAGGAATATCACTTATTTTGAATTGAATTGATCTAAACCAGCCGTTATTCTGGTAAACCCAGTTAAAGGCTTCTTGAAGATCCATATTGGGCCAGCCAACCATGGGAAATATTTTTTCTGCCTTAGCTTCATCAGTGAGGCGTAAGTGACATGAAGCTCTTGTTATAATAATTTTTTCTAATTGATATTTTGATTGAAAATCATCTAATAAATTCTTTAATTTTTTATGGCTTACAAAAGTTAAAAGTATATTGACTCGTCTATTGAGTAAAAATGGCAATAAAGCCTTATGATAAAAATCATTTCCTTCAATAGTTAAAGCGCAAAAGATATTTTCATATTTTGGATGCTCATAAATAAAAAAATATCCTGATTTACGCTCATTACTCTCTTTGTCATTGTATAATAATTTGTATAATTGAATTCCTGAAGAATCTTTGATTAATAATAATCTATTATTAAAGGCTTCGTCAGAAAGAAGGATATTTTTAAACGATTTGAGGCTACCAAAAGGAATAGCATGAGCGGTTAATTTCTCGGACAATAAAAGCGAATCAATCCCTCTTACAAGAGTCTCGCGATTATGATCAGTGTTATAAAAGGCGGAGATAAAATCTATTTTGCCCATATACCCCAACTCTGTCCTATAATAGCATGTGAAAATTATTCTTATTCATAAACAATGTCAAGGAAGAAATGGGGTGTTTCCTTAGCCAAAGTCCTTCTGCATGATTTTCGGATATCTCACTCGCAACTGCTCTACGTAAGATATCCAAGCCTCTCGCATATTGTTAACGAATTTAAAATTATCTTTGTGGCCATTGTCCGTTTAGAGCAGTTGATTAGCTATTTCCCAACACATTTGCATACGACTTCCATGATTTTGCCCTGATTGAAGAAGGTATTAACTAAGTATGTTTTTGATTTCGGCAGCTAACAAAACAGGATTACCATCCCAGACTTTGTAAGACTTATCGGCAATGAGCGAGTAATGATCTTTTAGTTTTTCAACCTCTGAAGCATTGCCAACAAATAAAGGTAGTATTTGCTGCTTGCCTTCAATTTCACGGGCCAGAGCGGCATTCACTTCTTTATTTGGCCAACTCTTTTGAATGGAATCAGAAGAAATAATTGCCAAGAAATACTTTGAGGTGGAAAGTGCTTTGTTAATAATTTTTGTAAGGGAATCGCCCCACTTGATTTCTACAATGTCGATAAACGACTTGACCCCGAGCTTTGTTAGCTCTTCGTGAAGTGGTTTCGCAATTGTCTCTTTTTGCTCATTTGCATAGCCAATAAAAACATCATATTGTAAAGGCATATTTCCAATATCTCCTATCTTGTGCGGTGGCTTTATGTCCACTTCACAGAGTTTAACACATAGTTTCCTTACTACAATGTCGTCCCATCCACGGACATGGGCAATAAATGATATACGACCGATAACCACGGAACGGTATATAACTCCAGGAGTAATATCTTTGCTGAGTTTGTAGGTTTTGGTGGCATGTTTTGAAAGAAATGTTGAGCCAGCAGCTTCGAGACCGTGTTTTTTCCAAGAGTAAATCATGCCAAAAACAGAATTGATATATGCCCTATTGATATTAACAAATTCATTGACCGTTAGACCGGTTACATCTTGTCGTACAAATTTTGTAAGAATGCGGGTTTTACTGCCCTTTATTTGAAAATCTTCTTTTTCAAAGATATGAAGGAATGCCTTGCCGAGAGTAACATTATTGTTTGCATTTAATGAAGCTACCTCTGGGGCAATTATAGGCTTTGTGGACGAGAAGGTAATGTCGTCCACATACCGGGTGTACATGCAAGAATATTTTTTGGCGAGACTCATAAGCTTTGAGTCAAGCCGCAAAGCAATCATATTTGCAAGAATAGGTGAGGTTGGAGCACCTTGCGGCAATTTATTTTGATAGGTAACGAGTTTTGCGGCAGCAGCAGCAACATTTTTGGGGAAGAAAAAAGGTTTACTCTGAAAAAGACCGAATACTCGCCCGAAATTAATAGAACCAAAAAAATCTTCGATATCGACATTCAATATAATTCTACGTTTTTTGTGTGTTGCTGCATTTGTTATAATACCAAATTTATTTTCAAAACCGTGAGAGCACGGTTTTCTGTTGTACTGTTTACACAGAAATTCATTGAAGTTACGTTGAAGAGACTTGAGTTGTCCACACGGTTTGTCAATGACTCTAAAGCCGCCTGATTTTTTCGGGATTTGAAAAGAAGAATACTGACTATTGTCATTGATACGATAAAGAGAATAGGTTAGTTTTTGTTCGGTTGTATGAAGTAATTCTGCAAGAGAAGCGACAGAACTACAGAGCGGAGAAGACATTAGGGGCTACCTCCCCTTTCCTATGCATGTGGGAAACGCTGGATACAAAGAGTTAAGACAGATCCAGTTAAAGACAGGTGATGCGAATTTCCACCCATTGTAATTATCTGCCGTGTATACACAGCAAAAATTGGGGAGGTAGCCTTTATTGAAAAATACTTTCTGCATAAATGAAAAAGCCATTACTTTACGAGACCTGTCCGTTCATGAGCATTGAGATGAGTCAGTCGCGTATTTTTTGATGAGAAATTGCTTCTACATTGTTGAACTATAGAAAGTCCGGTCTTGTATGTCAAGGAAATCTTGACCACAAAATGTAGGGTGTGAATTGTGTTTATTACTGATTGAAGTCTTGCATTTTCGTCAAGATTGATGACTTGAGGACTTTAGGAAGAAATATGTATATCCGTATTTTTAAGAAAATATTTCCTCTAAATCTATAAATCATAATCTATTATTGATGAAATATTTTTGAATTGGTTGTTTATGTTATTTTAGACTGTATAACTGCTCTATGATATCCACCATACCCATAGTATCTAAACCACAATATTCTTCCAGTAACTTCCTAACTTTTTCCTTATCTTTATTATCCTCTGTAAATGTTACCCGGCAATATTCTGCGCTAGCCGTTCCACCATCGCCTATCTCCATATCGTCATATGATTTACCTGTTAGTACCGGAAGAACTTTCTTGAGAGAGCAGCTTCCATCCTGCTTCGAATGATAATAAGCAAAATCACTGAAAGGCTTAAGCAGATCGATAGTCCTTTCTGCTATAGACTCTACCCACGTTTTATATTTTGGAAGCACTTCGGCACATTTCCTGAGAATGTCTATTTCAAAGCTAGCCTTATAGGCAATTACAGAACCTTCTGTACCCATAACTTCTTTTAGTTTTGCCATAAACTCAGGACGGGAATCTTTCGTTCCATCTGCGAGAAATGAAAAATGTTCCGGTTCGGCTCCTTTTTCTGTAACCACATGCACGGAGAACTGGAAAGGTATTTGCTGATAAGGACTGGATTTATCAAACATCGGGATAACCGAACCACATGTTTCAAAATCCATGTAATAAGCAGGATATTGAATTGTATCCAAAAACTCTTTTATCTTTTTTTTATCAATATGAGGTTTGCCGGTCTTTTCACAATCAACCTGTATTTGATTCTTTTCGCTAAGTTTATATTTTTCAGGTATTTCAGTTAACTCAAGAATGCCATCTTGAATCAAATTCATGGGAAGCTTCTTATTTTTATAAAGTAAAAATACATTTCTTTCCGGCAGGAATGACCAGCATTTATCTATTAACGGACAATCGTAAGGATCATTGCAGTGTGCGCCAATGCCAATTTCAATAAATGTTTTAGCAGCTATGGCGTTGACCATGTATGCAACGTTATTTTCAATGGTTTTACTGTATGAAGTTTTAATTTCATCAGTAACATCAATTTTCTTAAATAATTTATTGGGATCTATTTCTCCCTTTCGAACATAAGAACTATCGATACACATTAAATAACATTTATCTATCTCTAGCCCAGCTCCGGTATAAACATAGTATTGAAACCCAATATCGTCATAATTAACATCTTTTAGATCTGTCGAACTTTTAACTTCAATTAAGTTCCATTCATCTTTGCCAACCGGCTCCAGAATATCTGCTCGGGCATAGCAACGTTTATATGTTAAAGCCGCTTCAAATACGGGTACTCTTCTTGATATTAATTCCTTGGTTGATCTAAGTCCTTCTTCAAAGGATTTTGTATGATCAACCTCCATGCCCCTTTGGAATAATTTCTTTGCATAATCCCCTACTAGATGTCCTTGATCAAATACAGCTTGTGTGGCTTCCTCTGGTTCGGGAATTGCTTCCGGTTCATTGTAAATATACCAGAGCAGTTTTTTGCATTGTAAACCGTTAATATATTTTGTTTTGGATAGTCTGATGTTCATATATTTATTTGGAAAATTAATGGATTGCTGTAATGATGCTTATTAGATATCAGTAAGAGCATCTTTCTTTTCACTATAATCTTGATTGTTAAGGCGCTTTATTATTTATCCCATGCAAATGAATTAATGATTTCTGTAGTTTTTTTAATAAGTGGCTGTGCAGTTTTCCACAATTCCTCAAAGTGTTTGATAAACTCCTCTTTATCATCTGCATCCTCAATTCTCTTATACTGTGAATAAATTCTGGTATATGAAGATTCCGATTTTAATAATTTATCTTTTACTTTATCAAATCCAGCTTTGTGAAATATACGTAAGAGTTTATTCCTTTTGTCCATATTTTCCATGGGGCCGATTTCAATGATAAAGCCACATCTTGACCTTTCTGGATTAAATGAAAACCTACAACATATAGGATTTGGCTCACTGAGATGCTTCCATCCAATCATTTTTGTGTTCTTTACTTTCCAGCTTTTCAAGATAAACCATTCTTGATTTGGTCTTGTACATAAACTATATATGTTTTCTTTATTTTTTAAAAACTCCTCTGATGCTGATGAAAACTCTGTTGTTATACCGTAATCTATAATAAGATCTATGGCAGCCTTATGTCTCCTATAAATAGACTTACATAACTCAACCAAATTTTTATCTTGCATTGTCATTCTCCCTAAAATAGTTAAGTAGTGTTGAAGAAATATTCTCGCATCTTCTGGAATTCTGTCTCCCCTCTGTGAAATTACTTGACTTACTACATTGTATAAATCCACATGACTCCAATTAATGTAACCTTCGTTCTCGGCAATTTCAGATGCATCTCCAATTTCCAAAGTTAATAAGACAGGTATTATTTTAAATTTGGGATAATCTTCTTTAATTGACTCTATGTATTTCCTTAATTGTTGTTCATACACTCCTGCTCTGATTTTATTTTCTACTATTAGCACCCATTTGTTATCTTTACTTATAGCTAGAAGGTCTATATTTTTTAATTCTCTCCATATCTCTACATCGCGCATGTTCATTAATTCTATTTCCGCCGGAGTAATATTCACAACTCCAGGATTATCAAGTAGTATGGTTGAAAGAAAACGACGTATAAATGAATCACCGAGACCATGATTTTCAAGCGGATTCAATAGCCAAGCTAATACATTACTATGACGAATCTCTGCCTGTTCTATTCGCAATATTTGAAATATATTGAATCTACTTAAATGAGCATTCAGATTTTCAAGTTCTGTGTTACCAACTAGAAATCTATTAAGAGCTTCTTGATTCTCTTGAAGAATTTCATTACCTAATTTATTATTCACTTAACCCCCACATATGTATTAATCAACTAATGAAGTTATTTTGTTACCTTATGTATTAAAAAATATCAATGTTTTCAATTTGAAGTCTGTCATCTTATGTTCATTTGTCTTTCATTAATTTCACTGATTACTATGTAAATTTTTAAGAAAACATACATTATGGAAACAATTTTTTATTTTTAAGAAAATATTTGCTTTTTATATCCACAACTGTTCTGTTGGGGGTATCTGTCAGAATTGAGTATTACGGATCGAAAGAAAGTAATGCATAGTTCAGTAGAAGCATTATTCTGCTATTTAGCATTAGTGAGATTATACTGGAGATTCCGCTCACAGACCTCATTATTTCTAACGCAACCTCTTATTAGAGGCGATTAGCAGACGAATCTGTATCTTTTTTATCCGGGCAGCATGATGGTTTCTACTTCATGGTATACCCGCGACCGTCAAGACAGGCACTCATCGCCCGTTTATAATCTGCACGCATTTGGTTCAACCGGGTTCTTGGCATACCACTAGTAGGCTGAGTTGGATCGTAGCCTGTTTGGCCTACACCCCAACGGTGGCATTCATAACGATCCTTCGCCTGTAACTCTTCGCTTTGGCCGTTGCGAGGATAAATAAAGATTCTTTCAGCCATCGAGGGCGATACTGATGGGGTTGGTTGAACATCCACCGAAGGCTGTTCTTGGTCGACCACTAGTGGCGGTTCGTAATAGGGTGAATAATAATAAGGATCATAATAATAAGGTGCCCAAACTGCTGCACCTCCTATTACCGCCCAAGGTGCCCACCAACCCCAGTAGCCACCTCTCCAATAGCCGCCTCTCCAATAGCCGCCTCTCCAATAGCCACCTCTCGAATGGTTGCTTATAGAATGGCCGCTTACCGAACGACCGCGGCTTGCAGCATTAGACAATGGGTTTACGAGAAAGATGATCATTGTGAAAATAAGAAATGCACAGGCAATCTTCTTCATATTTTTCCTCCTCGCCTAATTCTACAATTATTGTATTTTAAATCTTTATACTCCACAAGTTATGTTTCGTGGCAGCTTTTACACTCTCTGTCAAGCAAGCCCAGGCCTATGGCATATAAATCGGATCATATATTATTATTTGTCTTCGCTCTTTTTAGTGTCTGTGGTGTCTTCCGGTTTGTTTTCCAGCTCTTCCATGGCCTTTTTGAAACCCCTTATTGCCTTGCCGATTGAGCGTCCCAACTCAGGAAGCTTAACGGGACCAAAAATAATCAGCGCGATTATTGCAATTATTATAAGCTCCGGCAGTCCTATGCCAAACATTGATAATTACCCTCACGCACAATACTTAACGTATACTTAAAGTAATAATAACGGCCTTGTATGTCAAGACAATAAAGACCGCAAAAGAGCGGCGTAATGTGTTTATTACAGATTGAAAGAAAACATACTTGACAATGATAGAGATTTGTTTCTTTCAGGAAGAAATCCGCACATCCTTATTTTTAAGAAAATATGCGGAAAAAAGATGATTTACCAAACAATCCCTTGCTGTTTTAAATAATCCTGTGCCTCTTTAAGACCTAGGCTTGCTGCTATTTTCCAATCCGCAATGGCCTGATTGTGGTTGCCAAATGCACTGTAAGCAAATCCCCTGTTATAATAGGCAAGTGCAAATTCTGCGTTTAGCTCAATGGCTTTGTCGTAATCCGCAATTGCCTGATTGTGGTTGCTAAGTTTAACATAGGCACCTCCTCGGTTCACATAGGCGTGTATATTTTTCGGGTTGAGCTCAATGGCTTTGTCATAATCCACAATTGCTTGTTTATAGTTGCCAAGTCTATCATAGGCATTTCCACGGCTAACGTAGACCTCTGAATCTTTCGGGTCGAACTCAATGACCTTGTTGTAATCTGCAATGGCCTGATTGTAATTGCCAAGATAATAATTGGAACGTCCACGGTTAATATAGATATCTGAATTTATCGGGTCTAGCTCCATGACCTTATTATAATCTGCAATGGCCTGATTGTAGTTGCCGAGTCTATCATAGGTGTTTCCACGGTTAATATAGATCTTTGCAACTTTCGGGTCGAGTTCTATTGCTTTATTAAATGCATCCAATGCTTTGTCCAATTGATTATCAATACCAGCCTGACGGCCCATTTCAAACCACTCATTAGCATTGAAACCGTTCATGGTTTTATTATGTGCACAACCAAATGTTATTAGTAATGCCATTAAAATGAATAGTAACGAACTAAAGCGAATTTTCATATGCGTATCCTTTTCTTCTCATCTACCAATCAATGGCCTAACTTAATTTTCTTTGATAAATTTAAAATCAATTTATCACAACTATTTTTTGATTAAAAGGTATACTGGTTGAAAGAAAGCATGTCTATGAAAAATCCTAAATGCTCAATTCCAAGAAGAATTCTGCGCATCAGTATTTTTACGAAAATATGCGATCTCTTAAAAATACCTTTTTTTAAAGAAAATAATGATTATACTGCTTATAGATTTTTACTTTCTATCTGAGGAGAGTTTATGAAAAAAATTACCACAATCTTTTTTTTAGTTTTGAGCATCATCATTACCCTTCCTGTTTTTGCATTTGATGTTGAGGTCTCCAAGGTCTGTTTTTCTCCTTATGGCAACTGCACACGCGCCATAGTGGATCAAATAGATAATGCCAAATCAGAAATACTTATCCAGGCATATTCCTTTACATCTGTGCCCATTGCCAAAGCTTTAGTAAATGCCCACAAGAGAGGCGTCCATGTAGAAATCATCCTGGACAAATCCAACAAATCAAAAAAATACAGTGCTGGAGATTTCACTGCTCACATGGGAGTGACCACTTATATAGATTCCCAACACGCCATCGCTCACAACAAGATAATAATAATTGACAAGGAAACTGTAATAACCGGAAGTTTTAATTTCACTAAGGCTGCGGAAGGAAAGAATGCAGAGAATTTGTTAATAATCAAAAATAATAAATTGGCAGAGATTTATATTGATAACTGGAATAAGCATAAAGATCATTCAGAGAAATATGGGGGAAGATAAAATAAATGGAGGATGTTTAATGATTACAAAAATCATCTCGGGTGGACAAACTGGTGCTGACAGAGCAGCTCTTGGTTTTGCCATTGATAACAATATCCCTCATGGTGGCTGGATACCAAAGGGAAGAATAACCGAAGGAGGTCAACTTCCTGAGAAATATCATCTTCAGGAAATGGAGACTACCAGCTATGACAAAAGGACGGAACAAAATGTCATTGATTCCGATGGGACTGTTATTATATCTCATGGAAATTTTACCGGCGGTTCTGCTTTAACACAGACATATACTATCAAACATCATAAACCATGTCTTCATCTGGATATGAACAATGCAACAATAACGGAAGCGGCAGATTCACTGAATAATTGGATCAGAAAGAATAATATAAAAACGTTGAATGTAGCTGGATCAAGAGCAAGTAAGGATAATAAAATTTATCAAGTAACCAGAGACCTTCTGGAAGCTGCTTTCATTAAGGATAATAGCCATGGGTAAACAGCTGGATACTAAAGAAATCGTAGACTTTAAAGAATTACTGATGTCTGAAGTTATTCAATCGGAAGCACTTATCAATCTTCTCGATAAGAAAGGCATTATCAGTAAACAGGAACTACTGGAAGAAATGAAACGTGTTCAAGCTAAGATGATTAAATCCAAGAGTTGAATTTATGATTATTACAGAAACGATTTCACTTAATACAAAAGGCTTCTGCGATATTATTGATATAACTCCCCAAGTGCTTTCCATTGCTAAACGATCGTTGATTGCCAATGGACTGATTACCATTTTCTGCCCCGGTTCTACGGGATCAATAACAACCATTGAATATGAACCTGGCGTGTTGCAGGACTTAAAGGATGCTCTCGAAAGAATTGCCCCGTCAGACATTCCCTATGAACATAATGAACGATGGGGAGACGGCAATGGATTTTCACACGTCCGCACTGCTTTAATGAAACCTTCTCTGACCATTCCTCTAGTCAATAAAAAGCTGACTCTGGGAACATGGCAGCAGATTGTCTTCATTGACTTTGACAATCGGGGAAGGCATAGGGATATTGTTGTGCAAATTATTGGTGATTAAAAAGTCTGCATTTTCAAAATACGATTTGTCCGATAATGGGTTTAATTTGAAAGTTTAATAGAATAACCAGTATTAAAAATCACAAGGAGGAAACCATGGAAAGTCTTTTTGACAAAATCAAGAAAGATGTAAAAAAGGGATTTGAAGAAGGCCTTGCAGCCGTAAAGAAGGGGGCAAGTGTAGTATCCGCAAAAATGAGTGAACTCACAGCGGAAGGTAAAAGACAGTATAAGATGCTTGATCTGAAATTAAAGATACAAAGTCAGATGACCGAACTGGGAGGGAAAACTTACGATGTCCTCAACAAAAAGCAAAATCCGGAAACGGACAGAAAGATAAAAGTAGTAGTTGTAAAGATCAAAAAGCTGGAAGCACAGTTGCATAAGCTTGAGGCGGTCAAAAAGACAAAAACCGCTTCACCCCAAAAGCCTGCAAAGAAAACCGCCAAAAGACCTCAGCTAAAAAAGTAAATTTCCAATCATAATAGACTGCAGGTTAATTACTAACTGAAATAAATTATCGATCCATATAAGAGATCTTTTATACTTTGAAAGAAGCGAAAACGTTGATTGAGAAATGGCTCCTGGCGTACAACACGTTCAGGCCACACAGTTCCTTGAATTACCGTCCTCCAGCGCCAGAGGCATACCTGAATTGAGAAATAAAAAGTGGCTGAGTAATATTGAAAATTAAGTATCTATGGGGATTAGGTGTTACTTCCAGCGAACAGTTCTTCCAGAAATGTTCGCTGGATAACTTTAATCAACTATGTAAGATTACGAATAGTTATCAGTGATTCTATGACAATTGATGAAAGCCGACGGAACTTGTTACAGACTACGGTATGTAAAAATAAATCTGCCACCTTTTTTAATCATGTGTTCTTTTGCCTTCTTCTTGCCGTCCTGTGTTTTGTTTTTGCCGACTGTTCGGTCATTGAAGCCCCGTACAAGGTGGTGAAAGGGACGATTAAGGTTACATATTATACAGTGAGAGGGGCCTACCAACTGACTGTATAATATG
>Ga0209777_10003926_pt1 | contig 17922 bp, 17 predicted proteins | sample FrelakmetHBP12HB_FD_187147 | JGI IMG/M metagenome (GOLD analysis project Ga0209777, IMG submission 187147) | Freshwater lake sediment microbial communities from the University of Notre Dame, USA, for methane emissions studies -HBP12 HB (SPAdes)... | ecosystem: Environmental > Aquatic >...
TCCGATCTTGGACTGCGTCGCGTCCGCGCTCAAGCGGCCACTGGCTCGCATAGTCGCCAACGCCGGTTTCAACCCTCTCGAGAAGGTGGAGGACGCCGTCGCGGCCCAGAACGAGACAGGCAATCACGCGCTGGCCATCGACTGCGACACCGGCGAGGTAGCCGACATGCGCGCGCTGGGAGTCCTGGACCCCACCGGCGTCAAACTTTACGCCCTGCGCGCAGCCGCCGAAGTCGCCGAGGCGATCCTGCGCATAAACGTGATAATAAGAAAACGAAATGAGGAGTAGGGAAGGGAGAATTATGAATGTTGAATTATGAATTATGAATGGGGAAGGACTTCTTGTCGGGGAAGATTTGCAATCCTGCCCCCGCCGGGCCGGAGGGAATCTCAGATTCCCCGATTGCCATCTTACGGCCCGGATTATGAATCCGGCCGAACGAACAAGGTGCCGGCCCCTCCCTTCATTCATAATTCCTAATTCCTAATTCAGAATTGCCTTAAGGCACGAGGTCATGCACATGAGCAAAGACAAAGACGTTCGCAAAGCAAAAATAGAACCCGAGAACCGGGAGGCCGACCAAGTCGGGCAGGATGTGCTGGCCGAGGACTTCGAGGCCCTGCAGACCGAAATGGCCCAGCTCCAGAAAGACGCCGAGGAAGCCCACAGCCGCTACCTGCGCACGCTTGCCGATTTCGACAATTTCCGCAAGCGCCAGCGCGACGAGACCGCGCGCCTGTGCGATTTCGCCAAGGAAGAAGTCATCAGCCAACTGCTTCCCATTCTGGACAACTTCGAGCGCTCGGCGGACGCGGCGGAGGCTCAGCACAGCTATGACGCCCTCGTCGAGGGGGTTACATTGACCCTCAAACAGCTCAGGGATATGCTGGAGAAGGCGGGCGTGGAACCCATCGAGGCCGTCGGGCAAGAGTTCAACCCGGAGTTTCACGAGGCCCTGATGCGAACCCATACGGACGAGTATCCCGAAAACACCATCGTCGAGGAATTCGAGAGAGGCTACACCATCAACGGCAAGGTCATCCGCCCCGCTCGCGTTCGTGTGGCGGTGCCGGAGTAGATAATGAGAAGAAGAGACAAGGAAATCACGGACATCGGGACGATGGAGGCCGTCATTCGGCAGTCGCTAGTCTGCCGGGTCGCGATGTGCAAGGACAACCGGCCCTATCTCGTCCCGTTCAGCTTCGGCTACGATGACAGCACTGTTTACGTGCACTGCGCGCGTGAGGGCACGAAGCTCGATATCCTCAAGGCCAACGACTGCGTCTGCGTGGAGTTCGAAACCGGCGTGAACCTGGTCAAGGCCGAAACCCCGTGCAGTTGGGGGATGGCGTATCGCAGCGTGATCGCGTTTGGGCGAGCGTTTCTGGTCGACGACATAGGCTCGAAGCGCAAAGCCTGCGATCTGATTATGCGGCACTACACCGACGAGCAGCACTTTTACTCCGACCAGGCCCTGGACGGAATCATCGTGATCAGAATCGAGATCGACCGCATGACCGGCAAGCAGTCGGGGTATTGATTAGGCCCAGCGCCGCGGCGCCGCAAGCTAGGACAGTGGCAGCAAATGGACGGACACGGTCCAAAAGCAACTTTACTTCCCCATTCCGCGGCCCACGAGGGCGTTCGTTCGTACAAGAGCCGTGAATTTAGCTGTCAGCGGTCAGCCGTCAGCCGTCAGTGGAAGGGAAGGGAATTGCCCACCGAAGCACTGAAGCGGGGAAGGGAAATACAATCACGAAAGCACGAAAGTAAGAAAACACGAAAAGGGATTGGGAGAGGAGGGGAAAGCCCGGACCCCCGCGCCTCTCATTCCGAGCCTTGACCCCGGCACCTGTCATTCCGAGCGAATGCGAGGAATCTGCTTTTCGATGTCGCGGCCTCACGTCACCCACCTGGTTGTCAATGCGCACACTACTATTAGACGACATTCCGGGGCAAATATCAATGATATTTTGGGGATGTTTTGGGGAAATGTTGTTCACGAGTGGTCGTTGCGGGTTGGGGCGGGGGAAACTCTCAGGAGCCGCGAACCCAGAGGATTTCGCAGAAACCATCCCGCTCAAGGTCCGCGAAGCTGGGTCGGTTTGTCGCCAGTGGGACCTTGAGGTGGCTGGCCAGAGCGGCCGCGCTGGCCGCCGGAACTGTGATTCGTGTTCCGGCGTAGGCCTCGGCCACGAAGGTGACGAAGTGTTCGGACATATACTGCCGGTATCGCGACTCGACTATTTCGATGCCATCGACGCTCAGCAGCCAGGCGATCCATTTCTCGGCCAACTGCTCCCCGCAGTACTCACGGACCGCGCACGCGAACTCCTCGACCGACGCGATGGTCATATAACAGCGGCCTCTGGTCAGAATGTCCTCGAAAGCCCGGCTGCAGCCTGGGTCGCTGACTGCCACACCTATGGGGACCACGGCGTCAAGAACCACTGCCACCGAACAGCCTCCTCATCTCTCTTCCCTGGACTCCCGGTCGCGTGACTCAAGCCCGTCGAGGATGTCCCCGCGGGACTGCGCGGCTACACCCGCGCTGATGGTTTCCTCCTGTAGCCGGCGCATCAGGCTCAGGCTGCTCTGCACACCAAGCTTTCGCTTACCTGATCGCGCGGGGGCTCCGCGTGCGTCGGCCTGGCTTCCCGAGCTTCGCCTGGTGAGCGCGATCAGGTCCTGTATGGATTCCTCGGCTATCAGGTAGTTGCGTCCCACCCGGCTGGCTTGGAGTCTCCCCGACTTTATCCAGTTCCGCACGGTATACACGCTCTGCCCGAGCCCTCAGTCAGCGCGGTTGGATGGGTGCCGGGGTTGCTTGGCGCATAGATGCACGGAGGGGAAGTCCGGCACACGGATGTGCCGGACTATCGGTCAAGAACTCCCCTTGTGTCAGTCTGTCTGCTGCGGAAGCCTCGATCAGGTGAGTGAGGAGACGGTGTGCGTGATGCCGCTGGCGACCGATCCGGTGTTTGTCTTACGCTGGATTCGAAGGTGTTGACGAGTGAAGGCATCCCTCCGGTATCCCAAGAGGGACGCCCTTGATCTGCCCTAAAACTCCGTACGACTGTGGATCACCCACGTGCGCGAGCCATCGTCTGAGTAGGAGCTCCCTGCCAAGATGAACGTGCCATCTCCCGCAGCGGCGATTGCAGGATCGCGCAATGAACCGTCCCTATAGACGGCCTTCTCACTCCACGTCTTGCCGCCATCACTGCTGAATGTCAGCCAGATCTCGCACTTGCGCCATTCGTCGGCGTTGCCCGCCTCTTGGCATAGGATTAAGTCCTTGCCGGCTGCAACCAACTGCAGCCTGTAGCTATACAGCTTGTTATGAAGCGCCGCAGGCTCAACATTCACTGGCTCAGACCACGACGCGCCGTCGTCGTCACTCCAGCTGATGTGTACCTCCAGTGTCCCTTGTACTCCGGGATCACTCCAGCCGCGGAATTCGGTCTCGCCGCACTCTCGCCAGGCAATGTAGATGCGATCACCGACTGTCGTGCCTGCCGTATCGGTGAGTATCGCCATCGGCCAGGCCGCTGGCGTCATCCATTGCCAGTAGTTTCCCCCGTCCGCGCTCTTGAGCAGGTCGACCCTGTCACCAACACATGATCTGGCTGCCACCCACGCCGGGTGCGTGACGATCAGATTCTCGCCGGCGCTGAAGATATCGCCACGCCCTGCCGCCCACAGTCGCAGCCGAGGATGGGCTACCCAGTTCACAAGGTCGTCTGACGAGTAGAGATCAGTGCCCGAGTTGTGCATGTATGTGCTCAGATAGACTCTGCCCTTGTGTATGCAGGAGTGAGTCAGATGATATGCGTGCGCGTCCTCGCGATGCGCTATGGGGATCTCCAGCCGCCGAGGCTCGGACCATGTTCTGGCGTCCTTGCTTTCCGAAAGCCAGTACTCGAACCCGTCGCATCGCCAGAGCTCTGGGCCCCACCAAGTGCCATCCTGCCAAATCAGAACCCAGCGATCCTTGAACCAGCAGAGAGTTGGGCGGTTGTTGGGCAGTCTGCTCGGTTTGTCGATGACAACCCGGAAATCCTCGGGCAGAGCAAACTCCTTCAAGTGATCTTTCACCATTTCGGCCATCTCCTTTTTGAGCCGCTGTCGCGCATCGTGGAGCCGCCGTTTGATCGTTCCCTGTGGAACCTCCAGAATTGCAGCGCACTCAACAATCGAATAGCCCTCCATGTAGAAAAGTGTGACTGCGTCTGCTTGCATCTCAGTAAGTGCGGCTAGAGCGTCACTGATGCGTTCTGCCAGGGCATCGGCTTGTGGTTCGTTCGGCGCTACTTCCATCTCCGGAAGCGGAAGCTCACGGGAAGTGTGACGGTTTGAGACACGGCGCAGCCGCTTGGCCTGGTTTCTGGCGATGCCACATACCCAAGGGCCGAACCGGCTGCCGTCATTGAGAGTGTGCAGTTGGCGGTATGCCGCAATGAAGGTCTCCTGAAGGACATCCAGCGCCGTCTCGCGGTCAGCAACTACCGCGAAGGCCACCGCGTGGACGGCTCTTTGAAATCGCTCGACCAGTGCATCAAAAGCTCTGGACTCACCCGATATAGCCATGTCAACCAATCTGACATCGTCTACATCAGTCCCTATTCTTGTGATTCCCTGCACCATACTCCACCTTGCTCAGCATGATAGCACACGACATTACGCGGTTTCCATATACCAATCGCTCTCAACACCGCAAAAGGTTCGGGGTATGAAGAATGAGGCCGCCGTATATGCGCATGGTTGGTTTCTCCTGAACTATGGCGCGTTTTGCAGCGCTCTTCGCATCTGCGCCAGCCAAACCGGAATGATCATCGGTGCCATTGGGCGGCCTCGATTTGCGATGGTGAAGCCGCCGAGCCCATCCCGAAACTCGCAAACTAGCATCCTGAGCCACGTCGAAGGATGCGATCTGCGAAGGTACGGTCTCTTCGGAGCCGCGTGCTTCGACGGGGCTCAGCATGCTCACTCTGTACTCACCAAGGCTGAACTTCTACCCTCCCTTGACCCCCCGCCTCCCTCCGCTATATAATAAACCCGTAGACAGCAACCTGTCAGGCCCCTGCTTTTTCCCAGGGGCTTTGCGGTATGTACCGGGGGTGGGCTTTGCGAGTATTGATTACGGGCGCTTGCGGGATGCTTGGGCGGCTGGTGGTCGAGGCGCTGGGGGCGGCTCATCACGTGATCCCGACCGATGTGATCGACGGTTGCGAGTTCCTCGACGTCGCCGACACAAACTCGGTGTTCGATACGGTCAATCGCACCCGTCCCGATCTTGTGATCCACTGCGCGGCGATGACCGATGTCGACGGCTGCGAGCGCGACCCGGATGCGGCTTTCAAGATCAATGCCGTCGGGACGTGGAACCTGGCGTGCGCGTGCGCGTCGGCCGACTGCGCGATCGCATATCTCAGCACGGACTACGTCTTTAACGGCGATAAGGGCTCGCCCTATACGGAATTTGACACCGTGGACCCGATCAGCGCTTACGGGGCAAGCAAGCTCGGCGGCGAGATGGCCGTGCGGGAGCTTTGCCCGAAGCATTATGTCGTGCGAACGAGCTGGGTGTTCGCCCCGCATGGCAAGAACTTCGCCAGGTCGATACTAGAGGCGGCCCAGACCCGTGACGAGCTGAAAATAGTCGCGGACCAGGTCGGGTCGCCGACTTACGCAAAGGACCTCGCGGGGTTTTTGGTGTCGCTGGTCGGCTCGCCCCTGTATGGGGTTTATCACTTCACCAACTCGGGCGAGTGCTCGTGGTATGAGTTCGCGAAGTGTATTATCCAGACAGCCGGAAAGACCGAGGTGAAGCTCGTCCCGATCAAATCGGATGAATGGCCCACGCCCACGAAGCGGCCCAAGTATTCCGTCCTTAGGCATTATCGGATGGAACTGCTGGGCCGCGACAACGCGAGGCCGTGGCAAGATGCGGTAGCGGAGTTTGTAAGAGAATGGACTATAGCAAAACACTAAACCTGCCCAAGACCGAGTTCTCGATGAAGGCCGACCTGGCGACCAGGGAGCCGATTTTCCAGAAGCTCTGGGAGGACAACCGGATCTATGAGAAGCTGCTGGAGAGGGATTCGCCGATGGGCGAGTATATCCTGCACGACGGCCCGCCTTACTCCAACGGCGACATTCACATCGGGCACGCGTTGAATAAGCTCCTCAAGGATTTTGTCGTCAGATACAAGGCGATGAAGGGCTATCGCACGCCCTATATCCCCGGCTGGGATAACCACGGCCTGCCGATCGAGCAGAAACTGGCCGAGGAGTATCGCAGGAAGCACGAGGCCCCGACGAAGCTGGAGATGCGCAAGGCCTGCCGGGAGTATGCGGCGAAGTGGGTCGATATCCAGAGGCAGCAGTTCAAGCGCCTGGGCGGGATAGGCGATTGGGACAACCCTTACCTGACGATGTCTTATGACTACGAGGCGACGATAGTCAAGGTGTTTGGCGAGCTCGCGAAGCTGGGGTACATATATCGCGGCCTCAAGCCGATCCACTGGTGCACGAATGACGAGACCGCGCTCGCGGAGGCGGAGATCGAGTATGCCGACCAAGCGTCGCCGTCGATTTATGTCCGGTTCCCGCTTGTGACGGATCCCAACGGCCTGTTCGCGGACTCGGACAAGGCGAATTACACGATGATCTGGACCACGACCCCGTGGACGATCCCGGCGAACCTGGCGGTGGCCGTTCATCCGGATTATGAGTATGCGTTTGTCGATGTCGGCGGGGATAGATACGTGATCGCGGCTGAGCTGGTCGGCAAGACGATGACCGCGATGGGCGTCGATGAGTACCGCGTGGCAAAGACCGTAAAAGGCTCCGAGATGGAGGGGATGGTCTTTAAGCACCCGATCTACGACCGTGACTCGGTGCTGGTCCACGCGAATTACGTCACGCTGGAGGATGGCACGGGTGTTGTTCACACAGCGCCGGGGCATGGCCGCGAGGACTTCGAGACGGGGCAAAAATACGGCCTAACGACTCTCAATCCCGTCGATGACAGAGGCTATTTCACGAAGGAGGCCGGGCAATTCGAGGGGCTGCATATTCTCAAACAGGGCAATGACGCCGTGCTGGAGGCATTGAAAGAGAGCGGGAATCTGGTCGCTTCGAGTAAGATATCGCACAGCTACCCGCACTGCTGGCGGTGCCACAAGCCGGTTGTGTTCAGGACGACGGTGCAGTGGTTCATGTCCATCGATCATGCTGACCTGCGCAAGAAGATGCTCGAGGAGATCGACAGGATAGCTTTTTACCCCGCCGAGGCGAAAAACAGGCTGACGGCGATGATCGAGAACTCCCCGGACTGGTGTCTATCGAGGCAGAGGTCGTGGGGCGTCGGCGTGCCGGTGTTCTTCTGCAAGGGCTGCGACGAGGCGATAATGACCGAGGAGTCGATCGAGGCCGTATACCAGGACGCGCTTGCGAATGGCTCGGACTCGTGGTTTGCCAGGAGCGCGGCCGAAATACTGCCGGCGGGGTTTGCGTGCCCCAAGTGCGGCGGGACGGAGTTTACCAAGGAAACCGACGTGCTGGACGTGTGGTTCGACTCGGGTTCGAGCTGCCGCGCTGTGGTCGAGAATCGCCTGGGGACGTACCCGGCGGATATGTATTTGGAAGGCTCCGACCAGCACAGGGGTTGGTTCAATAAGTCGCTGGTTGTCGGCACGGCCACGAAGGGCCGGTCGCCGTTCAGGGAACTCGTCAGCCACGGTTTCACGCTCGATAGTGAGGGCAAGGCGATGAGCAAGTCGATAGGCAATGTCGTCGCCCCCCAGAAGATCATCTCGAGGCTGGGCGCGGACGTGCTGCGGCTGTTTTTCTCGTCGACGGACTATTTCGAGGACGTGCGGATCGGTGATGAGATACTGACGCGCGTGACGGACGCTTACAGGCGCCTGCGGAACACTTTCCGGTTCATACTCGGTAATATCAGTGACTTCGACCCGGCTGGGGACTCGGTGGCTTATGCCGACCTGCTGGAGATCGACAAGTATGCCCTGCACAGGCTCAATGAGTTGATCGAGCAGGTAACGGCGTCTTATGACGCTTATGAGTTCCACAGGGTCTATCATGCTGTTCACAATTACTGCGCCGTGGATTTGAGCAGCCTTTATCTGGATATTCTGAAGGATAGGTTGTATGCCTCGGCGAATGATTCACTAGCCAGACGTTCCGCGCAGACCGCGCTTTACGAGATTCTGTCGGCTCTCACGCGCATGCTCGCGCCTGTCATTGCCCACACGGCCGAAGAGGTCTGGCAGTTGATACCGGGGGCGGGCAAGGCGGAGTCCGTGATACTGGCATCGTTCCCAAAGGCTAACCCCGCGTGGAATGACAGCGAACTTGCGGCGCGATGGGGCCGGATACTCGAGGTCCGGGATAAGGTGTTGCTGGCCCTGGAGGAAGCCCGGCAGGCCGGCAGGATCGGCAAGCCGCTGGAGTCCAGGGTGAAGCTGACCGTCCCGGCGGAGCTTTACGAGTTCCTTCGGCCTTACGCGAGCCAACTGCCGGCGGTGTTTATCGTTTCTCAGGTGCGGCTTGAAAGCGGCGGCGACGAGGTCAGCGTGGATGTCGGGCCTCCGCTGGGCGAGAAGTGCGAGAGGTGCTGGCTGGTGCTTGAGTCGGTGGGAAGCCACGCCGACCACCCGACCCTTTGCGATCGCTGCAACGAAGCGATAAGTTGAAAGTGGAAAGTTAAAGGTTGAAAGTTGGGGATATTCCGGCCTTTCAACTTTCGACATTCAACTTTCAACTCTCCTTTAGGAGATACCTATGGATACTGCTAAGTTCAAAAAGATGCTGCTCAACGAACGCGAACGCCTTGAACTCGAGCGCCGGGTGCAGCTCGATGATCTGGCCGACAACAGGCCGGAATTGGCGGATTATGATAATCATCCGGCGGACTCGGCCAGCGACACCTATGAGCGCACCAAGGACTTCGCGATAGATGACAATATCGAGGAGATGATCGGGCGCATAGACGAGGCTCTGCGCAAGATCGAAAACGGCACTTATGGGAAGTGTGACCGCTGCGAGCGGCCCATCCACCCGGACAGGCTGAGGGCGATTCCCTATGCCACGCTGTGCATCAAATGCGCGGAAGCTTTGGAGAGGCGATAAGTTGGTCGCGTGCAACAAGGCGAAGCTGTTCTATGGGACTGCCTTGCTTGCAGTCGTAGTTGACCAGGTGACCAAGGCCATCGCCAGGTCCGCCTTGAGCGACGGCCTGCCGGTTGTTGTCATCCCGGGTTTCTTTGATCTCAAGCTGAGCTTTAACCCCGGCGCCGCGTTCGGAATGCTGCCGAACTGGGCGCCGCTTTTCATGGTGGTCGCTCTGGTCGCCGCATTCGCCATCGTGAGGCTGCGTGGCAACAGGCCGCAATCGAAGATTCTCACGGTCGGGCTTGCGCTTGTGTTGGGCGGCGCGCTGGGCAACTTGATCGACAGGCTCTGTTCGCCCGATCACGTTGTTACTGATTTTCTGAGCTTTTTCGTCAGTACCGGCAGCGGTGCGCACGCGTGGCCGACGTTCAATATCGCCGACGCGGCGGTGGTTGTGGGCGCGATACTAATGTTCTTCTACGTATACATAGTGGAGCGGGGGCGGGTGGAACCCGTCGATGACGCGCCGAATGCATGAGGAAATCGTTATGGACCAGGCTCGACTAATCAAGGAGAACCGCCGGGAGATTCTGCGCATTGCCGCCAAGTATGGCGCGTATAACGTGCGCATTTTTGGGTCAGTCGTCAAAGGCAACGCCGGTCCGGATAGTGACGTCGACGTGCTGGTGGATGTTGAGCACGGCAGAAGTCTGCTTGACCTTGGAGGCCTTCTGATCGAGCTTCAAGAACTGCTTGGGTGCAGCGTGGATGTTGTCACGGAAAGGGGTCTTAAAGACCGTATTCGCGACCGAGTGATCCGGCAGGCCGTGCCGCTATGAGAGATGATCGTGAGCGCCTCTTAGATGTCGCGGAGGCTGTCGACCACATAGAAAGGCACGTCGCCGGGATCCTGTCCCGGATTCGATGCGAGCGGTGCTATTGCTGTAATCGTAATCCCAACCCTCCCTTCCTAAAACCTAAGACCTAAGACCTGAGACCTAAGATGTACTCCACACTTTTCCACATATTCGGAATACCCATACGCGCTTATGGCCTGATGATGGTGGTCGGGTTCGGGCTGGGGCTGTGGCGGGCCGTGCGGGTCGCCAGGGGCAGGGGGATCGACCCCGACCGGGTGTATGACCTGTGCCTCATCGTGCTGCTGGCGGGGATAATCGGCGCGCGGCTGCTGTATATCGCCATCGACCCCCAGACCACGCTTAGAGACTTTTTCGCTGTCTGGGACGGCGGCCTGAGTTTCCACGGAGGCGTCGTGCTGGCTGTCGCGGCCGGGTATGCCTATACGAAGCGGGCCAGGCTGCCTTTTTGGAAGATGGCCGATCTGATGGCGCCGTCGGCCGCCATCGCATACGCGTTCACTCGGATCGGTTGCTTCCTGAACGGCTGCTGCTACGGAATTCCGACGAGCCTGCCGTGGGGTGTCAGTTTCATCGAGCACGGAGTTCGCACTCCGCCATCCCACCCAACGCAGCTTTATGGCACATTCGCGAGTCTGCTGATCTTTTTCGTCCTCACACGATTCGAGAAACAAAACCGGGCGCCGGGTTTCGTGTTCGTTGCTTATCTGGGGCTTTACGGCGTGTATCGGCTGCTGGTCGAGTTCGTGAGGGCCGGTGACAGATGGCTGCTGGGCCTCACGCCGGCGCAGTGGGTGAGCATTTTGATGATCGCCGCGTGCGGAGTTGTTCTGTTCACCGTCTACCGCGGGTCGGCATGGAAGAAGTAGGGCTGGGGATCTCGCGTAGCTGCGGGAACTCTCGATTGTGCAATACTGGAAGCGCAGTGGGATGCAATCGTTCCCGCAGCATACAATGATCCCGTGGCCTGTCTGAGGCCGGTAGCTGACACTGACAGTGCCCCTGGGATACCCAGTCTCTTCCCCGGACTTCATAGAGTTTTGTAACGTACGGCCCTCGTGGCAGATATACTATGTTGTAGCTATGGAGGTTGAGAAATGACGATAAAGAGACGGCTAGGCTTAGTGTCAGTGGCATGGACGGCAGTGATTCTAGCAGGACTTCTTACTGGAGCGCAGGCGTCTCCGACCAGCGGCAAACAGGCTAAGAAACCTGTGGTGCATAGAACTGCAGATGAATCCAACCTAGCCCAGAAGCCGAACTCGTACGTCCCGGATGCATATGCGAAAGGGCAAGGTAGCTATAAGCCGCGAGTCCTCTTCACGTTGAAATGGGGCAAGGCAGAGAATCGACTTGGCCTTACTATAGACCACGAAGAGGTCGGCAGGATATATGGCCCGGGGTTGATCTATGTGTATCACGGGTTGATCGTGATCCCCGATCCTGAGAACAAGAGGCTGGTCGCATTCAAAGAAGATGGAAAGGTCGCCTGGTCGATCAAGGGGCTACCGATACACGACACGGTGTCCGACATCGACAATAATCTAGTACTAGGTCTTAGATCCTCCCTGTACAAAGTCGATATCGGGGCCAGGAAGATAGTGAAGCTCAACTACTCTACACCAGAATGGTTGAAAGCCGCGGCCGCAACCGATCCGTACCCGGTTATTATAGACGCTGTGCACTTCAGCAAAGCCGGAAACACATTCTTCGAGATCAGCGGGCGGGAAGGCGCCTATACAATTGAGTGCGACCAAAACGGCCATTATGTGCGCCACTACGATATGAGGGATTGCTCTGCGTGTGCACAAGGTGAGGTGTGCGGCATATCCCAAGTTCGAGTAGTTAACGGCTATGATGAGTCAGTGATAGCCCGATATTCCGTATCTGAGGGCTCACCTGTAGCAGAGACAGTTCTTAGAATTCCGGACAAGAATCGGTTCCCAGAAGTCACCGCTACCGGTTATTGGCAACCGATGATGATTGATGAGCACGGCAACTTCTACATCGTTGCTCAATGTTCGTCAATGTCTGGTGCCGTCTACAAGTTCGGCCGGGATGGAAAATGGCTTGCAACTTTGGGGGGCAAGTACCTCCCCATTAACAAAGACATTTACATTTTATCCTTCGATACCGGAACCACGCCTGTCGCCGTGAATGACAATGGCGATGTCTACATCTTGGTAACTGAGAGGAAGGGTGCAAGCGTCATAAAATACGAGTATATTCCAAATGCGACCTCGGAGCCAGGGAATGAGGAGGCAAAATGACAATGAGATTGTTGTGCGTTTCAACCCTGCTTGTGCTACTGGGCTGGGCCATTCTTGGCACTGAAACACAACTTGTTGCTGATAATAGTTCGAGATCGAGTCGCGACTATCCTGCGGACGTCTTTGCCGAAAAGCGAAGCGAATACAAGGAACAGGCTCTATTCACCCTGAAGTGGGGAGATGGAGCGAACCAACTCGGAATCACCAAGGCGTTTGAGAAAGGCGGACCTGGTTTGATCTATGCCTTCGAGGGGCTGATCGTTATCCCAGATACTCAGAACGATAGGTTGCTCGCGTACGACGACCAAGGGAAGCTTGCCTGGCAGATAAGAGGTTTGCCCAAGACTATAGACAGAGTATTCCAAGCCAAGGTCTGCGAGCTGTACCTAGGTTACCAGTGGAACCTGTATAAGGTCGATGTCAAGGCCAAGAAGATAGAGACCGTCAGCTGTAAGATGCCAGACTGGCTGGAGGCTCCATCTGCAATTGCAAACAAACGAATCTTTCCGCTGGCCGTCCACCTTGCCCCCGGTGGTAATCTCTATCTTGATCTCTACGACAAGACAAACTATTACACAATCGAGTGTGACCGCGCTGGCCATTATGTGCGCCACTATGATGTAATACGACCCATGGACCCGTCGGATTTTGGACTCAATGCTGTGCGCGAGATCCGGACAGTTGGGGATCATAGCGAGATTGTAATCTCCAGTTACGATTTCCAGGACGACTCGGAGTCAGGTGTAACGACGGTTCTCCGATTGCCTGTTAAGCTGAATGCGATGTGTGGATCGCCGATGAGAGACGACCAGGGAAACTACTATGTGCTTGCTACTACGTCGGAAGGGTCGGCAGTATACAAGTTTAACCAAAACGGGAAATGGGTCGCCACTTTGGGAGGCAACTATCTCACATCTATCAATGTCGAGAGCAATCGCGCAGGAAGCGTGCCGGTGAGTGTAAGCGACCGTGGTGATGTCTACATTCTCGTAACTGACCCGGCTAATGGAGTAACTGTTGTGAAGTACGAATGCAGCGAAATCGAGACACCGAGTCCGATCCCGAATTCTAGCAAGAAGGGAGCACAACAACGACGAAACTGATGAATTGTTCAGAAAAACTGTTCGCTTATATATACAGTTGAACATTGAACAATTGACTGCGGGGCGATTCACTGTTTCCATGCGTCGGGATGGGAAACCGACCCTGCGTGAGAGGGTTTCGGCATTTCAATGCCGAAACATCAGGCATCGGCATCAGGATGCCGATGCAACTCTCGATCACTTTTTCTCCCCCGCGTTCTCCTCGCCCAGATCTATCTTGACTTTGCCGCTGGCGTTCGAGCCTTCCATCCACTCATCGCCCTTCTTGAGGGAGATTTTGACCTCGCCGGGGGCGGTGAATGTCTGGCCATCCTCGTCGGTTGCGTGGGCGTTGCCGGTGAGGGTGAGCAACTCGGCCTTCTGGTCGTAGACCGCTTTGTCCGCGTAAGCCGTTCGCTTTTGCTGCTTGAAGACGACGTTACCCTGCGCGCTCGCCAGCTTTTGGCCGTAGAAATACTCGATCCGGGCGCAGGTCACGGTTGTGTCCTGCTTGAACTTATCGACGGAGTCCTTGCCGGCGCTCGTGTCGGATGCTTCTTTTTTCGGCTTGAGGAGCATGACCACATTGCCCTCGACCACGCCCAGTTTCTTGCGGAAATACGCCGAGCCCTTGTCCCCGGTGACGTCGCATTCGGGGTTGGTGATCTTGATGGTCGCGGCGGACAAGGCTGTCTTGGCGACGTCATCGTAATCGACCTGATCGGATGAGATGACGGTGTCTTCGTGCGTGAACACGACCTCGCCCTGCATCCTGATCGTCTTCTTGTCCCCCCACACGCTCTTCACGCTCTTGGCCTTATAGCTTACGTAAGAGTCTGATTTCTTCTCGGCGGGCTTCGCGGCCGCCGAGTCCGGCTGCTGGGCCAATATGCCGGGGCTTATTATCACCACGGCCAGCCCCAAGGTTGCCGCGATCAGTGCTGCTCCTTTAATGCGCATTAGTTATCGCCTCCTGCAATCCGCCGGGGATACTCTCCACTTTGAACCGTCCCTCGACGTTCCACATGTCCATTTCCCTGCTCTTGAGATCGACCCTGAGCGCGCCGGTCGTGGCCGTGCCGGAATTCGTCTGGAGGTCCACCCGGCCCGCGCTGCGCAGGGTCTGCGTGGCCGAGTTCCAGTCCGCTCCGCTGCTTGTGATTTTCTGCCCCTGCCGGCCGGTGATTTCCACGCCGTCCTTGAGTGTCAGATCCTTGGTGAACGAATTGTAGACCGCGCTGCCCGCTTTAACTTTCAGCATGACTTTGTCCTTATCGAACACCTTGCCGGCGTGAATGCCGGTTAACCTGGTAATCGATCTGTCCTGGCCGATTTCCACTCGCTGGGCCTGCGTGCTCCATTGTTTGCCGTTGTGTCCGAGCCCGACTATATACGCATCCTCCATCAGAAGGACGACCGCGGGAGGCTTCCTGGGGGCTAGATCGATGTTGCTGTGCGGCAGGTATTGCCTGAGCGCAAATACGATCAGGCCCATAATCACGATGGCCGCTGTGGTAAGAATCGGATAGATCGGTCGGTTCATTTCAGGCTCATAAACGCGAAAAGCTCCCCCCAATCAGTTATCGGGGGGAGCCGATGGAAAACTTAGAACGGGGGCAGAGGAGGGAGAGTCCCGTCGCCACCGCCGCTGTCTATCTGCACCACGATATTGCCAAGGTCGTTGGACCGATTGCTCAAGACGTCATCCGGCACCGGAAGGTCGTTCTGGGCTCTTCCCGACTGTCCCTGATAGGTCACCAACAGGGTATTGGGATAGCTCGATCCCGCCGTCGATGTGTCTATGGCGAACGTCTTGTCGTTGAGCAAGAACAGTGATACGACGTCAACGTCACGCCCCACATTGAGCGCGAAGTAACCCTTTGCGCCGGTTGTTGTCGTGAATGTGGTCGCGGTGCCGAAGGTAACCTTGACACCGGCTATTCCGACAGTCTGGTCATCGGACCTTACCACGCGTCCAGATATGATGGTATCCTTGTCCGCGAATGGGACCGGTGGCATGCCTTCCGGATCGTAACGTATCGTGATCGTGCCCAGGCTGTTGGTATCGCCGTTTCTGATCTGCACTGGCGTATCCACCGCGCTGTACAGATAGTCCTGGTTTTGATAGGTGACTACATCCTCTTTGCTATAGCCCGTACCGGCCGCGGACGCGTCGACGGTGAACAGGCTGGGTATGTCCGACGCGATCGGCATTGGGCCGAGTGAGAACGTGCCATCTTTGGCGGAAACCGCCGTGTAACTCCCAATAGTCACCGCCACGTTCGCCAGCGCGGGGTTGGCCGTTGCTGAACTGACTATCTTGCCGGTTATCGTGCGCTCAGTCGGGTTCGGGGGATTCGGATTGGGGTTATTACTGGAACCGCCGCCTCCGCCACACCCAGTCAGGGCAATGCTCAACACGACCAGAGCAACCGGGAAACCTGCCACATACTTGCTCATTACCAACTTCTCCTCGTGAGATTCAAACGCATCTGGACAATTATACCCGAAACTCTCAAATAAGGGAAGTAGGGGCGAAGCATTTGCACGAGGGCATCTCGATCGCGAAGCACTCCACATGCAAATGCTTCGCCCCTACAGCGTCGAGACACATGATTTATGACTTCGGTACGGTCACTAATGTTCCTTCCCTCGTCTGCTTCTAAATCAGTGACGTTGCCAGTCTTCCACTTTCGAGCGCCAATTCACGCAGCCTCGCGGCGTTTTGGGCCATTTTGGAGGCAAGGCAAGCGCGTTCACTCCATGCGGCCAGCACAGCCTCGTATATTTGATCGGACGTCACCAAGGCTGCATCGAGCGTCCGGCCGACTCCCGCCGCCGAGGCAAATGAACTAACCTTCGGGTCGTAGGTCAACGCCACGAACGGCACGCCTTCGCCCGCGGCCAGAATCAGAGCGTGCAGCCGCATTCCGACCACCAGACCGCATCGCGAGATGAGGCCCTTGACGACATCCGGCCTGCCGGAACCGTTGAGCAGCGCGCCGCCGGTGACGGCTTCGCAGACGGCGGTGTCCTCGGTCTCTTGCATTGGGATAAGCGCGGCCCTTACTCCCAGCCTATCGCACGCGGCGCTGATGCCCTTCGCGGCTTCCCCAAGCCCGACTTCGGCCCCGGGCCAGGGCCTGAGAGATACGCCGATCATCTCCGCTCCGGTCAGCCCGGCTTGGGTTATGATCCTGTCGGCCTCGGCCAGGTTCGGTTCGAGAACAAGCGCGGGGTCGGCGGCGACGTGAATGCCGGGCTTTCTGACTCCTATTTGCTCCAGCAGGACCTTCGACTCCTGATCTCGCACGGTAATGAGATTCGTCTTGTTGAGCACTCCGGCGACCGCCCGCCGGGTGGACCTTGCGTTCAACGGCCCGACGCCCTGCGCGTAGATCATTGTTTTCCTCTTGAAAAACTGCGCGAGCTGCAGCACGAACAGGTAGTAACGGACCGACCTGGCGCTGGTGACGTCCTGAAAGAGGCTCCCGCCGCCACTGATCAACAGGTCGGCGCTTCGAATGGCCCCTGTGACTGCTCCGAGCCTGTAGCGGTGGATGGACTCTACGCCCGGATGCTCGGCCTTTGTCCGCGCGGGATCGGCCGAAAGGACCGTGACTCGGGCGTCCAGGCCGATTTCGCGAAACGTCGCCAGAATCCCGGCGAGCACCGCCTCGTCCCCGGTGTTGCCGAACCCATAGTAACCGGAAAGGATTATGTTTCCTGACATTATTCCAGCGGCTCTTCCCGGCTTTCCTGGACCGGCCTGTTGGGAGCGCACTTGCGGGCCAAATAGAGAATCACCAGCCCGATCACTCCGCCGACCCACGCGCCGTTGATTATCCTAAAGAGGCTCAGTTGGATGGGCGTGTGTATATGGCAGAACGTGTTCAGCGCCGATACCAAACCAATGGACCCGATGACGATCAGTGGAGCCGCCCATTGCCTCATCCCCCGCAGCGCCATTCCGATTCCCAAGACGAGAGCCGGGTAGCCGATCAGGAATTCCTTGGTGCGCGGCCTCACATACATCACCTTGTCCAGGATGTCGCGAAACCGCAGTTCGGTCGAACTGACTCCAACTCCCGATTCGTTGCCGGACCTCGCCAGCATTATCCCGACCACGGCGAGCACCGCGAGTGCCACGACGGCCTGCCAGAGGATTACGGGATTGGCCGAAATCGACTTGATCTGCCGCGCCAGGCGTTCCTTTTGTTCGGTCCAGGTACCACTCTTCCACACAATCCCGCCGGCGCAGACGAGGGCCACTATCAGCACCGGGAAGATGTGCGCGGCTTTCACGCCCCAGAAGACGTTGACGCGGAGCATGTAGTTTCGGTCGCTCAGCAGGCCGATTATGAGCATCCCGCCGACCGACACCGTTGCTATCGCGCATACGAACCTGCCGATAGTTCGCCACATCAGGCCTGGGGCGGCGGTGGGGGATTCCGGGGTCGATTTGGCTGCGTTGATCGCGGCCAGGGTGGGAAAGACTATCGCTGAAAGCAGCGCCACGATCTTGCGCCCGGCCTCACCCGCGCCCGCCAGAC
>Ga0209777_10003927_pt1 | contig 17921 bp, 21 predicted proteins | sample FrelakmetHBP12HB_FD_187147 | JGI IMG/M metagenome (GOLD analysis project Ga0209777, IMG submission 187147) | Freshwater lake sediment microbial communities from the University of Notre Dame, USA, for methane emissions studies -HBP12 HB (SPAdes)... | ecosystem: Environmental > Aquatic >...
TGCTCGCCGGGCAGGTAGCGGACCTGCTTGGCACGCAGCCGCCCTGCCTGCTGCTTGAACTCAGCCATGCGCTTGCGGCGGAGGACCGGGTCATCCGTGATGTGGGTGAGGTCCCCGGTGAAGATGACGAAATCCGGCTGCGGATCGAGGGCGTTCACGGCATCGATGGCCTTGCCCAGGGTGCCTGTGGCGTCGGGGTTGGCCTTCGGCCCCTCGAAACCCCAGTGGGTATCCGTCAGCTGCACGAAGTAGAAGTCCGAGGGTTTGGTTCCGGCGGCAGGGCCGAGTGCTTCCGAGAAGCCTGGAAGCCCGGTGGCGAAGACCGCACCTCCGATCCCCATGATCTTGATGAACGTGAATCGGTTCATCTGTGACCCCATGCGCCCCTCCTCCCGGGCTGGGCCCGGGTCCAGTTGATGTCCGCCCTGTGTGGGGGACACAGATGGATACGCCGGGATCCGGCCACTGGATGTAGGGACATGCAACCCGGGGGAGACAGGCGGGCCCCCGGCTGGGGGCCCATCCTAGAGTACGCGTTGAGAAGCGAGGGTCTGCCCGCGCCTTACTTCCCGAAGCGCTTGCTAATTTCGCTCCACTTAATGTTCTGGACGAATGCATCGAGGTACTTCGCGCGGGCGATGCCGTAATCCACCATGGAGGCTCCGTCTCCAAGAGCGCAGGCCCAGAGGGGCAAGCGATTGGGAGCACAGCGCAGTGCGCTGTGCGATAGACGGAGGCGTGCGACCTATAGCAACAGGCGGGCCCCCGGCTGGGGGCCCATCCTAGAGTACGCGTTGAGAAGCGAGGGTCTGCCCGCGCCTTACTTCCCGAAGCGCTTGCTAATTTCGCTCCACTTGATGTTCTCGACGAATGCATCGAGGTACTTCGCGCGGGCGATGCCGTAATCCACCATGAACGCATGCTCCCAGCTGTCCAGCACCACGAGCAGGTCCTGCTCGATGGGCAGGCCCAGGTGATGCTCAGCCACGAAGTAGGTGTGCAGCTTGCCGTCGCGGCGGTTGCGGGTGAGCAGGGCCCAGCCGGGGCCGCCCATGGCCGTGGCCTTCAGGTCGGCGATGACCTTGGCTTGGCCGCCAGCGGCTTCCAGGGCGGCCTTCAGGCCGCCGTTGATGTCGTTATCGGCGCCGAGGTTCTCGAAATAGAGCTCGTGCAGGAAGGAGCCGTTGAAGGCCACGGCCTCGCGACGCTTCAACTCGCTGAAATCGTTGAAGGAGTAGTTGGGCTTGCTGTTGTCTGCGGTTGCGAGCTTCTCCTCAATCTCATTCAGCTTGGTGATGTAGCCCTTGTAGAGGGTGAAGTGCTGGTCGAGCTGGGCGTCGCTGAGCCCTTTCAGGGCGCCACCCTTCAAGTGGTCATAGGACTTGGCAGTGTAGGCCATGGTCATCTCCTCAGGTGCGCAAGGCGCGGAACAGTAGTTTACCAAAAAAGTCAGAATTAGAAAATGTCTCTATCCGAGCCTCCGGAGTTCCAAGCCGCTTCCCTTCCAGATCAGTCCTCCAGAAGGCTGCGAAGCATCCAGGCGTTCTTCTCGTGGATCTGCATGCGCTGGGTGAGGAGGTCGGCGGTGGGTTCATCCCCCACCTTATCCACCAGGGGAAAGATGGATCGGGCGGTCCGGACTACAGCCTCCTGGCCTTCGACCAGTTCCCGGATCATGGCGGTGGCTTTGGGTACGCCCTTGGGCTCGGGGATGCTGGAGAGCCTTGCGAACTCCGCATAGGTGCCGGGGGCGGGGTAGTCCAGGGCACGGATGCGCTCGGCCACCAGATCCACAGCAAGGGCCAATTCGGTGTACTGCGTTTCGAAGAGCAGGTGCAGGGTCTGGAACATGGGACCCTTCACGTTCCAGTGGAAATTGTGGGTCTTGAGATAGAGGGTGTAGCTGTCTGCCAGCAGACGGGAAAGGCCGTCGGCGATGGCTTTGCGATTCTCGGCGGGAATTCCGGTGTTGATGTCCATGGAGGCTCCTCAGGAAGGCCAAGCCACCCAGGCGGCGGGCGCAGGCCAGCGGCCGGGAGCTTCGGCGTGTTTGGAGACGAGGGCGGCGATCTGCTTGCCGTCCGGAATGAGGTAGCGCAGGGCCAGCACCGAAGGCAGACGGTCCTCCGGTCCGGCACTGCCGCGGTCCACAGCGGGTTCCACCATCGATCCGTCAGTAAGTTCCAGCCTTAGCTGGCCCGGGAAATCGTGCAGGGCCGCGAGGCGGCGGTCCCGCACGGCATCTGGGAAACCCAGCATCAACGTAGCGGCAATGCTGCGGCCAGCGGCCTCGCGACATGGGGCAAGCACGGCGAAGGAGGCGCGAGCCTCGGCCAGTTCCTCAGCATCCACCGTTTCAGGCGTCTGGCCCTCGGCCCAGAGCGTCTCAAGGACCTGATCCTCGACGCTCTCTTCAGTTTCAGGCTGAAATGTGATGCCCTCGGCCAGATCGAGGCGCAGGGCCGCTTGGCGGGTCAAAAAGGCTTGCCTTGCCAGGTAGCGGCCACGTTCGGTGGCGGGGTCAAAGGTCAGGAGCATGGGTATCTCAGATGTGCTTGGCGATGTCGGCGTCTGGGGCGGCGATGGCGCCGGATTGGAGCCTCGTCAGCGCGTCCTGGAAGCGGCCTGCGTGGAAGCGCTCCACCTTGGCAAGGGTTTCAAACCAGGCCGCGATCTCGGTGTAGCCCTCCACCCGGGCCAGACGAGCGAATTCGGGATACATGTCCGTGTACTCATAAGTCTCACCGGCGACCGCGGACTTCAGGTTGGTCAGCGAATCGCCCAGGGGCAGGCCCGTGGCGGGGTCGCCTGCCTGCGCGGCCAGGAACATGAGGTGCTTCAGGGCGTGGCCCGTCTCGCCGTCGGCACTGTGCTTGAAGAGCCCGGCCACTTCCGGCAGGCCCTCTTTTTCTGCGACCTGGGCCATCCAGGTGTAGCGGCGGTTCGCCTGACTCTCGCCGGCGAAGGCGGCTTTGAGGTTTTGATGGGTCTTTGAATCGATGAAGGCCATGGTTTCTCCTATGGGGCCGCGATCGGCGGCATCCAAGGTAGAGCCATCTCCATGCCAAAGCAATAAGTCGAATCATTGAATGGATTCTGAATTTCTATTGAACCTGGCCCCAGAAGATTCTCGACCGGTCGAGAGCTGGTATCGCGAAATAGCGAGAACCGAGGGTCAGCTCTACTTGTGGGAATCGCGCGAGGTCAGACTTCCGTGGAGCCGCCTTCTTCAGTGGGTTCTTCCGACTCTTCGGTCTCGGGTATGTCGTTACCCAGGGCGTCCTTCTTCAGGGCCTTCTTTTGCAATTTCTCTTCCTTCTTCTTCTGGCGGGCCAGATCCTTCTGCCGCTTTTCGAAGTTGTAGTTGGGCTTTCTTGCCATGGCGAATCCGATCACAAAAAGGTTGAAGCCGTGAAAGCCCCTTTCTGTAGTCTACCTTCTCGCCCGCCGGAGCGCCTGTATGAGGTCGTCCAGCCGCTGAAGAAAGGTCGAGCGGTCCCGGGGGCTGAAGGGCGGCGGGCCGCCACCCACCTCGCCTATGGCGCGAAGGTGAACCATCAATTCGCGGCCGGCCAGAGCATCGCCGATGGATTCCGGTGAGTAGACGCGGCCCTTCGCGTCCAGAGCCCGGGCACCCTTTTCCAGACAGCGGGCTGCCAGGGGGATGTCCGCAGTGACCACGATATCCGAGGTTGCGATCTGTTCGACGATCCAGTCGTCCGCACCGTCGAACCGGCCCTTGGCCACCACCACCGATTCGAACAGGGGATTCCGTGGGATCCGCAACGGCGAGTTGGAGACGAGAAGGGCCTTCAATCCATACCGCATCGCAACGCGGAAGATCTCCTCTTTCACCGGGCAGGCATCAGCGTCCACAAAGATCCGGATGGCCAGGGGCTGGGCGGGATCGACGATCATGCCCGCACCCAGGTACGAGTGAGGGCGTAGGAGCCAAGCCCCACCAGGATCCCCGCGAATACGTCGACGGCGAAGTGGGCCCGGAGGTAGACCACGGCTGGGAACATCAGGAGGGTGACGACCACCAGGACGGGCCAGACCTCTGGCAGCGACCGCCGTGCGTGCAGGGTAATGAGCAGCGCCACGGCGATGTGGGAGGAGGGGAAGGCACCCCCCCGGATTTCGCCAGGACCCGTGAGGAAGTACAGCAGGTGGTTGAACAGATATCCGTCGTAGAGTCGAGGACCCTGGTGGGGTGGAAACCAGAAGTGAGGACCCACAGTGGGGAAGAGCCAGAAAAAGGAGTAGCAGGCGAAGAAAGTGGCGGTGGTGGACACGAGGATGTGTTCAGCGGCGACATAGCCGCGCCGGAAGAGGACCCCCAGGAATGCCACAGGTACGAACAAGTAGTAGGCAAAGTAGGCGAAGCAGAACAGCTCGGACAGCCAGCGGAAGGGCAGGGCCGGCTGGAAGGCCAGGGAGGGCTGGCATCCGAAGACCCTCTGGTCCAGGCGCGTCAGGAGGCCATCCAGGGGTGCGGTGTGGAAGAGGGGCCACAAGTCCTGGACCTGGTGGTAGAAGGTCCAGTAGCAGAGCGGAACGAAGGCCAAGCGCAGGAAGGTCGGCAGCGAGGCGCGGGTGTCCCGGCTCCAACGGCGGAGGGCGGAGGCTGTAGCCAGGATGGCCAGGTCAAGGAGGGCCTGGCTACCCAAGCCGGGCAAGCCGCAGACCCAGCCCCAGCCCAGCATCAGGGCGCAGAGGCAGGCGTAGCCGGCCAGCCAGCGGTCCAGCGGGCGCCAAGGGCCCAGGGGGCCCTGGAGGCCGAAGGGGCGCGACCGCTCAAAGCCAGCCATGGTCCCGGTACCACCTGGCCGTGTGGGCCAGGGCCTCATCAAGCAGTGTCGTGGCCGTCCATCCCAGCATTCTGCGGGCCTTCTCGGGGCTTGCCACCCAGGCGGGGGCCAGCATCTCCTCCACTTTCTGGGCACTGAAGATTCCGGGCCGCCCCCGCAGGCGGGAGGCGGCATCCGCCAGGCGGCCCGCCAGACGAAGGACGCCTTCGGGCAACGGGATCACCCGGCCCCGCCGCCCCAGGGTCCGGGCGATGCGACGACCCAGATCCGTCCAGGTCACCGCCTCCAGGTTCACCAGGGGGATGATTTCGCCCGAAGGCACAGGCGCCTCGGCCGCGCGGAGCAACCCCTCGGCTAGGTCCGGCGCGAAGATGATGGAGTAGTGGCGCTCCCTATGCCCGGGGATGGGCACCAGGCCCCACTTGGCGAGGCGGAAGACGCTCAGCACATCCCGATCCCTGGGCCCGAAGACCACTGGTGGGCGCAGGATGACGCAGGGAAGTCCCGAAGCCCGTACCACCCCCTCGGCCTCTAGTTTGCTTCGGCCATACCAGGTGAGGGGGCAGGGTGGGTCCGCTTCGGTCAGGGGTTTGGCCCCACCGGTACTGGGTCCCGCGGCGGCGAGGCTGGACACCAGCAGGAATCGGCGCAGCTCCGGGGCGTGGGTCGCACAGGCCTCCGTAAGCCGCCGGGTGCCATCCCGGTTCACCCCCATCAGATCCGCCTCGCAAAAGCCCTTCACTTTGCCCGCCAGATGGAACACCCAGTGCACCCCCCGCAGGGCCTCGGACAGATCCAGGGGCCCGAGGAGATCGCCGCGGAAGACGTCCACCTTCAGGCCGGACAGAGTGGACAGATCGCTGCCCGCCCTGGCCAGCACCCGCACCTGGTGCCCCTCCGCAACCAGCCATTCGCAGAGGTGAGAACCGATGAAGCCGTGCCCCCCGGTGACCAGTGCCAGCATGGACAGCCTCCTAGTGTGCTGGCCCTGAAATAACGGGGTTAACGTCGGGAAGGGCCAGCACACTTCCCCCTGCCAACGCTTGCGTTGTCTGGGATCTATGGTCATCGGGGCATGGCCCCCCTGGCGATCTGGCACGCATGCGTGCCGGATCTGTCACCCCCTTGGGGGCACTGCCCTCCAGGTATCGCGCACAGGGCGTGCTCCCGCTCGAGAGTGCTCGCGGACCTGAAGCCTCCCCCCAAACCCCTGCCAAGTGTGGTGTCTCAGCGTGGAGGATGATCCGAGCTCTCGCGGGACACCACACTAGATGGCTCGGTCGTACACGCGATAGGTCTTGGTTCGGTGGGCGCCCAGGCGGTCCAGATGGGCCAGCATGGGCATGTTGTCCTCCAGGATCCAGCCCAGTTCAGAACCGTCGAACCCCAGCTTCCTGGCCTGGACGGAAAGGTGATGCACGAGGAAGGCATCCACGCCCTGTCGGCGGAACGGGGGTAGCACGCCCATGGCCACGGTGCGGAGGCGGCGGCAGCCCTGCACCTTGAGTTTCCACAGGATGCGGAGCAGGCCGAAGGGGAGCAGGCGCCCCTTGGCGAGCTTGATGGCCTCGTGAGCGTCCGGCACGGCGATGAGGAACCCCGCAGGCGTCCCATCAACCTCGGCGACGAAGGCGAGGCGCGGATTGATCAGGGGTTTGAGTTCCTTGGCGATGAAGGCCAGTTCGCGATCCGTCCAGGGCACGAAGCCCCAGTTGTTCACCCACGCGACGTTGTAAGTGCTGCGGACGAACTCCAGTTCCTGGGTCCACTTTGCGAGGTCCACGGGCCGGATCTTGAACTGGCCACTCTCCTGGAGCCGCTGGGCCATGGCGTCGAACTGGCCATGGTAGTCCTTTACCGCCATGTAGTAGGCGTAGAGGTCCTTGGCCTTGGTGAATCCGGCGGCCTCGAACTGTTGGCCGTAATAGGGCGGATTGTAGGGCATGAGGATGGCCGGATCGTCGTCGAAACCATCCACCAGCAGACCCACCACATCGTTGGTGGTTAGGTTCACAGGGCCGCGAAGCACAGACTTGCCTTCCGCCTTCATCCAGGCACAGGCGGCGTCGAAGAGGGCGTTGGCCACGGCCTGGTCGGGGATGGCTTCATAGAGGCCGAAGAAGCCCACGTGGGTCTCATCCGGGTGGAACTTCCCATAGCGGTCGTTGCGCACGGCCGCGATAGTGCCCACCACCTCGCCATCCCGGCGGGCCAGGAAGGGCTGTACCTTGGCGTATTCGAAGACCGGATTCCGTCGGGGATCCAGGAATTCCCTCCGCTCAAGGAGCAGCGGTGGAACCCAGTGGGGCTCGTGCTGGTGCAGGCGGAAGGGGAATCGGATGAACGGCTCCACATCGGCAACCGGATCGACACGGAGTCCCTCGTTCATACGTGCCTGTCGAGGATATGGAGTTGATGGCCGACGGCCTCGAAGACCTCCAGGGCATGGGTGAGCTGGTCGCGGGTGTGGCCGGCGGTTACGGAGATGCGGATGAGGCTCCGATGGGCCGGCACACCGGGCGGCACCACGGGATTCACAAAGATCCCCTTGTCCTGGAGCAGGCGCCAGGCCTGGAGGCAACGGTCAAAGTCGCCGATCACCACCGGGATCACCGGCGAGACACTGGCACCCGTATCGAAGCCGAGGTCCACCAGACCCTGCTTCAGGAAATGGGTGTTATCCCACAGGCGCTGGATGCGCTCCGGCTCGGCCTCCATCACCTCCAGGGCACCGAGCACCGCGCCCACGCTGGCCGGGGAGGCGGAGGCGGAGAACAGGAAGGGGCGGGCATTGTGCATGAAGTAGTTGATGGCCCGCTCACTGCCAGCGATGAAGCCCCCAATGGCGCCCAGGGACTTGGAGAAGGTGCCCATGATGAGGTCCACCTCGTCCGTAAGGCCAAAATGGGCCACCGTCCCCGATCCGCCCGGCCCAAACACCCCCAGGCCGTGGGCATCGTCCAGCATCACCTGCGCCCCATAGGTCTTGGCGAGGCGAACGATCTCCGGCAGGTTGCACACATCCCCTTCCATGGAGAACACGCCTTCTGTGATCACCAGGGCAGGGGCCCCCGGAGGAAGTCCGGAGAGCGTGGCCTCCAGGTCTTCCATGTCGTTGTGGTTGAAGCGGTGCAGGGTGCCAGGGGACAGCCCCGCACCATCGAGGATGCAGGCGTGGATGTACTTGTCCGCGACGATGTACTCTCCCCGTTGCACCAGGCTGGAGACCACGCCCTGGTTAGTCTGGAAGCCCGTGGGGAAGACCAGGGCGGCCTCCTTGCCCACCAGTGCCGCCAGCCGCCGTTCCAGCTCCACGTGGATGGGCAGGGTACCATTGAGGACCCTGGAACCCGCACAACCAGTGCCGTACCGCTGGATGGCCTCTACGGCCCGGGCCTTCACATGGGGATGGCTGGTGAGTTCCAAGTAGGAATTGGAGCCCAGCATCAGCATGGGGCGCCCGTCTACCACCACCTCCGTGGCCTGACCAGTCTCGATAACCCGCAGATAGGGATAGAGGCCCACAGCCTTCAGCTCATCGGCGCGAGTGAAGGCCACGCATTTGTCCAGGATGCTGGTGCGATGGTCGTTTGCATGACAGGCTGCGACGGGGGCCAGCGGCTCAGGTCGGATGGGCATGGGCGCTCCTCTTCACTAGATTGAACCCCGGAAGGTGCGGAATGGAAGTAGAGAATTCACACCCGGCGGGACACAGCCGACTGGAATCCGGAGCACGCCTACCTGAATGAACCCGGCGGATCCGCTTCCCAACGCCCGCCCAGGAGAGTGGTTTTCACCGGTACCCCTGGGGTTTTCACGCCTCGATGGCCCATGCATGTGTGGATAGCGACCAGTTGGACGCCCCAGGCGGCAGGGCGCAGATGCTGCTGGAGGGCCGCCGCGATCTGATGGGCCATGCGCTCTTGCACCTGCAGTCGCCAGGCATAGGCCTGCACCACGCGCACGAGCTTGCTGAGACCCACGGTGCCTCCTTCCCCGGGTAGGTAGCCGATGGTGGCGTGGCCTTCAAAGGGGGCCAAGTGGTGCTCGCAGGTGCTGACGAAGGGGATGCGGTCGAGGATGACGGGCACTGGCGCCAGGTCGCCGGGCAGTGGTTTCAGTTCGGCCGAGAGATCCACCCCGTAACCCGCCAGCCGCTCGCCCCAGAAATCGGTCACCCGGGTCGGCGTGTCCTTCAGTTCGGGTCCTTCCGGATCCAGTCCGAAGCTGCGCAGGAGTGCGCGGACAGCTTCCTCGGACGCGGCTCGATCGAGAGGAAAGGCGGGCTGGTCGGTCATGGTCACGCCAGTTTACGCCTTTGATCGCCTGGGATCATGAGGCGATCAGGTAAGGAGGTCCCCGGCACCATTAGAGACAGGCCTTCTCAGGTGCAAGGATTCGAATCAGACAGACAAGCCCCCTGTGGGATCATGGTGGATTCTGGAGGGATGATGAGCGAGAAGGTCAGCTACGCGTCCAGCGGCGTGGACATCAACCGCCAGGACGAGGCGCTCCGCCGCATCAAACCCCACGTGAAGGCCACCAGGACTCCCGGAGTTCGCAGCGACATCGGCCTTTTCGGCGGGCTTTTCGACGCCCGGTTCCCGGAGACGAAGCCCATCCTCGTCAGCAGTATGGACGGCGTGGGTACCAAGATGAAGGTCGCCCGGCGAGCTGGCATCTGGGACACGGTAGGCCAGGATCTGGTGAATCACTGCATCAACGACATTCTGGTCCAGGGTGCACGGCCCCTCTTCTTCCTGGACTACATCGCCGCCCAGCGGCTGGAGCCGGAGATCATCGAACAGATCGTGAAGGGCATGGCCATGGCCTGCAAGGCGTCAGGCAGCGCCCTGATCGGAGGGGAACTGGCTGAGATGCCGGGCGTCTACGCCGAGGGGGAAGTGGACGTGGCCGGTACCATCGTGGGCGTGGTGGATGAGGCGGACCTGCTGCCCTGTCTCGAGGCCATGGCCGCAGGCGACGTGCTCATCGGCCTGCCCAGTTCGGGCCTGCACACCAACGGTTATTCGCTGGCCCGCAAAGTCTGCTTCGAGCTGGAGAAGCTGGATGTGAACGACCCCCTGCCCGGAACATCCCAGACCGTGGCCCAGGCCCTCCTTGCCATCCACCGCAGCTACCTGGCACCGGTCATGCCACTGGTGAAGGCGGGCAAGCTGGTGGCCATGGCCCACATCACGGGCGGCGGCCTCACCGACAACATCCCTCGAGTGCTTCCGAAAGCCCTTGATGCAGAAATCGACACCACGAGCTGGCAGATCCCGGCCCTTTTCCACTTCCTCATGGCGAAGGGCGGTCTGGGCATCGACGATGCCCGCCAGGCCCTGAATCTGGGCGTGGGCATGGTGTTGGTGGTGAAGGCTGACAAGGTCGACGGAGTGCTAGCCGACCTTCACGCCGCCGAAGAGCCCGCCTGGGTTCTGGGGCGCCTGGTGAAGGGTTCAGGCATTGTCCGCTACCGGTAGGCCCGCCCCCCGCCTTGGCCTCCTGGATCCCCTCCGGGGCATCCTGGTGCTCTGCGTGGCGGTGTATCACTTGAGTGTGTGGTTCGATTTGTCGCGGTCAGGTTCGGGCGTGAACATGGCCACAGCGAAGCTAGGGAACTACAGCGTATCGGCCTTCTTCGTGTTGAGTGGGTTCCTGCTGTTCCGCACTTCAACCTGGTCGCGCATCCGGAAGGAGGGCCTGGGCCGATTCTGGCTGCGGCGCTTCCTGCGGTTGGCCCCCGTGTTCTACCTGGCCTGCGCGATGAACCTTGCCTTCCACCTGGGCATGGGGCCAGAGCCCTCCTGGCGATTCGTCCTGGAGAACCTCACCTTCACCTTCGGCGCCATTCATCCCAACCATGCCCTGGTGACCGGTGGCTGGTACGTGGGCCTGGTGGCTCTGCTCTATTTCACGTACCCGGCGCTGGCCTGGGCACGGGAGCAGGGCGGCCTCTGGTTTTTAGGGGCGTTGGCTATCGGGCTGTGGCTCTGGAGCATGCCTCTCACGCTGCACGGCGTCATGGATCAGGCGCAGTTGAACCGCTTCCACACCTATGTGCTGGCCCCCAACCAACTCTTCCTCATGGCCTGGGGCGGGCTGGTGGCGGGACTCCACGCCGCCACAGAGGAGCGTCTCGATCCCAAGACCGCCCTGCTTCTGGCCCTGCCCCTGATTTGGCTGCTGTTGCGCCCCTCGCCCCGGTTTTTCGATCACCTCACCGCCCTGACGGGCTGGCTCCGGTACGGTTATTTGCTGGTCGTCACCATCCTGGTGGCGGTTGCCGCCTTCACGCAGAATGGCGAACCCGGATGGTTCGGGAAAATCTTCGCGCGGTTGGGTGACTGGAGCTTCGGCCTCTACCTGCTCCATCCTTTCACCATGAGGCTGGTGGCGCCTCATGTTTCAGGTGGCCTGGGTTTCAGCCTGTCGCTGGGATTGGCGATCCTCGCTGCGGCGGTAGTGCACCGCTGGATCGAGGAACCCATGGGGCGGATGGGGCGGGACTGATCAATTGCCCTCAATCTGGGCATAGAAGCTCGTCCGGCGGATATTCTCTTCGACCTTCAAGGCCTGCTGCAGGGGCGGGAAAGCGCGCTGTTCGCAGTCCGTGCGTTCGCAGAGCCGGCAGGTGACCCCGACCGGAACGGGCGGCTGATCCAGACGCACCCCATCGGCGTAGACGAGCTCCTTCGCATGGCCCATTTCACAGCCCAGACCGATGGCCTGCATGGCGTGCTGGCCGCGATATCCGCCCGTGTCCTTCTGCATGGTGCGGGCGATGCAGAAGTACTTCCGCCCATCCGGCATCTCGCTGATCTGTGTGCGGATGAGGCCCGGGGTGAGGAAGGCGGCGTGGACATTCCAGCGGGGGCAGGCGCCGGAAAAGCGGGCGAAGCGGATGCCCGAGGCAGAGAAACTCTTGGAGATGTTGCCTGCGATGTCGATGCGCAGGAAGTGGAAGGCCACACCCTCGGCGCCCGGGCGACGCAGGGTGGTGAGGCGGTGGCAGACCTGTTCGAAGCTGGCCTGAAAGCGCCGTCCCAGGATGTCGATATCGTAGCGCTCGGTCTTTACCGCCTTCAGGAACCGCTCATAGGGCATGAGCACGGCGCTCGCGAAGTAGTTGGCCAGGGCCACCCGGGCCAGGGCGCGGGACGCGCTGGTGCGAAGCAGCGAATGGTTGGTGAGCCGATCCAGCAGCTCACTGTGCTCAAGCAGGGCGAGCTGGTGTGCCAACTGGAAGGTGCGGCTGCGCTGTGGCAGCAGTTCGGAAAGGCTGAGGAGGCGGCGATCCGGATCGAAGCGGCGCAGCAGGCCAGGGCCCTCGGACATGCGGTGAATGCGCACCTGGATTCCGCGCATCTCGAAGGCCGATACCAGACCGGGATATGGGTGGTCGGCGTCGAGGGCCACGCTGGTCCAGAAGGACTCCGCTGCGGACTCCAATTCCGGGAAATGGTTCATGGCCTGCTGAATGAAGTCACTGACCTCTTCTGAGGGCAGCCGCGTGGCCTCGGGATCGAAGCCCTGGCCATCGCTGAGCTTGGCCGAAAGAGTGCCGAGGCTGTCCTGAGCATGCTGGTAGGCACGGTACAGTTCAAAGACGCCCCGAGCCAGATCGGGACTGTTCTGGACGAGTTCGCGTACATCCAGGGCCTGGAGGCTGAAGGGCTCGAAGAGGGAATCGCCGAAGACCTCCATGAGGTCATCGGACAGGCGCTGGTCCTCTTCAGGCGCCAGGGCCTTCAGGTCGAGCTTGAACTGCTGGGCGAGGCGGATCAGCAGCGGCGCCGTGAGGGGCCGCTTGTTCCCCTCGATGAGGTTCAGGTAGCTGGGGCTGATGCCCAGTGACTCCGCCAACTGGACCTGACTTAGACCCTCCTGGCGGCGGAGGAGACGGATCTTGGACCCCAGGCGGGCGGCGGGCTTGGTGGGGGCGGCGGAAGGCATAGGACCTCGTTTACATCATTTTACAGAATCAATGAAGCTAATTGACAAAAATTTTCAATTCAACCCCTATCAAATCAACTGTTCATTGACCAGGAACAGAATAAGTCAATCTTTGACATTGCACCACCCCAAACCCCTATAGGAGGTGATTCATGACCCCGAGGTTCCCCGTTCCCCCCATCGAAGACGACTTCTCCGCTCATCGCTGGGAGGGCATCACCCGCCCCTACAGCCCCGAAGCGGTGAAGAAGCTCCGCGGCAGCATCCGCATCGAGCACACTCTCGCCCAGATGGGCGCCCGCAAGCTCTGGAGGCTGCTCCAGAACGAGGAACCCGCCCGCGCCCTGGGCGCCCTCAGCGGCGGCCAGGCGGTCCAGATGGCCAAGGCGGGCTTGAAGGCCATCTACTGCTCGGGCTGGCAGGTGGCGGCGGATGCCAACCTTTCGGGCCAGACCTACCCGGATCAGAGCCTCTACCCGGCCAATTCTGTTCCCGCCCTGGTGAAGCGCCTGAATGGTGCCCTCCAGCGGGCCGACCAGATCGAGCACGGGGAGGGCGGTGTCAGCCGTGACTGGTTCCTGCCCATCGTGGCCGATGCCGAGGCCGGCTTCGGTGGACCCCTGAATGCCTTCGAACTGATGAAGGGCATGATCGAGGCGGGCGCCGCGGGCGTCCACTTCGAGGACCAACTCTCCAGCGAAAAGAAGTGCGGACACCTCGGCGGCAAGGTGCTCATCCCCACAGGCCACTTCATCCGCACCCTGGTGGCGGCCCGCCTGGCGGCGGACGTCATGGACGTGCCCAGCCTGATCATCGCCCGCACCGATGCCGACTCCGCCCGCCTCATCACCTCGGATATCGACGAGCGCGACCAGCCCTTCCTCACGGACGAGCGAACGCCCGAGGGCTTCCACCGCATCACGGGAGGCCTCCCGATGGCCATTGCCCGGGCCAAGGCCTACGCGCCCTACGCCGACCTCATCTGGTGCGAAACTTCCACGCCGGACCTGCAGGAGGCGAGGGAATTCGCCGAGGGCGTCCACGCGGAATTCCCCGGCAAGCTGCTGGCCTACAACTGCTCGCCTTCTTTCAACTGGAAGAAGAAGCTCAGCGATGAGGAGATAGCCACATTCCAGCGGGAACTGGGTGCCATGGGCTACAAGTTCCAGTTCATCACCCTGGCGGGGTTCCACAGCCTCAACCACGGCATGTTCGAACTGGCTAGTGCCTATCGCACCGAACACATGACCGCCTATTCCCGGCTCCAGGAGGCCGAGTTCGCTTCCGAAGAACGGGGCTATACCGCCACCAAGCATCAGCGCGAGGTCGGCACCGGGTACTTCGACGAGGTCGCCCAGGCCATCAGTGGCGGGCTGGCTTCCACGCTGGCGCTGGTGGGTTCCACAGAGGCCCAGCAGTTCAATTAGGTCTTTCCGGCAAGCGCCCGGAAGACATCCAGCACCAGGCTCTGACCCGGAAGGGTGTTCGGATAGCGCACAGAAAGGGAGAGGCGCAACCCCTTCTCCCCCACCAGATCAAAGCGGAAAGGTCTGTCCTGTTGGGCCCAGCGATCCGGGGTGACCTTCCATCGGAGGGTGGCCCTGGGCTCGTCTGGAAGTATGTCCAGGGCCTGTCCCTCCTCAGTTTCCGCTCGCCAGTGGCCCAGGGGAAGCTTCAGTTCGCACCACCACTGGCCGTCGACCTTCCGCGCCTCGGCGCGAAAGTCCCCCATCTCTCGCCCCCCCATACTGGTTTCCAACTGCCGTGGCCCTGAGCAGGCGAGGAATCCCACCAGCACCAGCAGGGCTAGTGGCGGGAGGACTCGGGGTGACATGTGAGGGTCATTTCTCGGCGCTACTTCGGGGCCTCCGCAGCCTTTTTTTCGGCTAGCGTCTTGTCGCTGATGACGTTTCCGGAGTTGGCCGCAGGCTTGGCCGTGACTGCAGCGTAGGTCTTGCCGGTGTGGTGATAGGTCAGGTACTCGCCGAAAAAGACGGCCATGAGGTCGGCGTGATCTTTGAAGAAGGCGAAGCCGTGCCCATCTCCTTCCAGGAGACTCAGGGATACACCCGGCAGATCCTTCATGGTCAGGGCATTTTCGTAAGCATCCTTGTCGCCGCTGGAGGCAAGAACCAGGGTCGAGGCTCTTCCCTGCAGCACCGAGCCCTTCAGTTTTTCTCGCGCACCATTGCCGAAGGCGAGGGTACCCGCGGGGCTGAGGCTGAGTACGGCGACGGGCTTCACCTCGGGGGTGGCCAGGTGCACCGAAAAGGCGCCCACGCTGGAGCCCGCGAGGCCGATGCGGCGGCCATCCACGCCCGGCTGCTTGCGAAGCCAGGCGGCGGCCTGGACCAGATCGGCGGGGATCTGGTCGAAGCCCACGGTCTTGGCGGAAGCGACGAAATCGCCGGATACAGCCACTTCAACACCACCCTTCATGGTGCTGGCGCCGTGGCCGCGAAGGTCCAAGGACAGGGTACCGATGCCGCGTGCCGCGAGGCGCTCGACCAGGGGCGCCCAGCCGGAGCGATCCAAGTGGAACTGGTGGGCCAGGATGACGACGGGGACCTTGCCCTTCGCCACTGGAAGGGTAAGCGTGCCCTTGAGCGCGAACCCATCCGCGCTGGTGAGCGCCATCTCGGTTGAGGTGGGGCTGGTGGCGGGGGCGGCGAACAGGGCCAGGGGTGCCAAGGGGACCAGCAGGCAAAGCATGCGCATGGGGACCTCGGGGAATGCTCCACTCTAACACGCAGGCGAGAACCTGCAGAGGACTCCCCCCTGTTGTATAAAGGAAAGCCGTTCAACTCCGAGGTGCCCATGTCCACTCAGACCCCCGATGCCATCCTGCAAGAGACAAAGCGCCGCATGCATGCTTCCGTGGAGGCCTTGAAGAAGGAAATGGCCACCATCCGAACCGGCCGAGCCAATGCCAGCCTCCTGGATAACGTGCATGTGGATTACTACGGATCTGTGGTGCCCTTGAACCAGATGGCCACAGTGTCCGTCCCTGAGGCTGGGATGCTGGTGGTGGCGCCCTTCGACAAGAGCGCCATTAAGGCCGTGGAGACTGCCATTCTCAAGTCGGACCTGGGCATCAATCCTTCCAACGACGGCAATGTGATCCGTCTGCCCATCCCCATGCTCACGGAGGAGCGCCGCAAGGAACTGGTGAAGGTGCTCCACCGCCTGGGCGAGGAGATCAAGACCGGCGTGCGCAACATCCGCCGCGACGCCAACGAGGATGTGAAGAAGCTCGAAAAGGCCAAGGAGGCCCACATCTCCGAGGATGCGGCGAAGAAGATCCTGGATGACATCCAGAAGTTGACAGACGCCCACATCAAGGAGATTGACGAGGCCATGAAGCACAAGGAAGCGGAGATCCTCAAGGTTTGAGGCTGTGCCCAGCCTATCCGCGATTCTGCTGCTCATGCTTGCCGCGCTGCTGGCGGGCTTCATTGACGCTGTCGTGGGCGGGGGCGGACTTATCACCGTACCGGCGTTGATGATCGCGCTACCCACGGGGACTCCACTGCCAACCCTGCTCGGCACGAACAAGGTGGTCGCTTGCACGGGGACCACGATGGCGGCGGGGAAATTCCTCTGGTCGGGGACCTTGTCCTGGCGGGAAATGGTCGGGCCCGTGGCGGCCTCAGCCCTAGGGGCATCCGGCGGTGTCTGGCTCACGTACCGGATTCATGGTGACTTCCTGAGGCCCGTCATGTTGGTTCTATTGGTGGCCATGTTGGCGTTCACCCTGCTCAAGCCCGACCTGGGCCACATTCATGCACCCCGGTTCGGCCTCGGTCACCAGCGGGGCCTGACCACCCTCATCGCGATGGTTTTGGGCTGTTACGACGGTTTCTTCGGACCCGGCACGGGTTCGCTGCTGATCTTCCTCTTCGTGGCGGTGCTGGGCTTCGATTTCCTGCGGGCCTCGGCCCTGGCCAAGAGCGTGAACTGGGCTTCGAACCTCACGGCCATGGGGCTCTTCCTCTGGCAGGGAAGCTGGATTCCATCGGTCGCCCTCAGCATGGCGGCGGCCAACGGAGCCGGGGGCTACCTTGGTGCCCGTGTGGCCCTGAGCAAGGGCAGCCACTGGGTCCGGGGGGTGTTCATCGGCGTGGTGGGAGCCCTGATCCTCCGATTGGGGTGGCAGGTCCTCCACGTTTGACCTTTAAGGCCGTCAAGCTTCCTGGACATGTACGGATGACCACCCAAGGTATGCTGGTCCCTCTATGCCTTTCTTCTCTCCCCGTCCCTTCATCTGGGACGTCCTCTTCCGAACGCTGAGGTTCTTCTACCTGCTGTGGGGCGGGATGCTGCTGTCTACGCTCGCTTTCTATGGGCGGCTGAGGCTGCCGGTCCTCCTCTGGCACTGGCCAGGCCTGTGTCGGGCTCTCATGGGGCCATGGGGTCGGGCATTGGCGCTGGGATTAGGCCTCGTGATGGGCCTAGCAGCGCTGCTTGAGGTGTGGGAACTGGTGGACCGCTTGCTGGTGCGCTTCATGGGCGAGTCCGAGCACTGACCGTGACTCGGTCTGGAATACTTCGCTTGGTGAAACGGGCTCTTTTGGCGATGCTGGAACCTTGGGTTTGAACCCTTCCCGGGTTCGGGCCACTCAAGAAGCGTGTCTCGGGAGGCGTGGGGTATGGCCCAAGTGGTTCGTGAAATTGTCGGAATGGGGCTGGTCTTGAGCCTGGGCGCCCTTCCCGTCGCCGCCCAGAGCATGGCCCTGCCGGCCGCAGATCCCGTGGGCATCGCGCGAAGCGGTGCACAGGTGGCCTATGGTTACAGCCTGGAGGCGGCTGCGACCAATCCCGCGCTGCTGGCCTCCCTGAAGGAGAAAGGGGGGATCTACCTGTCCGCCGGGTTGGAGATGTCATCCACCCAGCAGACCATGGAGTCCACCCAGCAGACCCTGTTCAGCCATAACCGCAATCGCGCCATCGGCGCCTTCGGCTTGGCCACACGCCTGACCCCCACCCTGACCCTCGGCCTGAAGCTGGACGAGCCCTATCTGCGCCATGGGAAGTTGCTGGACGATGCTCCGAGCCGATACCTGGGTGGCGGAATCGATCTGTCGGCCCGGCGGATGGAAGCCCAGGCCGCCTGGGCCCTGAACCAACAGTTTTCATTTGGCTTCGGGCTCG
>Ga0209777_10003928_pt1 | contig 17921 bp, 19 predicted proteins | sample FrelakmetHBP12HB_FD_187147 | JGI IMG/M metagenome (GOLD analysis project Ga0209777, IMG submission 187147) | Freshwater lake sediment microbial communities from the University of Notre Dame, USA, for methane emissions studies -HBP12 HB (SPAdes)... | ecosystem: Environmental > Aquatic >...
TCCGATCTAATCCTCTTTTTACGTTTTCAAATTTCGTTGTCGGCCCGAGCAATCAATTCGTTCATGCCGCTTGCCAGGCGGTGGCAAACAGACCCGGCGGCACATATAATCCCTTTTTCATCTATGGCGGAGTTGGTTTGGGCAAAACACATCTTCTTCATGCAATAGCAAACCATGCTCTCAGTATAAACAGCTCTCTTAAAATTTGTTATGTAACATCGGAAAAATTCACCATTGAACTCATAAACTCCATCCGTAATGAGAAAATGGGGGAGTTTCGTAAAAGATATAGAAACATAGATCTTCTATTAATAGACGATATTCAGTTCATTGCCGGTAAGGTGAGCACGCAGGAAGAATTTTTCCATACTTTCAATTCCCTTTTTGAAATTAAAAAGCAGCTTGTTTTGACCAGCGATAAAACGCCACAGCAAACTCAAAGTCTGGAAGAGCGATTACAGTCTCGTTTTGCCTGGGGTCTTATAGCAAAAATAGAAATGCCTGAAGTAGAAACAAAAGTTGCTATTCTCAAAAAGAAAGCCTTTGCTAATAAAATCATTATACCAAATGAAGTTGCATTTTTGTTGGCAAACAGTGTAAAATCAAACATTAGAGAACTGGAAGGCCTTTTAACAAGACTTTCTGCTTATTCATCTCTTGCAAGAGTGGAAATTACACTAGAAACTGCAAAACAGGTTCTTAAAGATTTTTTAAAAACAGAAGAAACAGAATCAAACCCGGAAGAAATAATAAAAGTTGTTTCCAAATTTTCAAATTTAAAGCCTTCTGACCTTAAAGGAAAAAGGAAAAGTACTTCCATTGTCCTTCCTCGTCAGATAGCGATGTATTTAATGCGAAAAAAAACAAGTCTTTCTCTTCCGGAAATTGGTCATCTTTTCGGCGGGCGAGATCATTCAACGGTAATACATTCCATTAAAAAAATCGAAAAACTTTTACTGCTGGAAAATAAGGTTAAAGAAACTGTGGAAGACCTTCTTAAAAAGGTATAGTAAAAATTTTTTATTTTCTTACAACAACGAACAAAATAAAAAGTTTTTTCTTTTTCACAGCCTTTCAACAGCAAGACCAACAGGTTTTTAAAATTATTATTCGTGTTAAAACAACACGTTTAGCTTTCTAATAACAATTTTTTCACCAACTATTATCTACTAATTATTAACTTTTTAACTAATAAGATAAGTATGAAGATAACTGCCTCGAAAAAAACCCTAACTACAGCGCTTTCCCGCATACAAGGGATAGTAGAAAAAAGCAGCATTAAGCCAATTATTTCCAATGCCCTTATAAAAGCTGGCAAGGATGGCATTTCTGTGTCTGCTACAAATCTGCAAATTGGAATGAGGGCAACCTATAAAGATGTAAAAGTTGAAAAAGAAGGAACTATTTCAGTAAACGCAAAAAAATTATATGAAATAGTAAAAGAGCTTCCGGAAGGCGATATAAAACTTACAGAAAAAGAAAATTGCTGGATAGAAATTACCTGCGGCAAGGATTTAAAGTTTAACATTATCGGTCTTCCGCCAGAAGATTTTCCGGTTTTTATTAAAGAAGAAGAAAAGGGATTTGTTGAGTGGAACACGGAAAAAATTATAGAAATGTTTTATTTAACAGCATTTTCCATTTCGAGAGATGAAGCAAACCCGAGCATAAACGGCGCCTTTATAGAAAATATAGAAGGCAACAAAACACGCATGGTTTCCACAGACGGCTACCGTCTTTCCATCGCAGATGAACCGCTGGAAAGAAACGAAATGCTTGATGAAGGACTTCTTATACCCCAGAAAGCAGTAATGGAACTTAATAAAATTCTCATGGAGAAAAGGGAGGAAAAAAGCCTGTTCGTGCAGGCAACAAGCAACAGTCTTCTCATAAAAATAGCAGAGGTTGAATTCTCCATACGGCTTATAGATAAAAAATTTCCTGACTATAAAGTTATAGTTCCAGGGGAAGGATATAAAAAAATAGAAGCTCATTTTGAAAAAGATAAGCTGAGATCTGCACTCAAAAGAATGTCTATTATTTCCAATGAAAACAACCGGCCCGTTATTTTTTCATTCAATAAAAAAGAAGCAGAAATTTTCACAGAAGACAGCGAGATGGGAAACGTTAAAGAAGTAATAGAGTTAAAAGAAATAATTTCTGCAGCCTTTAAGTTTTGTATAAACTGTTCGTATCTGCTGGATATTATAAATGTGCTTGAACAAGATATAACGATTGAGTTTAACGCCGAGGAGGAAAACAAGCCAATCATCGTTAAGACTTTTGAGAGAAACAACATAAAATACATTATTATGCCGATGTTAATGGACTGAGAAAGGAGCAGCTATGAAAATTTATATTTTGTGGATTGTAATAGCGGCTTATTCATTTTTTATTTTATTAAAAAGAAAAAAAAACACTGAAAAAAAAACACAAACCGCAGCCACTTTAAAAGAATATGAAGAAGCAGCAATTATAACCGCAGCAATTGCAGCCGCAATGGGTAGTGAAAAGGAATTCGAAACAAAAAATTTTTATCTGGTTGGTGAAACAGACAGCTACATATCTTCTTGGAAGATCGCGGGAAAAATAGAGGCTATAATGAGAAAAAAAGCTTTTAGTAGATAGAAAAAGGAGGAAAAAAACATGGCTACACGCACATTCAAAATAAAGATAGAAGGAAGAAGCTTTGAAGTAGAAGTAGAAGAAATAGGGGGTATCCAAACAACGGTAACAGCAGCCCCATCAGTAGCAACAAAACCAATAGAAAAAACAGTAGTCGCTGCACCGCTGGCGCCAGCAACACAGCCAAGTATGGTTTCAACAGCCGGCGGAAAACCAATCATTGCTCCCATGCCCGGGAAAATTATTTCTTTAAAGGTTTCCAGGGGTCAACAGGTTAATGCCGGCGAAGTTGTTCTTATTCTTGAAGCAATGAAAATGGAGCAGGATATAAAAACAAATTTCAGCGGAACCGTGAACGAGGTTTTAGTTAACGTCGGAGACACAGTAAAAAAAGAACAGGTATTAATTGTAATAGGATAAGGGGGCGCAATGGATACTTTTTGGGTTGCAACAGTTTTTGCCTTTAAGGTGTATAGCCTTTCAACATTTATTGTTCTTATTGTTTTAGCTATAATAAATATTCTGAACCGGGTTCTTCAGAAAAAAGAATCTTAAAAGGGGGGAATATAACAATGCACGAAACACTAATGGGTTTTTTAAGCGTATTTCCAGGTCTTGAGCTTTTTACACAAGTACCGCTCATTACTTCGGTGGCGCGGGTTTTTTTAATTTTATTCGGGTTCGCGCTCTGTTATTTGGGATATAAAGAAATTCTCGAACCGCTTCTCATGATCCCCATGGGGACCGGTATGGCCATGGTAAATGCCGGTATGCTTATGATGCCGGATCCTACCAATCCCCAGATAATTAAGCCCGGCACCATGTTTCTTAACTCCATGATCTCAAACCCAAATGAGATCGTGAACGCAATGCAAGTTTTTTTCCTCCAGCCGATTTACACGCTAACATTTCCAAACGGCTTGATAGCCTGTCTTGTTTTTCTCGGCATCGGCGCTATTACGGAGCTGGACATTTTTATTTCCAATCCGCGGATGAGCCTGCTTCTTGCCATCTGCGCCGAGCTTGGATCCATACTTACCTTTCCGATTGCCATGGCAATGGGTTTTACATCACCGCAAGCCGCTTCCATAGCCATCATCGGCGGCGCCGACGGCCCCATGGTTCTCTTTGCCTCTTTGCGGCTTGCGCCCGAGATTTTTGTTCCCATAGGCATCGTGGCATATATTTATCTAAGCGTATGTTATGCGGGGTATCCGTATTTGATAAAGCTTTTGGTGCCCAAGCACATACGCGGTATTGCCATGTCTGAATTTGAAATAAAGGAAGTGTCAGCGGGGGAAAAAATCGCATTCAGCCTTATTGGCGGCACCGTGCTGTGCCTGCTTTTCCCAGTGGCTGCGCCACTTTTTGTCTGTTTCTTTCTGGGCATTATCATTAGAGAGTCCAAGGTTTCGCGTTTTATTCAGATTACCGAAGACGTCATTCTTTATGGCTCAACCCTTTTTCTCGGATTTGTCCTTGGGTGTCTTTGCAGCGCAGATGTTTTTACAGATCCCAAAATGTTCAAATTGATACTTCTCGGTTTCATTGCGCTTTTCCTTTCCGGCATCGGTGGACTTATCGGCGGCTATATTGCCTATTTTTTCAGCGGCAAAAAACTCAATCCGCTGCTTGGCATAGCCGGTGTTTCCTGTGTGCCGACAACGGCCAAGGTTTGTCACAAGATCGCCAACGAGGCGAACCCCGAGGCATTTATTATTCTGCATTGCATGGGCCCCAATATCGCCGGTGTTATTACTACAGCGATAATAACCGCCGTGTATGTCACCATGATACCAAAATGCGGATTTTGATCAATTAACAAAACCAGCTATAAGCAACCTCACAAAGCTTTCTTTGTGAGGTTGCTTTATTTAAAGCCATGTGGAATAAAAAAAAAACACAGGGAATACTATTGGCCGTGGTGGGCGTTTTTCTGGCGCGCATTGATGTTTTTATTACTCTCGAAAACACACAACTTTTTTCTGTAAGCGCGATTGGTATAATACTGGCACTTGCGGGTATTGCCGTATATGCCACGGGTATGCCCCGCATATTGAAAAAGGCCATGGCATGCCCAAAGTGTTATACAAAAAACGAAGCTTCTGCACGGGTCTGCAAAAAGTGTAAAAAAGTTTTTTCGTAAAAATGCGCAGCTTCGCGATGCCGATAGAGGTAACCAGGAGCCTCTTCTTGGCTTCACCAGATCATAAGCAGGCAAGGAACAAAACACATGAAGAGTGCTCGATAAATCGCGCTGCTGCAGGCACCGGCAGTTGCTGGACGAGAATATCCCCGATGTCATCACAAACCCTTCCCGGCCTTTATATCCACATCCCGTTTTGCCGCACAAAATGCCCTTATTGCGATTTCTATTCCTGCGCGGATGTGCAGCCGGTAAATGGCTTCATAGCTGCGCTTGAGAAAGAACTACTCTTTTATTGCAAAAGCTTTTCCACGGTCGACACGGTGTATTTTGGCGGCGGGACGCCAACGGCGCTGCCGGATGACGGGCTTGCGGTAATTATGGCGGCGGTGCACAGGCATGTTGCCATTGCGCCCGATGCCGAGATAACCATCGAGGCAAATCCTAATGACGTGAACCGCGAACGGCTTGTTCATCTGCGCAAGCTTGGGTTTAACCGTCTGAGCCTCGGCGTGCAATCATTTGACGATGATGTGCTGCGGTTCCTTGGCCGCCGCCATACGGCAGATGAAGCGCGGCAGTCAATCAAACAGGCCCAGCAGGCAGGCTTTGACAATATCAGCCTTGACTTCATGTACGGCATTCCCGGTGAAAAGCAGGAGGATTGGTTTGCAACACTTCGCGAAGCGCTGCGCTTTTCACCCGAGCATCTTTCCTGCTATCAGCTCACCATAAAAGAAGAAACGCCATTTTTTGCGCGCGTGCAGGAGGGTTCTTTTCAGCCCTGCACAGAGGAAAAACAGGCCGAGCTGTTCATGACAACATCGGCTTTTTTCCAAGACCGAGGCTACAGCCATTATGAAGTCTCTAATTTCGCTCGCGCTGAAAACTTGCAGGCACGGCATAACAGCAAGTACTGGGATCATGTGCCGTATCTGGGACTTGGGCCTGCGGCGCATTCATTTGACGGCAGGTGGCGGTGGTGGAATGTGAAATCGGTGGAAGACTATATATCAAGGCTTCTCAGCTGTTGTAAAAACGATGATCGTTTCTTACGGGTTGTCATTCCGGCTTGTCCGGAATCTTTTTCACTGCAGCGTAAGGATTCCGGGCAAGCCGGAATGACGGGAAAGAAGGCATCACAAAAAATTCAAACAAAGACAACAGAATACACAGTTTCTGCCGCACAAAAAAACATGGATTCCAGCTTTCGTAGGAACGACAAAACAGGAGAGAGCTTTGATGTGCCACGTGAAGGCAGCGAAGAACTTACCGATGAACAGCTTCAAGCCGAAGCGCTGCTGCTGGGGCTTCGTACCCGCAAGGGCATCGCCCTTGAGCTTGCGCTGGCATTTCCCCAAGCTGCTGCCACGCTCGAACGGCTTCAGGCAGACGGACTTTTAACTACGGCGCGCGGCCGGGTCATTCCCACTACCCGCGGGCTGCTGCTTGCTGACCATGTAGCTCTTGAGCTGTCCGGGAACATGCTTTGACAATAACCCGGGAGGGGCCGGCAGGGCGAGCAAAGAACCCCCCGTGTAAGCAAAAAAAACCCCACCAGGCATGCGCCGCGGGGCTGAGCCTAGATATGCGGGCTTACTGGCCCTGGCGAGCTTTTTTTATTTCTTCGACGGTATTGATGCCCATCTGGTAAGCTTTCTGCTGGCGCTGCGCAAATTCCTCATCGGTAATGCTTTCCACGCCGCCCACGTACAGCTTGTCGACCGTGTCAATCTGCTCCCAGATGTGATCAGCCTCCACAGCCTCGTAGCAGGGATCTCCCATGACCGATTCGTATTCGTCCGCCGAATTGCCGGTGACAATGATGGAGGCTTTTTTCATACAGTTGACCGCTGCGCCTGGCCGCGGGGTGGGGAATTTACCCGCTGAGCCGGGCCCCTTGTAGGTGAGGGCGATTTTGCGCTCGATGAACATTTTCATAAGGGCTGTGATGAACATGTCGTAGGCCGGGCTGGCGTAAATATAGCCGTCGGCTTTGGTGTACTCGTCAAGGATGGCGGCCATGTCGTCGTTGAGAGGGCACTTGCCGATGGGCAGATCCGGCTCTTTCTTAAAACAGGTGCCGCAGCCCATACAGAACTTGATATTGCACTTGATAAGGTCATAGTGCTTTGTTTCCGCACCTGCGCTTTCCGCGCCCTCAAGGGCTTTTTTAAGCAGTTTAGCTGTTTTGCCGTTGACACGCGGGCTTCCTAAAAATCCTAAAATTTTCATAATATTCCTTTACATCTGGTTGTTGTTTGGATTGCGGGGGGGGGGGGGGGGGATAATAAACCAGAGAGCACTCTTTTGTCAAAAGACAAATTCAATTGGTTTGAAGGTGCGGGCACCCATCACGAGATGAGCATAGCTAGCGATCAAGCTCCTTGTCCTGATGGGATGCCGGGTTGTCAAGCGGCTCAAGGTGGGTTGTTATAGTGACCTCGGGCAGGGCGGCGCGAATGTCGGCTTCCATGTGCTCAAGCAGAGCGTGACCCGCGTCGACCGTCCAGAAACCGGGCACCAGCACATGCACCGATACGAAGCGGCGGGAGGCGGCCTGGCGGGTGCGCAGGGCATGGTGCTGGGCGCCCTGCTGCTCATAGCCTGCAAGAATCCGGGAGACTTGCGCAAGCTCCTCGGGAGGCAGCGCCGAATCCATGAGCCCCGCAGTGGAGCGCTTGATGAGCACATAGCCCGACCACACGATGTTAACTGCCACGGCAAGAGCGATAAGCGGATCAAGCACCTGCCAGCCCGTGAGCGCTACGGCCACAATGCCCGCAATGACTCCCGCAGATGTCCAGACATCGGTGATAAGATGGCGGGCATCAGCCTCAAGGGTGATGGAGTTGTGTGCTTTGCCGGCCCGAAGCAGAATTCGTGCGACAAAGAAGTTGATGAGCGAGCCGACGGTTGACACGGCAAGGCCTGCGCCCGCCTGCTCAATGGGCTGGGGGTGGATGAGGCGATTGGTTGCCACCACGCCGATGCTGATCGCGGCAATCAGGATCAGGGCGCCTTCCGCGCCGCTTGAAAAATACTCGGCCTTGCCGTGGCCGTAGGCATGGTCGTCATCTGCCGGCCGCGCTGCAATCGTGAGCATGGCAAGGGCAATGCCCGCGCCGATCAGGTTGACGACGGACTCCATCGCGTCGGACAGCAGGCCCACCGACCCCGTCAGCAAGTAGGCTGCGCCTTTGAGCGCCATGGTCGTGACTGCTGCCGCGATTGACAGCCAGGCATAGCGAGTGAGGTCGGAACGGCTCATGGGTGATTGTATCCTTTTACGATAATCGGTGCCGGAATATGTACCACAGTTGCTGCTGAAAAAGTATCCTGAAAATAATCCGTTGCGAAAAAAAATTATCCCTTGCCCCAACCATACTGCCCCAGCGCATGCAGCTGTAGCACACCTGCGGCGATAGCGACATAACCGGTTGCTTCGAAACGCCGCAGCCTGTATAATCATTGTTCGCGATGGTAACCGGAATTAATAATTTGGCGCAACAAAGATAACGTGCGAATTCGGAAAGGCACTCATGGACTCTATTGTCATTTCGACATGCATCAATGCCCTGCTGGTAATTTTTGCGGCAGTACTTCTTGGCTGGGCTGCGGAAGCAGCGGAAAAATTTATCGCCCCGGGGCTGGCGCTGGCCCTGCTGGCGCTTTTGCAGACGCTTCCGGAATATACGATTGAAGCCGTTATTGCCTGGAGCAGAAACACGCACCTGATGATTGCCAATCTCACGGGGTCCCTGCGGCTGCTTCTGGGTTTTGGGTGGCCCATGATCTTCATCATAGCCGCCATTGCCCACGGCCTCCGAAAAAAGAAACTGCTGCGAAAAATCGAGCTTGACCCGCATCAGTGCCTGGAAACCATATTTCTTATTCCTGCCATAGCCTATTTCACCTTTATCTGGCTTAAAGGCACGATGAGCCCGATCGACGGGGTTATTCTGATTGCCATGTTTATGGTTTTTATCCTGGTCATTTCAAAGGCAAAGATCGGAGAAGGCGAAATACTTGAAGATGAGGATATGCCAGTGGTCGTACGCAAAATCGTTCATGCCCCAAAAAATAAACGAATCGGGGCAATCGCCGGCCTCTTTGTTGTCGGCGGGGTGCTAATTTTCATTATCGCTCACCCGTTTGTCGAGTCCCTCAAAACACTGGCGGTGACCTTCGGCATAAGCGAGTTTCTCTTCATCCAGTGGGTGGCCCCGTTTGTCAGCGAGTTTCCGGAAAAGACAACGGCATTCATCTGGGCCAGCAAGAAGAACAAGGCGACAACTGGCATGATGAATATGGTCAGCTCGAACCTGAACCAGTGGATGCTGCTGGCGGGGTCACTGCCGCTCATTTTCAGCGTGAGCGCTGGCCAGTATTCAACCATTGTTTTTGACGGGCATCAGCAGCAGGAAATCCTTCTCACAATCCTGCAGACGGCAATGGTGCTGGCCTGCATGTGGGACGCCAGGATTACGTGGTGGGAGGTGGGCCTGATATTTGCTTTATGGATTATCGGTTTTTTTGTTCCTTCGGAGCGAGGCCATCTTATTTATTTGAATCTGGCGGCATGTAGTATAATCATCATCGTCTCCTTTATTGTGCAACCCAGGCCCGAAATCTGGAGGCGGGCGCTGAAGGCATTTTCTGTGTGACTGTTAAGAAGATATGCCCGTTGTTGCCCCTGCGTCAGCGGGTTGTGACGCCACTTATGGTCGTAATCGGGATGTGCAGGGAGTTGCTCCCGGGATTGCCCGCCACATGATCGACGATTCCGTCGAAGGTTTTTTCATTCAGCCCCCGCTGCCGGGCGATGCTGCGCACGGATGAGAGTATGTCGGCGCGGGTGGTGAGGCGCTCGGCAGTGGCCTCTATGATGACAGCCGTATAGCTGGAATAGCTTCGGTCGGAGTCGCAGATTTTAAAAGCGACCTCCCGGTTGCTTTGTATGCAGCGGGCCATTCTGCCGCCGGGCCTGGAGCCGCAGTAGATGTATGTGCCGTCAAAGCCGTAGGAAAGCTCAACAGCATAGGGCCTGCCATCAGGCTCAACACCGATGAGCGTTCCCCAGGTGTAGTATTTGATGAATTCCAGAATTTCCTCGCGGGTCATGGGGCGCATGGCTAAACTCCTTCACAGAAAGATGGTTCTGTAGTATAGTAGAGAGCTGCAAGCTTTTCAGTAATCTGTGCCTGAGATCGTATGAAAGCAATCGTTCTTGCCGCAGGGTACGGCACGCGCATGCAGCCGCTGTCGCAGCATCTGCCAAAACCGCTTATGCCCGTCGTGGGCCGGCCGCTGCTGTGGCATACTATCACGAAGCTTATCGGCAGTAAAGCCGCTGCCGTGGGCGTCAACTGCCACCATAAGGCTGAGCTGCTGCAGGGCTATGTGCAGTCTGCCGGCTTCGGCGTTCCGGTCCTGCTGTCCCATGAGCCGGCAATTCTCGGAAGCGGGGGCGGCATCGGTGGGTTCCGGGATTTTTTGGCGGGTGAAGACTATTGTATCGTGCATAACGGCGACATGCTCAGCAGCATCTATATCGATGCCGCCCATGAGGCCTACCGCCGCGACATGCCTCTCTGCGCCATGGTGCTGCATGACGCGCCGGGATTCAACAATGTCTGCATTGATGAAGGCGGCTGCGTCATCGACCTGCGCGATATCATCAGACCCGCAGCGCCATCCCGCCGGCTTGCCTACAGCGGCATCTGCTTTTTGCGCACCGATATACTGCGCTTTATCCCGCCGGGCCAATCGGATTTGATACTTGTGCTCATTGAAGTCATTAAAAAGAGCGCCGGCAACGTGCGGGGCATTATAGCGGGGCAATGCGCTTGGCGCGATGTGGGAACACCCGCAAGCTACCTGCGCGCGCACCGCGACATACTGATAGACCGGCAGCCGCTGATTGACCCGGCGTGCTTGCCGCAGGCAGCTGTCTATACGGGACGGAAAACAAGCATCGGCACTGGCGCTGATTTCGCCGGTTTTGTGTCCGCCAGTGACAACTGTGCTCTAGGCAGCGGCTGCCGCCTTGAAAACTGCGTCGTCTGGGACGGCACGGACATAGCCGCCGGCGCGGTATATAAAAATGCGATTATCGGCCCGGGCTGGTCCGTGCAAGTGCAGGAGGAGGTCTGACATGCAGACAGAGCATCCTGTGAGGCACATAAAGATTTTTCTCAAACATGCAGGGCTTGCCCTGCAGCCTGGCGACAGCGCCCTCGTGCTGCTTGCCCGGGGCGGCTCCGACCGCAGGTTCTACCGCGCGATCACCGACAGGGGAAGCTTTGTCGTGATGACGGCCCCGGCGTTCCGCTATGAGCTCAGGGCATTTCTCGACGTGGGCCGCTATCTGCACGACTGTCAGGTGGGTGTGCCCGCGATTATAACCCATGATGACGACGGGCAGCTGGTGCTTATGGAAGATGTGGGCGATGACAGCCTGCACGGCCTGCTGCAGAGAACGGCCGACCGCGGCAAGGTGCTGGAGCTGTACCGGCAGGTGCTGGCGGCCCTGGCCGAGCTGCAGATGCAGGCCACACCCCGGATGCGCACCTGCCACTATCTCAAGAACCGCACCTTCGGCTATGAAGCCCTGCGCTGGGAAACAGACTATTTTGTCGAATGCTTTGTGCGGCAGTACTGCGGGCTTGAGGTCGAGCAGGAAAGCGCGCTTGACGACGAGCTGCACCGGCTTGCCCAGGCCGTGGCTGCTGAGCCGCGCTATTTTATGCACCGCGACTTCCAGTCCAAAAACATCCACTTCAAGGACGGTCACGTCCGCATTATCGATTTCCAGACCGCCACCTGCGGCCTTTTGCAATATGACCTGGCATCGCTTCTGAAAGACGCCTACGCACCGCTTGAGCCTGCCGAGCGCCAGGAGCTGCTTGGCTTCTATATGCAGGAGCTTGCCGGGCGATGGGGTTGTGAGCTTGACCAGGCAACGTTTGCGGCCATGTTTCACCGCGCAGGGCTGCAGCGCACGATGCAGGCCCTGGGGGCATTTGCCTTCCTGAGCATGCGCAAGGGCAAACCTGAGTTTGCGCAGTACATCCCTGCCGGGCTTGCCACCCTGCGCGAGGCGCTTGCGCTTTTTCCCGAATATCCAGCCCTGAGCGATCTTGTCGCCAAGGCAGGGAACGGACAAGCATGCCGCAGCCCGGCTTGAACCATGAAGCCGGGGCAAACTTTCCTTTGATGCAGCAAATACAAATAGATTAACAACAATATATTTTTTCGGAGGAGTAATCGCCATGGGAATACCCATACCGGAACAGGAAATACGAAAGCTTATGGATGATGAAGTCTGGGGCACGCTGATCGGTATCGACGACGGGCAGCCGTACGCGGTTGAAACATCTTTTGCCGCCGACGAAGCAAACCTCTACACGGGCTCCAAGCTCGGGGGCCGCATGAACCGCTGCCTTGAGCGCAACCCGGCCGCATCATTTAAAATCTGCGACGGAGATCACCGCGGCCACAAGTACCGCTCGGCCATCGTGGAATCGCAGGCAGACATACTGACAGACCGTGAGGATATCCTCTACTGCCTAAAAATTATTTACACCAAGCTCGGCATGCCAATGGAAAATATCGAGGCCAAAGCCGATTCGTATGCCGCCGGCAAGGGTTCACTGGCCCTGTATCGCCTGCCGCTGCGCAAGCTCGGCGGTATTCGCTCCGCCCGGTGTTAGAGCCTTTTTTCTATAGCCCCAAAGAACGAAAAAACGAAAAGGGACCGAAAAGGGGACGGTTCTGTTTAATTGCTCATACTTGCTTTTTAGGACGTCCTTGAGCTCGCAGTTCACCGGTAATAGTGTGCTTATTGCTAAGCATGCCGATGAAATCGGTGCTGCCATACACCAGCTTGCGATCCATTTCCCCCTTCATAGCCTTCTTCTCTTTCAGCATCCCCTTCACAAACTGCCGGTACTTCTGCTGCCGCTCCCCTGCATTTCTCCCAAAGTTCAGATACGCAGGCTGCTTATCAAGTAGCAAGTCATCTTTTCCATAAGCATACCAGTTATAACTGCTCCACGGGTGCTCTTTTGGGTCTTTTACCATATTCGCACGAACCGGATTTAGTTCAACATAACTGCCGCAGGCAATCAGATATTCATCCTTTGATACTATGATGCTTTTATACCGGTCCTGCCAAAAATGCCCTATATGCTTATACTTCTTTTTGTAGTGATAGGCATAGCTGAGATTGATGCCTTTCATTATCTCTGAAAGGGCCCCGCCATGATCAGATGGCTGCAGCACCAGGTGAACATGGTTACTCATGAGCACATAGTGGTACAGCTTGAATTTGTATTTCTGCCGGTACTGCTGCAAAATTTCAAGGTGCCGGCTATAGTCCTCATCATCCTTGAACACCTTCTGCCGATTGTTGCCCCGTGTCATGACGTGATAGACATATTCTTTAGGTGCTACTCGTGCTGTACGTGGCATAACAGTACCCTTATTAAATCATTACATTCCGCCCTACCCTAGCAAAGCTACACCACATTGTCAATTAAACAGAACCGTCCCAATACTGTTAACACCTGTGATGCCTCTGACAGTGAGCCCAGGCTGGTAGATTTTACGCCCAGAACCGATTGCACCTTCTCAAGGGTTGACGCCTGCTGGATAGCCCGCAGGCTTGTAAGAACGGGATTGAAGAAATAGAACAAAATTAGGGCAATGTACTGATCATAATGCAATTGGCGGTTATGATGGGCTTTAATCAGGTGAAAGCGTTCAAGAGTGGTAATAAATCGTTGAAAGTATTTATAGCCGCGGAGATCGGCTTCTTTGACGGGCGGTTTTTTCTTTCTGCCAGTAGCCATGATGAGCGATTTTTCTTTTCGTATCGCCCACTACCGTCAAAAACTTAACAACTTTTTGCGTAAGCAGAATTCATACCGAACAGTATTGGAACCGTCCCCTTTTCTTCTATGTTCCGCCCAACCCAACTGCTCCGCAGTTTCATCACTTCAAGATCATGAAAGATGCTGCAAGGCCTTGCGGCCTCTTCCCGATTGCGGTTTCCTGCATAACAAATTCTATTAATTGCTGGGCGGCCTTTTCGAAATTCCCGTTTCGCCTGCCATCGGCTTTCGTATCAAAGTTAATCTTGCCGGTTTGTGCGTCGTACACCCCGAAATGCCTGTCTAATTGCGCAGCAACATGAATTTCCGGGGCGACCTGTGTTGTGGAACCAGCAAAGCGTATTTCCAAAGCATGATAATGAACCTGCATAACCAGTTGAGTCTCAGGTTGAATCTTCCCGTCTATAGTATTGTAGTCGGGATCATAATTGTGCTCAATAATTTCACGCCTGGGCGAACCCGGGTCAGCCTCGTCGTATGTCGTGGTACGGCCGGCGCCCCAACTGTTATTATAAGCTATTGTAAGCGGGTAAACAATGGCGCAGCACCTCCCCTGGCATGAAACTATATATCCGCACATACCGACACTGTACGAACATTCACCAGAAAAGGTTCCCCACTCCTTCGTTTTTGAGTCTGCTTCTTTTACATACTTCTCCCAAAGCGGGCCAAGCGGCGTGTATTTTTTGTAATTGGTCCAGTTATGCGTACGGAAAACATCATTATGTCTGCCCGTTGTCGTTCTGGTCGGCTGGCCGGCATTATTGCTTACGCAGGTACAATAAGCATGGCATTCATTTAGAAAAGTATCGCAATCAACCTCCGCTGGTTCATAATCCCAGCTTCCAACATAGGTCTGATTGTCGTCCGTATCGTGCGTAATCACCTCGTACGAGGATGCATACACCGGGGGGCCGCCATTGCCTTGCAGGCGTATTTTATTCCATGCCCCCTCTACATAAATATTGATATCCCACTCTTCACTATGTACTTTAGACCAACCGCTTGCTTCACCATCTGCTGAAGCAAAAGCAACCCCTGGGCCTTCACAATAATAATCAAAACTGCTCAGGCTTGCTGGTACACCCTCTTCTTTATATTTCGCTGCTGGATCAAACAGTTTTTCCTGATTATTGTCAAAGCCTTCCTGAGCTGTGCTGGTAACCGGTTCAAATAATGCAATGCCGGCTGCTTCACTAAGATATTCTGTTGTATAAGCCCCAAAGTCGCTATTGCTGGTACACAACTCCGGAAATTTGAAATACGGTTTGGCATCGGGATAAAGGGGATTCCCCGATGAGTTTTTCTGCTCAAACCTGGGATTTTTTATATCCTCTGGAATAGAATTTGACAGAGTGGAAAAAAGCGTGCAGTAATTACTCGAACGAAGCAGCACATATTCCCCAACCTTTGCCATGCCTATCGCCACACCGGTGTCTACTTCCTGACCCAGGGTGCCGTAATACACTACATGCAGATACAGTTCGGTCACGTCGGCGGGTAATGGGTTGTAGCCTGAGAAATAAAAAACCATTTCTTGAGGCGTTCCTGAATCAACAGATTGTATGGGAGCCCCGTCGACTGATCTCACTTCATGGGCAACCGCATATGAAAAATCCTTTGCATTTGGGCCAGTTTTATAACGGGCAAAAGCAAAAATGTCTCCATTGGGCATAGTTTCAATTTGACCATTATAGTTAGTCGTATTGACCACTTTCGCCTTGATCTTTTTAATGCCGCTGTTGTCGCCATCAATAATAGCCGCTTCCGTCACCCCAAGCGCCCCGCGGAAGAAATAGTTTATCAACCCTGTGGAGTAGTCAACAGCCTTTGGGACAAGTTTTGCAGCATAATCTGCGTAGCATACATCATCCAGATAGTAGTCGGTTACTATTGGGTTTGGTATGTATAAATTCAGAAAACCTTGTGCCATGAGATGTTCAACAGGTTCACCATATCTTTTTTTATAGTAAATCACATTATCATGCATACCATCTTCAGCGATGATTTCTTCAGGGTTTTTCTTTTCCAGATCACCCATTGATGGATGAGGATATGCGCCTATCATTCTATTTTCGCTCAAAAAGTTAGCCTGAGTATATTCGGCAAGGCCATTACCTAAACTTTTATATAGATCATCATTTCCCGTATATTTATTGGAATCCCAGTAATCGTCAAACTTTGAAAATACAGGCGCAGTGCCGAGGCTTGTAATTAATTGTGAATTTTGTTTTACGTATGCCTCAAAATTATTTCCAAACCAATTTCCTGGGTTAATACCGTTTAGCGATTGATAATACAAATGCCCCCTCATATCATTGCGCACATGTGCAGGAACGGCCATATCCTCCAGCAAGTGGGCTACCTGCCCCACGGACCGGAACATGCGGGCTAAGTATTTATTGCGTTCCTCATTGTCATGTGCTTTTAAAGCTCTGTAAAATGCTTCCCTTGCAACAGGCCAGGAATAAAAATTTTCCACGGTGGATTCCTGTTGATCATCACTCGGCTCATCAGGGCCTGAAGTATGGGCGATGTATTTTGCCCATTCAAGATTTGGCTTGCCACTTGATATATCATGCAACCCTAGGTTGCTTATCGGATCATAAAAATGATTCAACCCGCGAGAGCACGGGATAATTACTGGCGGTGGAAGCGTGCCAGTGTCTTCTGACCGAGCACCGTCGGAGAGTAATTCTTTTATTGTCTTTTTAGAAAAAATAATCTCTCCAAGGCCATCCTCAAAACCAAGGTTGTCTGTAAGATAGTTGCTTGATTTTAAAATCGATAGTTCAACGGCTTTACCGGTAATATCCGGATGTGTTCCGATATCGCTAAAAGCATATGAATCCGCTGGAACAGAAAATAAAAAACCAAACAACATAATTAATAAAAAATATTTTTTCATTGCTATCCTCTGTGGATTATTTTGATTTAGCTTTTTCTCTTCGTAACATTTCCTCAGCATCATCAAAAGGCTTTTCGTATTTAAAAAAAATATTTCTAAAAGTAATATTAAACTTAGGAGCAGCTTCTGAATCATAACAATGACTAAAAAATGATCCCTGCATTGCACGCGGGCCACCCCTGCCCACATCATATTTTTCTTTAAGCCATCTGGCTGCTTCGGTGTCAAATTTCAGAAGTTTTACGGTTCTGTGCTTTCTATCAAAATCATTCCGTTTGTCATACACGGGGCAAATTTCCTTGCTGTCCCATATCACATATCCGGGTTTGTACACGGTGAGTCGCGGGGTGCGCTTAAAAATATTCACGCCCCAAAAGCCACGAATAAAAATTTTACCGTCTTTGTCGGAAAATCCTTCTTCAGCCTTTGCTAATGCCTCCGAACCGCCTTCAAACAGACCCCCCGCTGCTGCCCTGTGCCACTGTGCCAGCGCCACTGCGCCTTCTACCGGCTGACCGGTCTCAGCATCTACAACAATGGCCGTTGGTCCAAAGTCGAGCCAGACAGACACAACCTCCACAAGCCACAACCCGGCAAACAGAAACGCTATACCGGCTATAAATTTCAGTGGACGACTAAAAAAACCTGTTTTGCCTGCTTTCATAGCACTACACCTGTTTTGGTTTAAAATATTACTTCGCTTGACGCACAATGCGCACGGCTATTGTCTCATCACCATTTGTCTATCTTCCATAAGCCGTTCATGTCTTTTATGAAATAGATGTAATAGGTTATGGGTAGCGTCTGGCCATTAATCGTTTCTTCTCTACGGATTCTATACTTGGCAATGTTATCTTTTACAATAATCAGCTCTATATTCTGCATGTCGGCTGCTATGGCCGGGAGTTGGTCTGCAATTTCAGTAAATATCTCACGATACCTGTCGTTTGATACTGTGCTGATATATTTCAGCGAGGCTGGAATGTTCTGGCTTCCAAACCCTGTCTTCATACCACCCCACTTGCCCTGCAGCTTTTCATCAAGCTGCAACGGGGTTTCTACCAGAACAGAAATGGTATCAGAATGGGGTATTGTGGTGCCGTTGTCGAGACGTTCAAGATCATCCACGGTAATGAAATACAGCCCCGGCTTGGTGATGCGGCGCTTGAACTGTAGAATTGTATCATTATCGCCCAGGTTTTCCATTGAATCATTATCAGGGGTGTAGCTAAGCGAGTATGTAGAGTTGTCACTGCTCTTTGTAAGCTTCAGGGTAATATCAAGGGGCCTAAGGCCCGACTGCTTGTCTGTGTACAGGGCAACATTTTTGCCGCTTGTGTCGGCG
>Ga0209777_10003929_pt1 | contig 17920 bp, 16 predicted proteins | sample FrelakmetHBP12HB_FD_187147 | JGI IMG/M metagenome (GOLD analysis project Ga0209777, IMG submission 187147) | Freshwater lake sediment microbial communities from the University of Notre Dame, USA, for methane emissions studies -HBP12 HB (SPAdes)... | ecosystem: Environmental > Aquatic >...
CAGGACTCGTCTATGCACCCATCCAGGCTACTAGTGAACATACATACAATAGTAAAGAAATACCTTACAATCAAAAAACCAGTCCTCGTTCAGTATGCAGGTGATACTATCTTGAAAATAACAACGACACCCGGTAGGAGTTTTTATTATCCTTGTAAGCTATCCTTTAAGGATAATTTCATCCAAAAGGTGTTAGCGTTGATATGTATAAGCGATGGTGGTTCCTTTGTCTGAAAAAATACGTATTAAAAAGATCTTTTCTGCTTTTTTCGAACATGACTACCCTATAGACCTAATATTTGTGATAGTATGGCTTCTGGCAAGTGTCTTGGTGATCTATCTTCCTGTCCTGAACGTATTTCCTGTGAGATATGTGCTTACCATCCCCCTTATGCTCTTCATCCCGGGATATTGTTTTATTGCGGCACTCTTCCCTAAAGAGAGTGATATCAGTTTCATCGAGAGGATTGCACTCTCGTTTGGATTTTCCATCGCACTTGTCTCCCTGATCGGTCTTGGATTAAATTTCACTCCGTGGGGAATCCGGCTTGATCCTATTGTAATATCAATAACTGTATTCACGCTTTTGATGATCCTTGTTGCATATTACCGAAGAGCTAATCTGCCATTTGTAGAACGGTTCAATGTACCCTTTCACGCACTCGAAAGTAGGATCCATCAAGAGTTTTTACCATCGGGAGAAAGCAAGATAACCCGCTTCCTCAGTGTACTTCTCGTCATTGTCATCCTCATCGCCATACTTACTACAACTTATGTAATTGTTTTCCCAAAAGAGGGGGAACGATATTCTGAGTTTTACATTCTTGGTAATAATCGGACAGCTGATGATTACCCAAGTTTCATAATTGCCGGACGCAATTATCCGATGTATATTGGGATTGGAAATCATGAGTACCGGTATATCAATTATACGATTGAAACCTGGATGGCACGAGAGGACTTTGATAAGCACACAAACATCTCCTCTGTCAATGTAATGGATCTTAATAACCGGCTATCGCTCATACTCGGACATAATGAAACCAGTGTACTACCTGTTAATCTGTCTGTTAAGAAAACCGGATACAATCGATTGGAGTTCCTGTTATTCAATGATAGTGTCCCAGGCCCGGATGTAATCGGACGTGATCGTATCAATGCAAGCTACCGAAACGTTAATCTATGGATTACGGTTCGGTAAAAATACTATCATGAAACCGTTATTTGATGAAAAATTTATGAAAAACTGCGGCATCCAAACTATTGTACAGGTGAGGGTCAAGTTCTCCCCACCATACCGTATTCTAAGGGTAAACAGATTAATGCAGGAATTTCCTTAGATTATAAATTCCAATCCAAGAATATCCATCACCTTCTGTATAACAATCGCACTGAATATGACGAACCCTATTGCGATAAGGTACCAGATGAACCGCATATAACCGGGCCGGACATATTGTGGCTCAATGGACAGCATAATCGCCAGAAAACCGATAAAACTCAGAATAAAGAATATATTAGAGTCAAACTGCTGAAACTGGAGCATGAGAAATAAAAGGGTGATTAGCCACATAGCCAAGGCAATTGCGGCGATCTGTTTCTTATTCATCAGGATCCCTTCTGTGAATATATTATCGTCTTTCCTGAATTTATGGTATTGCATCCGGAACCTGAATGCCATTTCTGGCTGAGATCATTTCTTCAATAAACAACCTGCCCAAAAGGAGTATGGCAATGAACATGGTTAAAGATAAGATTGCAACGCTGAGTATGCGTGCAAAGGATATGACAGGTTTGGAATAAAGGTAAAAAACAGCAGTTCTGAATCAAGAATGGTTTTATTTACTTACAATTTGATAAAGAAAAGTCTGAACCTTTTCGTCGCCTGCAATGCAAGAGTATCTATTTTACATTGGGTAAAGTATTATTTTAGCCCCTAATTTTTTCATAAAATCTTCTGAAAATACTACTCCAATCAAATAGCTATCACGCTCCTGGGGGCTTCGGCAAATCCTCCGCCCCCGCCGCTGTGGCGACCCCCACAATGCGATAGACCTGAATGCCAGGGCCATCAATACGAAAAAGTAATGCTTGAAAATCATAGTCACTTTTTTCATTTCACTTTCAGTTACGAAATATTTTCGAAAATGTCGTCGTAAAATAAAAAAATTTAGGGGCTGGATTGGTACTTTACCCTTATATTATACAAAGAACCTGTTAGCAAAATTAATATCTCTAAAATATTGAATCTGAAACATCTCAACCTTTTATCGTTTGTTCACACACTCTGGAGAATATACATACGTTAAAATTGAATAAAGGTATTGCAACTAGATGCTATGTTCAACGTTAGGTTATCCATTGCAGCCAGTAGCGAGTGGAGAATCAAATGATAATTACCATAAAGGAAGAAATGGTAAAAAGTACCCGGAATGGATATTTGGATATAAAAAGGCAGGAAAGATTGCACATATGATTTTGCAGAGGTTTACATGATTCTGATTGTCATCGGTACGCGCCCGGAAATTATCAAAATGTCTCCCGTAATCCGAGAATGTTCCGAGAAAGGTCTTGAATTTTCGGTGCTTCATACCGGACAACATTATTCCCATTCTATGGACAGGATCTTCTTTGAACAACTCGACCTCTCGTTACCGGAATATAAACTGGATGCAGGATCCGGGACGCAAGGTGCCCAGACCGCGGCGATTCTTACCGGTATTGAGAATATTCTCCTGAAACATCCCCCGGGAATAGTCCTTGTGCAAGGTGACACAAACACCGTATGCGCCGGAGCCCTCGCGGCAGCTAAGCTGCACATTCCTGTCGGGCATGTTGAGGCTGGTTTACGGAGTTTCGATCGTACCATGCCCGAAGAGATCAACCGTATTGTTGCCGATCATATATCAGACCAGTTATACGCTCCTACAGAAATCTCACGCCAGAACCTGCTCCATGAGGGAATTGCTGCAGAAAAAATTACCGTAACTGGCAATACTATTGTTGATGCTGTGCAGCAGAATATCAAGATTGGGCGAGAAAAAGTGCATCCTCTTGCAGAACTTGGCCTTGAACCTGCGGAATATTTCCTGGTAACTGCACATCGCGCAGAGAATGTTGATGATTCCATTCGTCTTGCTGATATACTGGCCGGGCTTAAAAATATCTCAGAACATTACGAACTTCCCGTGATTTTCCCCATGCATCCCAGGACGCAGAAAATGGTGCGTGAGTTCTCTCTCTCAACTGAAGGAATCCAAGTTATCGATCCTGTCGGATACCTTGAATTTCTCATATTAGAATCAAAGGCTGCACTCCTCCTGACTGATTCCGGGGGAGTTCAGGAAGAGGGCTGCATCCTCTCAGTACCTTGTGTTACTCTTCGTGAAAATACTGAAAGACCTGAAACAATCGATACTGGTTCCAATATCCTCGCAGGTACTAATCCGGAAAAGATACTGGAGGCGGTAGGGCAAATGATCGATATTCCGCGTACATGGATCAATCCATTCGGGACAGGTGATGCAGCCCATCGCATTATTGAAGTTTGCAAAAAAATGGGAACACTATAATAACCCTAAATGTCTGATTTCGCATAAGATACAACCCGGGAATATTATTTAACCTGGCTGGTGCATGTCTGATATTTCCGGGAACGGCTATCCAAAACCGATGCCTTAACTCCCGGCGCTGTGGCGACTCCCGTATTGCGATGGGTCTGTATACAGGTTTCATCCCACGAAAAAGTGATACCTTTGAATCATAGTTACTTTTTTCATTTCAGTTTCAGTTATGAAAATTTTTTTAAAAATGTTGTCCTAAGAATAAAAAAATTCGGGGGCTGTATTGATACTTTACCCTTTATTATTCTTCAATATATCCGTTGCACGTTGAATACTGCAAAGCCCAAAGGATCCCTTTTCACTTACTTTTTTTGCCGGATTACCGGCTATCGTTATTCCATCTTCAAGAAACGAGTGTGATACATAAGAGTTAGCGCCGATTGCAATGTTATCAGCAATGTGAATTTTACCAACGATGACCGTGCAAGGTCCAATAAATACATTATTCCCAATCGTCGGGCAGTCATCATTTTTACCGGTTGCCTGCGTTGCAAGGTAGGTACAGCTATGGATCCTACAATTCTCTCCGACACGAACATTCATATTCACAATAAGAGTACCTATATGCGCAATACCCAGACCTGGACCGAATACATTTGGTGGAATTTCAAAACCGAGTTTTTGACCAAAAAAGACTACACGATAATTTAAATATAAAACATACGGTTTCCATAGAAGAGAATGCATACAATTTTTATAATATTCCAATTTTCTTAATAGCCTTTGAAAATGCCAAATATCATTGAAAAAATACGCTATTACAATAGTAGGCCAAGTTCTATTAATACCCAATGCGATTTCATCTGCCTTTAAATAAAACAGATACTCTTCTTTAGATCGTATCATTTTTGATAATTATTGTTAAAGTAGTTAATTAATCGTTCGTTCCGTTTGTAAACACACATTTAATAGAGAATTTCGAATAACCTCATCCCTCGAAGTACTTTATCTTAGAACTTCGAACGGAATGTAGGGAATCACGTGTTAATTTTGCATTAAAGGCGGTACAAGCAAGTAAAAGATCTCGGAGACCGGTTAGGAGAACTGGCAATGCTCATTAAATGGGAACCATTTCGGGAGATTATCGGGGAGCTTTTTACAAAATAACACAGATCAGGGACGACAATCAAATATCGATGTCGTCCTCATGATCTAATTACTGGTACTTCAATCGATATATGGGTTATCCGAACCGGAATTTAAAACGACACACAAATGACAAGATCTCGTTTCTGATATTTCTTGATTTTCCTGAGATGGTTCCCGATTACACCATGTTCTGATATTTCCGGGAACGGCTATCCAAACTGGGAAAGACAAAGCGATCGGGAATGAACTCCAAAGACAACGGGAAGGAAAAGGATTGAAGATCCGGAAAGGTGTGATCCAGGATGCGACATTCATAACGGCGGATCCGGGACATATATCTGCCGACACTCCAGAGGGAAACGAGGCAAAAACCCGGAGAAACAAAGAAGGGACCTGGACAAAAAAGGGTAAGAAGTCCATTTTTGGATTTAAACTCCCTTCGAAAGAAGACTGCGACTTCGGTTTGATCCGGGCACTTCAGACCATGACTGCACCTGTTCATGATAGCCAGATCGATATGTCAGAAAAAGTTGAAGAAGTCTACCGGGACCGGGGTTATTTCGGTGCTGAACCGAAGGGTTTTGATACAACCGTGCAACGAGGTGCGAGGGGGCATCCGATCGGTATCCGGAATATCCTCAGAAACAAACGAATTTCAAGAAAACGATCTCCCGGCGAGAGACCCTATGCCGTCATCAAGAATGTTTACCAATCCGCTCATACCCACACGACTACAGTTATTCGAGATCCGTGAAAATGATATTTGCTGCGTTCAGCTTTATCCTGGACCAACTGGCGACTCTTGAAAAAACTGGGAATCATTAGCGTACGCTCTCCAAAACTCATGAAAAATCAGGTTTAATTACGAGAAATAAGAGGGAATAACCTACACTCTTCCCCTCTTTTGGATCATCATTGCCCATTATCTGAATTATCCAGGGTTTATCGGAATACTCTATTATTTGATCATCATCCGGTTGGTTACCTATTCCTGATTTTCGCGGCATTATACTATTTAAGAATGGTTTTTTTCATTCATGTTTCGCTGCAGGGAAAACAAAGATTTTAATCAGCGGATAAAAAATTTGCATACTTTAAGGAGTAGTTATAAGAATTATTGTTAGTACAGAATCAAATGCTATTTAGCCCATCAATCTGGTTCATGTTCCCAATGAAACGCAATGCACTGGTGCCTTGCCAAAATCTATAATATAAGATAATGGCAATAGAATTAACGAGCAATTGAGTGGTTGAAATAAAAAAAATTATTTATAAGAAATACTATGTGATGATTTGGTATGTTGATACGATACTACAACATATCACCACCATAAAAAAATTATTTGGATCACCATGACTACGACTCTTCCATCCATCGGATTTCAGGACAAAACCTATAATGATACCAAGACGTCTCCATCTTGGAAATTACACTTGATTCAGGTTAAAGACGTTGAACCCGCCCAAAAGGGTCTCTATGCAGTCCTGCCTGCGTATAATGAAGAGCTAGTCATTGGTTCTGTTGTGCTCCGGACACGGCAGTATGTCGACCGTGTAATTGTCGTTGATGATGGATCTTCTGATCGCACTGCTGATGTAGCAAAATTAGCCGGTGCTGACGTAATCCGGCTCGATCATAATACCGGAAAAGCATATGCACTTCTCTTAGGTCTCTCTCATGCCCGTAAAACAGGGTGCAGGGTGGCGGTGATGCTCGATGCGGATGGACAGCACGATCCCAGTGAAATCCAGAGAGTTGCCGGACTGGTCAGTATAGGCAAGGCGGACCTTGTCATCGGATCCCGTTTTCTCTATAAAAACAGGGGAATACCCTCTTACCGGCAGTTTGGGCAGAAAACACTTGACCTCTTTACGAATATGGGTGCGAAAACTAAAGTCACCGACTCACAGTCGGGATTCCGTGCCCTTTCCTGTCAGGCACTTGACAATCTGGACTTCAGGTCCGATGGATACAATGTTGAATCGGACATGATCGCTCACTTCTCCGCGATGGGGCTTCCCATTATGGAAGTTCCTATTTCGGTGAACTATAATGTACCCCATAAACACAAAAAGCACCCGCTCACTCATGGAATGGGCGTATTTACACGACTAATTAATATGATCCTTTATCGGAACCCCCTGCTTATGTTTGGACTTCCCGGGATATTTTTTATCACATTAGGTATTTTAACCGGTTCTTCTGCGTTTACTTATTACTATGAAACATCAAAATTCCCTTTTGGTATGTCGTTGATAAGTATGTTGAGTCTAATCATGGGTATGCTTTTAGTTATTGCGGGACTGTTGTTGAACACACTGGTAACTATAATAAATGAGCAACGGCGCTAAAACAATTGAGTACGGTATCAAAGGTGAAAATGTAATGAAAAAAATGAAAATGGAATTTTTCGGCTAATCTGATAAGGAAGGATGACATGAAATCAAAAAAAATTCTGGTAACCGGCGGTGCAGGATTTATTGGCACAAACCTTGTGAATGAGCTGCGAAAAAGGGGACACGACGTTCTTGCTCTTGATCTGTATAATACAGAACGAGACAACTATATACGTGCTGATGTACGTAATTTCCGACAGATCGAACGTGTTTTTGACAGAGCCAGGTTTGATTATGTATATCACCTTGCTGCTGAATATGGCAGATGGAATGGTGAAGATTATTACGAGAATCTCTGGCAGACAAATGTAGTTGGAACAAAACATATGCTCCGGCTTCAGGAAAAACTTAAATTCCGGATGATATTTTTTTCCAGTGCAGAAGTCTACGGAGACTATGAGGGAATCATGTCTGAAGACGTCATGGTAAATAATCCCATAAAAGACACCTATCAGATGAATGACTATGCCATTACCAAATGGGCCGGGGAACTAATGTGCATGAATTCTGCCAAGATGTTCAACACTGAGACAGTCAGGGTACGTCCTGTTAACTGCTACGGTCCTCATGAACATTTCAATCCTTACCGGGGCTTCATCCCGAAATTCATCTACCATGCACTATTTGATAAACCCTATACGGTATTTAAAGGTCATAAGAGAATTATCGATTTTGTTGAAGATTCCTGCAGGACTTGGGCAAATATTGTTAATAATTTCATTCCAGGCGAGGTATATAATGTCGGGGGAAAACCCGAATGGGAAATGGAGATCAAAAATTACTCGGACCTCATCCTTAAAGCGGTTGGAAGGGACGATTCCATGGTAACTTATGAAGAAGCTGAACCTTTTACCACAAAAGTAAAAACGATGGATTTCTCAAAGGCTGTCCGTGATCTTAAACACGACCCAAAAATATCCCCGGCGGAAGGAATCAGGATGACGGTCGAATGGATGAAATGGTACTATCGTATCAAGGAGTGATTTGTAATGAATGAGCTACAGGAAGGTTTCAAAGGTAAGTCAGTACTTGTAACGGGTGGAGCAGGAGCAATCGGAGGAAATCTTGTCAAAGCACTGGATAACTATGATACAAAAAAGATCATTATTCTTGACAACCTGTCCTCTTCCTACAAATGGAATATCCCGCGAAGTCCAAAGATCCAGTTCATACAAGGGGATATCCTCCATGATGAAAATCTGAAATGGGCGTTTAAATCAAAACCGGATATTGTGTATCATCTTGCCGCCCACTTTGCAAACCAGAACTCGGTTGATAATCCTGAAAAAGACCTGATGGTTAATGGGATTGGAATCTTAAAGGTGCTACAATATGCACAACTTGTGAATGTAGAACGGTTCGTGTACTCTTCTTCCGGTTGCGGGGTCTATGGTCTTGAATCAAAGATGCCATTTGAAGAACACGATGTCTCCATTCACCTCCACACTCCGTATCAGGTCACGAAGCTTCTCGGGGAGCTCTACACAAATTATTTCCACAATCTCTACAGTATGCCCATAGTGAACGCACGATTCTTCAATTCATTCGGCCCTGGCGAAGTTCCGGGAAAGTACCGAAATGTTATTCCCAACTTCTTTTACTGGGCGATGAAAGGAATGCCTCTCCCCATCACCGGTGATGGAACAGAAACCCGGGATTGGACATATGTCGGTGATATCGTCCAAGGACTTTTAACTATGGGAATTAAAGAACAAGCTATCGGTGAAGCGTTCAATCTCGGTGCTGGAAAGGAGCAGAGAGTTATTGATATGGCAAACCTTGTGAATGAATTAACCAATAACCCGGCTGCAATCAGCTATGCTCCCCGCCGTGACTGGGATGTCAAAACACGGCTTCTTTCCTGCATCACCAAAGCAGAAAAGAAACTTGGGTACAAACCCAAGGTGAAATTCGAAGATGGCCTCAAACAGGTGCATGTATGGTTTGAGGAGAACTGGGCAAACATTGAAAAGAGTCCGGAATTTTAAATCTTGGATACATCATGGATACGTTACACGTAGCTGTTATTGGTGCAGGAAAGATGGGCCTATTGCATGCCGGGATTTTTAATTCTCTTGAAAATTCAAAATTAACTGCAATAAGTGAAAAGGATGAGATGATCCTTCGCTTCGGCAAAAAATATTTACCAAAAGTACATTTTTATGAAGATTATGAAAAAATGTTTAATGCAGAAAATATCGATATTGTTGCAATCACTACTCCAGTTTTCCTCCATCATTCTATGATAGAAAAAGCAATAGACCATGATTTGAATATATTCGTTGAAAAACCCTTATCAATAAACGGCAAAGAATGTCGTTCCATCCTGTCAAGGAATTTTAAAGGAAAATCACAGGTTGGATATTGCAGAAGATTTATGGGCACTTATTCGTTTGTGAAAGAAATCCTTTCAAAATCTCTCCTGGGAAAAGTAAACTATTTTGATTCAAGAATTTTTGTTGGCTGGGTTTTTGCTCCAGGAAAGGGATGGCAATATGATCCCAAAAAATCTGGAGGCGGTGCCCTTATTGATTTAGGTTCACATGCGATGGACATGTTTCATTATTTATTTGGAGATATTGCCTCAGTGCAGGCGAATGCAAGAAATGTTTTCAACAAAAATGTCGAAGATTATGTATCCGTAAATCTGACATTATTAAATAACATTATTGGCTCATTACAAATATCGTGGTCGATAAAAAATTACCGAATGCCGGAATTAAAAATCGATATTTATTGTGACTATGGAAAAATTACGGTAACAGAAAAATATGTTGAAATATTTTCAGATATTCACCATAATTCGATAAAGAAAGGTTGGAACATTTTCTATAAGCAGGATATCACACCAGAAGTGACAGTTAATCTCGCCGGCCCGGAATATACCCTCGAAGATCAAAACTTAGTCGATGCAATAATTAATGATACAGTTCCGATGTGTAATTTCCATGAAGCTGGCAAGGCCAGTTATGCTGTTGATGCTGTCTATGCCTCAATAAATTGTAATTCTGTTGAAAAAGTTTTATATGGTGTGTAACATGCAACTGATACTCGGTCACAACCAATTCATAGGAATCAGTCATATATCCGAAGAAAAAAGCAGAGAGAAAGAGAGACAATTTTCCAAAGTTGAAAATATTTATAGAATTGTTGAAAATGCAAGCGATTTGGGATATAAAAACATGATAATTGAAACTCATCCAAAAATGTTGGAATTTATCAATTATTATGAAAAAAACCAAACATTTGATATGGATTTTTATTTACAGGTTCCCTATGTTCAAGGGTATATCCAGAAGGTGAATGAAAAGGGTATTCAGGGATTCGCATTAGACACGATTAAACAATCTGGTTTTATTCAGACAGGACATATCGCTCTTAAAGGGGCGTTGGGAGTTCTTATGCAGGATTATTCGTCCATTGCATTTTCAATCCTGAAGTTAGAAATCTCTCCCTTTACAAAAGTGAACATCAAAGCAGTTATGTTGCATAATGTTATGACGGATTTATTATTGTCACTGGATGCAAAAGATGCTTTTTCTGATTTTATTTCAAATATTAAAAAATTAGGACTCAATTATGGATTTGTTACCCTAAATTTTCCTTTATTAGCTCATCGATTTCAAGATTGGGAACTAACTTCGCCGCTCGTGATGACACCTGTTAACCCAAGAGGTTTTGATATGAATCCGTCGATCACTATAGTCTCTGAAGCCTTGAGGCAGCACAAGGGAGATCTCATTGCTATGAATATTCTTGGTGGTGGTGCTTTTCCTTTACAGGAATCAAAAGCGTTCCTGGATTCTTTTGAAAATATCAAATATTGCGTGATTGGAGCTTCATCTTATAATCACCTCAGAGAAAACAAAGAGATATTTGGCTAACATTTGCCTGGTGATTTGATTGAAGATCCTTCTCTTACAAGATTCAGATTGGCAGAAAAAAGGACCTCATCAACAGCACCATTTAATGGAATTGATGTCAAAACGCGGTCATGAAATTTTAGTTATTGGGTTCGATCAACTTTGGAAAGACGAGAAATTCTCCATTATTTCAAAAAGGATTGATAATATTAATGTAAACCGGTTTTATTCTGGCGCATCCATTCATTATATTCGTCCAGCTTTCATTAAAATCCCCATTCTTGATTATATTTCCTTTTCATTTTCATCATTTTTTGAAATCAGAAAAAATATAAAACAATTCAAACCTGATGTAATTATCGGTTTTTCCAGTGTAATTAGTAATTATTGGGGGGCTATTTTAGCAAAAAGAAAAACTATTCCTTATACTTATTATTGGTATGATATTGTCCATGTTTTAAACATCCCCAAACCGTTTGGACCAGTTGCCATATTTCTTGAGAAAGAAATAATTAAAAAATCTAACATTATTTTTACCATCAATAAAGGATTAACGGACTCCTTAATTGAATTAAATGCAGATTCTCATCTTATTCACGTCGTACCAGGTGGTATAGATTTTAATCGTTTTGATCTTTTAAAAGTTAATCCATTGGCGATCAGGGAGAAATATGGTATTTCAAAGGATGATTTGGTATTGTTTTTTATGGGTTGGATATACGATTTCTCCGGTTTAAAAGAAATTGTTTTGGATATGGTAAATAATAAAGAGAGAACTCCTCATCTGAAATTGTTAATCGTTGGTGAGGGGGATTACTATCCTGAATTGAAAAACATCGTTCAAAGTAATACTATTACCGATCGCGTGATCCTTACAGGTAAGAGACCCTATGATGAAATCCCCGGATTAATCGGGGCAGCCGATATCTGTCTTTTACCCGTGTATAATAATGAAATTATGAGAGATATCGTGCCCATTAAAATGTATGAATATTTAGCGATGCACAAACCGGTTATTGCAACCCGTCTTCCGGGAATAGTTTTAGAATTTGGAATGTCCAACGGGGTGATGTATGTAAACACTCCTTATGACATTGTTAACAAAGTGTTATCCTTATCTGAATACGAGATAAACCAATCATCGGTTGAAGCAAAAAATTTTATTGAAAATTATTCATGGGATAAAATTATTGATCATTTTGAGAATATTTTAGATAAGATGTTGTGTGAGAGCTGATAACAATTGAAGAAAATTGCTTTGCCCTATAAGTCGCCCAAACTTTGCCTTTTAATTAAATCGAGTACATTAGAGGATGAAACGAGGAGACAAAAAGAAATTAAATCATTAACAGATGCAGGATATTCAGTAAGATTAGTATCCTGGAATCGGAAAGGTAAAAATTACTCAGTTTCCTATTCTGTCCCCAATAAAATTTATGATGAAGTTATTTTGAACTTTCCAGCACCGCCAGATGTAAGGGTCATTCTTTACTTACCAATATGGTGGATATTTTTATTGTATTATTTGACTTTTAATACATGGGATCTCGCCCACGTAATAAATTTTGATTCTTTGATTCCATCCGTCTTTTCCTGTAAATTGAAAAATAAACCTATTATTTACGAAATTTTGGATACCTATGAAGATCATTTAATTTTACCCTTATGGTTTCGGGAAATCGTTATAGCTGGCGATAAATTATTAATGAGAATGGTGGATAGTATAATCCTCGTCGATGAAATGCAAATTGATGAATTAAATGGAATTCCTAACGATAATATTCATGTAATATATGATTCACCCGTTGATTCTCTTGCAGATTTTAAATTTGAAAAACCCGAAAATAGTAAGTTTATTGTTTTTTATGCAGGATGGTTCGCAAAAGCCAGACGGTTAAATCTGAATAAATTATTCCAAGCGATTGTGGAGGTAGATAATATTGAGGTTATTATTGCAGGTTACGGTGACACAGAAGAGATTGAGCATGCTATGGCTCTCACCCCGGACAAAATCAGGTTTATAGGAAAGATTCCCCATACAGAAGTATTAAAAAGAAGTTATGAGTCGGACTTACTCATCGTGCTTCGTGATCCTCAAGTATTGGAGAATAAATATATTTGCGGTAGTAAATTATTCGAAGCAATGATGTGTGCAACCCCCCTTCTGGTCAATAATGGAACTTCTACTGCTGAAAAAGTGCAAAAAGAATCATGTGGACTTGCAGTGGATGCTAATAATGTGGAAGAGATTAGAGAGAAGATAATCTATTTAAAAAATAATCCTTCGATATGTAAGCAACTTGGAAATAATGGAAGAATCGCATACCAATCAAAATATAACTGGAAAATAATGGAGAAAAGACTGTTAGAACTTTATAATACGTTGGTTAAAAAAACCGAAAATACCGAGTAAGTAATTTTTACGGTAATATCGAGAGAGACAGTATGAATAAGATACCCCGAAATATCTGCATAATTACACCACCAATCGGAAAAGCTGGTATATCTCCGTTATCCAATTTAGTGGATGTTATAGCCAGCTCATCAAATTCTGTTGTTGTGATTACCGGTAATAAACACTTTAAATCCGTAAAAAAACCTAATACTCAGACTCATATTTATAAAACCCAATGGTTGGAGAAGTCAAATAGATTTATTAAAACATTAAATCATATACACATCCAATTGGATATATCGTATAACCTGATAAAATGTGCAAATAATGCAAATATCTGGATTTATTTTTTAGATTCACATGCATTCCTTTTACCGGTGCTTGTTGCACGATTATTAAGAAAAAAGACTATCTTCCTCTTAGCAGCTTCAATTTCAGGTACATCTAAAACAAATAATACTTTTTTAGTAAAGGCAGCAAACGTTCAGGAATCTATTACTCTTAAGCTGGCTGATTTTATTATTGTTTATTCTCCCATTCTTATCGAAAAATGGAATTTACAGAAATATGCATATAAAATCTCAATAGCTCACGAGCATTTTTTATTTCTTAATAAATTCAGAGTTGAAACAAATCCCCATGACCGACCGCCCATTATCGGATATATCGGACGGCTGAGCGCAGAAAAAGGTGTCCAGCACTTCGTTCAGGCCCTCCCGGCTATCCTCAACGATCGAAAAGAACTCCGTGTGCTCATCGGGGGGGATGGCCTGTTGAAGAAAAGCATCGAGGCAGCCCTCCAAGCGGAAAAACTCCTGGATTATATTGAAATTACCGGCTGGATTTCCCATGACAATCTGCCCACTTATTTGAACCGGCTGAGGCTTCTTATTATACCATCCTATTCCGAAGGATTACCTAATATTATGTTGGAAGCCATGGCCTGCGAGACGCCGGTGCTGGCGACAGCAGTCGGGGCGATACCCGATGTTATTATAGATGGAAAGACGGGATTTTTAATGGGGGATAACTCGCCGGAGTGCATTGCAGAGAATGTGATCAGGGCATTGAGTTCTCCGGATCTTGAGAGGATTGCGAAAAACGGACGGTTGTTTGTGGAAGAGAATTTCACGTTTGAGAAAACTGTTGAAAACTGGACGAGAATTCTGTCGGGAGATTGAACCATCCACCATGATTTAAAAAAACGTCCACTGGACCAACGATCCACGGTTACATTCCGGGAGTACATCCGGGGCATCATCGTTGGCTACTGTTTTTCGATCAACCTCACCTGCATCATCATAAAAGCCGATGAATTCAGGTAACCTCCAGTTATAGTCCCCCTCGGTCGGATTATCGACTTGCTCATTATTCTAAACTCCACAAAGACTTCTGCATAAAAATTGGTGTGGCCTTTCTGAAGCGATGGTTTGGGGAACGTTGATTTTCTCCCCATGAAGATAATCTCTTGATGGGCCAATGCAACAGCAGTGCTGGATAAATCATGAACGCGAATGGACGCCGTGGGCTGGTGCCGGTGCAGATCGCAGATACCACACCATTCTAGAAAATGAGATAGGATGGAGGCTATCGACCCCACTCCACCGATCTGAAGATAAGATTGGGCATCAATCACACTACGACAACTCCCATTTCCCTTAACCTCGCCATAGGGCCCTCCTCCAACGACTTCATCCGGTATACGAACCGAGTCGGGCTCCTCGTCATTTCCTCCTGTACAGAGATCCCCCTAACATCATGCGATGACTACAAAAAATGATCACGTGAAAATTTTTTATTGAAGGTATAATAACGGTATGGGAGAAAATTCCTGATGAACACAAACAAAAAAATTGAGAACAACACTTCTAAATGTGATGTGAAATATAGTTGTTAAGCTGTTTATTATCCGAATTTAAAAAAAATGCTGAAAATGAAAGAATGTTTATTGAAGAGACTTTTACCTTCAAGAAGATCGTGGAAACGTGAATGAAAATTTTTCAGGACCAAAGATAGTCATGTTCGGCAGCGGTAAAACATTCGGCCAGAATTTTCAGAAAAGTATCCTGATAATCCTGTTTTTATTTCTTACCGTATCTCTCATCATAACATGGAATGCCCCTTCTACAGGTTTTGAGTCCTCAATTTATCATTCTACACCTTTGGTGCTCTGGATTGCTCTGATATCTTCGATAACTGTCGGGGTCATATTTGTTATCCTGTCTGTAGCAAAATCCAATTTTATATCGAGCAATCTCTGGAAATATGGATTATTACTTATTTCTCTCTGTTATGCAATCTGTCTGGGTCTTTTCATTATCCGGGGATATTATATGTGGGGTATGATTGGTGATCCGGCCAGTCATCTTGGATGGATTTATGAGATCCTTCAGGGGGGACATATACCCCCATCATTATTTTATCCTGCAATGCATATCTTCCTGTCTGAGATTAGCCTTGTAACAACACTTAACCCGGTATTTTTACATAAGATTATACCTCTTTTTTTTAGTCTGCTCTGTGTTGTTTTTATATATATTTTTGTCCGTGTCCTCTCTTCCGATCATATTCAACCGGTGATTGCGGTAATTATTGCATGCACTTTTTTTGGGGGTCACTGGTATCTAAGTCTTACCCCTAATATCCTCTGCGATCTGTTGGTTCCACTCGCCCTCTTTTTAATGTTCAAATATTTTAAGAGTTATAACGTCAGTTGGGGGTTAGCGATTGGTATCATACTTATTCTTTTTCCATTATTCCATGTTATACCTTCGATATTTCTTGGATTAGTCCTTTTAACGCTCTGGATACCATTAAAATTACATGATATATGGAATGTTTTTATTAAGAGAGATCTCAATCTGCTGAACTTACACAGGATCAATATAAAAGCAGTGATACCATTCCTCATTTTAATGATATGGTCTATTTTTTGGTATTCCGCCTATTCCCAGTTTAGAGATAATATAATTGAAATATACCGAAAGATTAGTGAGGGGTCCGGACCATCATATTTAACAGGATTAACAACTTTGGCTGGGGCATCTCAGACATACGGTTATAATGTTATTGAGATTATCCTGAGGCAGTACGGTAATCCAATCGATCTTTTTATTTTATCAGTAATGACTTTCCCTTTGCTGTGGATTGCTGTTTCCAGAAAGGAAAAACAGGAAAATTTTTTTTCGTTATATGGAGCTTTCGGAGTATTATGCATTATCTTACCGGGGTTATATTTATTTAAGCTAACCTTTGATCCCTTGAGATTTATTTTTTTTATAGGCCTTCTGGGAACGGTTTTTACAGCGTATCTTGTCACGTATATTTTAACCAGAAGCCCTGATAGCAAAAGGGTTTTTTTACCCAGGTTGACCAAGATTGTTGTCGTAGTATTACTGGTTGGTCTGTCCCTGGTCGGATTGCTCAATCTGTACCCTTCCCCCTATAATTTAACCTATACTTCTCAGACGACGCATTCCGAGGTTTCCGGGATGATTTTTTTCTTAGAGTACCGTAATGTAACTATACCCGTCTCTGGAATTACACAAGCACCCGGGAGATTTGCTGATCTCCTTCTGACACCTGAAAAGAAATCCGTGCAAAATCTCGATTGGTATCTCAGGCCAAACGAAGTGGCACCATGGCACTTTGGGTACGATCAATTTCCGTCATCAAGCTTCTTGTATGACAGAGAAACGAATCTAATTATCACCCAGAGAGATAAGGCAGCATATACCGATTATGCTCCGGATATGGCAAAATACCGGTTTTTCTCTCAGGATTTTGAACGATTGAAAAATGATTCCGGTGCTAACCTTATTTATTCGAATGGAGGTTTTGATCTCCTGACAATTGTGCCTTGAAATTAAGATAGTGGTAGTACGATTATTTGGGGCTGCCTGTATCCTTCAAATCCGATATTCCTGACTCATCTTTTGCCAGGAATTCCCGAGCTGAAATTTTGTATTAATCAAACTCCTCAAAGTGTAATCACCATCTGGATCAAATGAAAAAGTAGTCCCGTGTGCACCAAAAAACGGGCGGTAAACTTTTCTTACGATATAACTCCGCACTCTTGTAAACAAGATATGGATACCTCCTTAGCGTAACTTTCCTCTACGTATTGAGTCATCGTTTTCATGATTCAATTTGACTTCAGATGTCTGCCATATGCTGTTTTAAAAAAATCAAAAATAGGAAATTCATATTTTATTGTCAACCAATGAGATCCTACAATCATTCTGTTTCGCTGATTCCTAAAACACGATTCAACTCATATATCATAATAACCGTCTGTATAACATTTCTTCCATTTCCCATGGTACGTCGGTAGGGAAATCTTCAGGGGGTATACATTATACCCCACATGTTTGATGATCTAACCTGTGCGGTTATTTGAATTAATAAAGGGGCGAAAGCAGAAAACAATGTATGCAAGCAATGAAAAGATCGGCAATTATTCTCTTGGTTTTCACCATTTTTCTTTCCGCTATACCAGCTGTTCAAGCGGCAGCCAGTAACAGTGCTTCATTGAGCGGTGTTCAGATATTCCC
>Ga0209777_10003930_pt1 | contig 17916 bp, 14 predicted proteins | sample FrelakmetHBP12HB_FD_187147 | JGI IMG/M metagenome (GOLD analysis project Ga0209777, IMG submission 187147) | Freshwater lake sediment microbial communities from the University of Notre Dame, USA, for methane emissions studies -HBP12 HB (SPAdes)... | ecosystem: Environmental > Aquatic >...
GACTTCTGCTCCGTCATCCCAAGGTGGCCATGGCGGCGGTCATCGGGCTGCCGGACCCATACTGGATGGAGGTGGTATCGGCCCACATCGTCCCGAAACCCGGTGCCGAGGTGACCGAAGAGGAGGTCATCGCGTTTTGTAAAGAAATCATGGCGGGTTACAAGGTTCCCAAAAAGGTATTTATAAGGTCATCATTGCCCATGACGGCAAGCGGTAAGATTCTGAAAAGAGAAATCAGGGCGGAGCATGTAAAGAAAAAGGAAGGATAAGCCGGTTTTCAGCCGTCGAAGTTAATCTTTAAACCAATAAGACAATAGGCATCGTTCAAAACGTCTCGGCGCAACGATGCCCCTTCAGTCAGGATGATGACGGATTCATGTTAATCGGCGCTGCAGCTTGCAGCGAGCTGATCGCAACCCGCGATCATCGATAAGTGCGATAAAAGCAATGAACATCAACGGAATAAAAATAAAAAATAACAAAAAGATATTAACCCAGATTCGCCGGGACCAAATCACGGCCGCTACTTACAAGGTGGTCAGTCAGAAGGGATACTACGACTTTACCATCCTGGACGTTGCCCGGGAAACGGGTTTGTCCACGGGGTTGATTCTTTACTATTTCAAAAATAAGCAGAGTCTGCTCATTAACGTTTTCAGGGAAACGCAAAGAAGGGTGCGGGATCATCTTCGCCAAGAACTGGAAAAGGCGCAGGACCCCCTGGGCAGACTTGAAATTTTTATCGATCAGAGTTTTCTCCTTTTCGAGAATGAAAAGGATTATTTTTATCTTCTCTTTGAGTTCTGGACGCAATTGAAGCGGCACAAGGGCATCCGCCAGATGATTCAGAAGCTTTACCAGGCCTATCGGGATGAACTGTCAGTCATTCTGAAGACGGGAATGGAACAGGATGTTTTCAAGGATATGGACGTCCAGTATACCACCACGCTTTGCGTATCTCTGGTTCAACATACCATCATTCAACACCTCATCGATAACAGGGCCTTTGATTTTCAAGCCTATGCTGCGAGAATTAGGCAGTGTATCTTAGACATGGTATTGAAGGATACTCATCCCCGAACCCGCGTTTGATATTTTCTTAAACAACAATAGATTTAACATAATGATGTTTTCAAACGGTAATCGTCACCCGTGGGCGTATATCAATTTCAAGGATTTGTAGGTGTAACAAATACTATCCTTTTATCTCCTTCTTCCTGTAATGTTGTTTTCTTTATTCTGTCTGTCAATACAACATTTCAATCAGAAATCGTTATTGTCAAAAAAAGACAGAGCCACCTCTGACTCTGCCTTTGATCATCGCGATGCCTTTGCCGATGTCTGAAAAATTTGCCCCATCTTGATTAGCAAGTTTATGTCCCCTTCTACTTTATAAAGTCCATCCATCAGAGCCCTAGCCTTGTTGATCTCACTCCGCGCCATCTTCGTCCATACGTCGGCAGGAGCAATGATTGTAAGAGCTGGAGAATTCACCTCACCTTCCCGGGCAATACATTTTCCATTTGCAATAGATATAACCATATTAAATTCCTCTTCCCCGGAAATCCGGAATTGAATGTCCGCGATCAGATCACTCGCGGCATCAGCATTAAAGCTGGAGGGCATCCTGGCTATCAATTCTCTTGCAGTTTGCGGGAAACCTGACAAATAGATTGGTTCGGATGGATATTTCTTCTTTACATAATAGATCGGATATTTCCTGGAAAAGGGAAGCCCTATGCCAATAATGAGGGCAAAAGGAATAAAAATAGAAAATAACGGCTTACCATGACCGATCCAGCTTGAAAGAAAAGCCATAAAAAAAATGCCGCTGAAAACATACGTAATATGAAGGTTGACAACCTTGAACTGGGGAGTATTCCAAACCGTTTCCGGGTACCACTGCCTGGCAAACGTATAGGTAAAAGGATCATAACCCAGAAGCTGCGGTATAAATGTTGTGAGAAAAAGGACAAAATAAAGAATGGCTATAGAATTATCCACAAACACATAAGTTACATTGTCCGGCATTAGGTGAACCCAGGCCGCTCCCGTAGCGAGATAACCGAGAAATGCCCTTTCCAGATAAGATGTATGCTTGATATATTTCTTCGCCAGTGCAAATTGGATTATCGCCAGAACAAGGCCAACAACAGTCGCAACTTTTGCCTTAGCTAAATTAGCGTCCCCGACACGTGCAATAATCTTAAAAACGGCAACTGGAACGAAAGATGTTATAAAAAGGATCTTATTTAAGCTCATGATCATGTCCTTTTCTCGGGAGCTTTTTTTATTAGCACTCTGACTCGGATAATATGGAGAAGGTCTCTCAGATAATCAAGTACTCTTTCTATTCGTAATCTTCACCCCTCCTTTCATGGTCGAACTGAATGTTAGGAGGTTAATTGAACGGCCTTCTTTTTGCCTCTTCCTTCCTGTAAGCAACAGATCATCAACCTGGAATAATATGTCGGGTTTCAATTGGAAATAAATAGAAACGACTGCCATAGACAATAGAAGCCCTCAATATGGCGGAATTCTAACTTTAAATATGGTATAAAAAGATAAAAGGGCAGGTCAAATGATTGAATATGGTTTATTAGCCTCAAAGCCGTCTCTAATTTTATCAGACTTTGCAAACATAATTCTCAATTTCTTGGATGACATGTCTTTTCGGCTCGCTGTCGTCTGTAATTACATCCCCTTCTGGGCTGTCGTCGGCGGAGTCGCCGCATTCGCATTGCTGATTTATTGGTTATTCTCTTGGAAATGAATCCCTCCAAGATAGGGTAGAAGGCCTCTATTGGAACGACCTTTGGCAGCCGCGACTTTCTTTTATCCAAAGACGGGCGTACTAATCAGATAAAATTGTAATCACTTCTAAGAGGGCTACACCTCTCAGGCAGGTGCTGCTGAATTTAAAAAGCACAGACTTCTGCGTATTTCATACTGAATAGATTCCCGGAACATCGAAATTACGTTTTTAACCATAACAGATCATTCTGGTATTGTGGCTGATTTTGCCGGTTCTATGTAAATACCATGATGTCGGATGGATATTGATAGCTGGTTGTAATCCTTCTAGGAGCAATTTTATTAGCTATGATAAATACAAGTGCGTGAGCATAATTTCCTAAAAGCGATTTTCTGTCTTTCAGTTAAACTATACGACGTTTCAAGCCACGAAATAATAAAAAAACGATGTTTTTATGAAGGAAGCAGAATCGCACGTTGAGGCTTGCCGAAAAGGCAGGAAAAGTTTATAGGGGTGCTGAAACCCTCTCTTAGTCTTTTTGGTCAAATTTGTCCAAAACCATATGAAGACATACGTGGCGAATGATAGTGTGCATAACGAAAAACCGGCTATGGGTATCGCTAACCGAATCCACCAACCCGCCATCCGACCCATACTGAAGCAGCATTGGCGGACAGAAAAGAACTAAATCCTATGATAAACCGACACCGTACTTTCATTGGAATCTTGTTCGGCGTCGCCTATTCAGCTGGCGTATACCTGAATGACCCATATCTGGCCAACGGAATCCTTTCCGTCCAGGTTCAGGTGGGGCTTTTACTAACGGTTATCATGCCGATGGCCTTGCATGTTTATTGGCGCATAAGCAGCGAGATTATATTCGCTCCCCTTAACAAGGTCGGCATCGGAAAGGATTTTTACCGATATGAACCCTACACTTATCTGGTGTTCCTGTTGTCGGTCGGATTCCTGGGTGGAATAAAGCCGAGCCTCTCGTTCACTATTGCCGTCTTTCTGCTGTTTATCCTGGTCCAAGTTTGCACATTCATTTTCCTGCTCGATGAAAATGAACGCTTGAAGCTTGTTTGCGCTGAGAAATACATCGCAGTGCTGTTCCTTGTTTCAGGCTTTTCCGCCCTGATTTACCAGGTCGTTTGGCAGCGTACCCTGTTTACCACCTTTGGCGTCAACAGCGAATCAGTAACGGTAATTGTATCATTGTTTATGTTCGGACTGGGCATCGGTTCCTTGGCGGGGGGTTATTTACAGGAAAAAAATAAGCGCTACCTTTTGCTCATGTTCTTCATACTTGAAATCTCCATCGGCCTGTTCGGACTGTTTAGCCTTGGCCTGATTCGGGCTATAGGCCGTCTGTCTGGGTCGACATCTACGGCAACGCTGATATTGTGGGTTTATGGAATCCTCGCGCTGCCTACACTATTTATGGGTGCCACTCTGCCTATTCTGGTCGCTTTTCTACAAGGATATTTACGCAACATCGGAAAGACTGTCGGCCTCCTTTATGCCTTCAACACCATCGGTTCAGCAATAGCTGCATTCTGCACAGTTGAGGTGCTGTTTATTTATTTCGGCCAGCAAACGACCGTACTGATTGCTGCGGCTTGCAATTTCATTACAGCCTATCTGATATACAACGCCAGCAAAAAACTTGCGCAGGTAAATACTGAACCCCCGGCCGCCTGCCCGAAATGCGTTGATGAGGGTGACAGTGCACTACCACATCTGCCCTATACTTTCATCTTCATAGTTTTGCTGGCGATTGGCTACATTTCCCTAAGCCAGGAAATCCTCTGGTTCCGACTGCTCGGATACATGACTGCAAACCGTCCGCAGATTTTCGGCTTACTCCTGACTGCCTTCCTCATCGGTATCGCGGGAGGTTCGCTCCAATCGAAGAAAATTTGTGAATCTGGGGAAAATCCTTATCCGTACCTAGTGCATGCCCTGGCTTGGGCCACCGCCATTTTCTTCCTGTCTGTTCCACTTATCGCTGATGTTTCCGCGCTTGTCAACAAAGGAGCAGGCGAATTGCTGGCTTATGCGGCTGTCGCCACTGTTGCCTTCCTCACAGGCGGTCTCTTGCCCACACTGATTCACATTGGCATCGAAAACAAACAGACTCGTTCAATTCTGTTGGTAGCCCTACTTTACTTCGCAAATATTGCCGGTGCTACGTTCGGGCCGTTGCTCACAGGCTTTATACTGCTCGACCGGTTCACTTTGGAAGTGAATATTATCATTCTCACCGGCGTGACGCTGTTCCTGTTGCTAACTCTCGTGCTTGCCATTCCCAAGCCATTCGCTTACAAGCTGGTATGGCTGGCGGGGATAGGCGTGATGGGGATAGGCGCATGGTTTGCGCATCCATACTTGTACCAGGGATACCTAGAAAAAATCCAGTACGCCACCACCCACCCTAAAGCGTTCAAGTACCAGTTGGAAAACCGCTCCGGCATAATCACGACCGAGGCTGAGAACCCTGACATCATGTACGGCAACGGCGCCTACGACGGGTGTTTTAATACCGACCCTGTGGGCAACAGTAACTGGATCGACCGTGCTTATATTATCGCCGCCTTGCACCGGCAGCCACGTTATGTTTTGGAAATTGGTTTGGGCACTGGTTCATGGACAAAAGTCATCGCCGACTATGCGCCGTTGGAAAGAATGACTGTGGTCGAAATCAACAAAGGCTACCGGGACATTGTTTGGCAATACCCGGAATTTGCGACTGTGCTCGACCACCCCAAAGTCAAGCTGTTCTTCGACGATGGTCGCCGTTGGCTGCGCAACCATCCCACCGAGAAGTTCGACCTCATCGTCATGAACACCACTTACCATTGGCGAAGTAACACAACTAACCTTCTGTCGCTGGAATTTCTCAAACTTTGCAGGCAACATCTGTCACAGGGCGGAGTGATTTATTACAACACGACGGATTCCACAGATGTGGTCTATACCGCCGCCCATATTTTCAACAATGTCACCATGTTTAGAAATTTCGTTGCGGCTAGCGATGCTCCATTCGATATGAACATAGAGGAAAAAAAACAAAACCTCCTCAATTTCCTCGATGATAACAAGCATCCATTGTTTGACCGGGATGAGAGGTGTCGCCAGAAACTGGACCAACTTGCAATGCAGGAATTGAAGGACATAGGCAAGGAAATGAGAGACCAGAAAAATCTTTGGTTAATCACGGATGACAACATGGCGGTTGAATACAAAAACCCTGTATTCGAACCCAGTATGTGACAAGAAGCGGCCAAGGGTCACCACAACCCTAAAATTGCTCTGCTATTTCTTATCAAGTTATTTATTTTCGAAGGTCTGGCCAAATAAGGTGGGTTAATATGCGAAAAGCTAAGAAAGAAAGGCGAAGGTGTTATGAAAAAGATTTCAAGCGGTAAGTCTCAAATAAAATGAAAGGGGAGTTGCTTTAGTAGTAGGAGTAATAGTTTAATCGAGTTAGGGCTTTTTTTGACAGTGTCTGTTAAGTCAAATATAGGTCAGGAGTTGGGGGATATTTAAGATATCCCTTATATCAACAATATCTCCAAGCCATAGGCACATGAGAACTAAACAACATATAAGCCTGAAGATACCTCATGCGGTGACGTATGGGGCGGTTAGTCTATGACCGGGAGAAGTCTTCAGGTTTTAATTTTTAGAAAGGAGTTTATATATGGCTTGCTCAAAATAATACCGATAGTATCTTGTAAGAGATGTCTCTTTACAGTGTAAATGCCGGATTGTTTATCATCCTACTCGGTCTTGTTGCCCGTGGCGAGGATATCGAAATAGAGATCTTCGAGGTCGTGGCTGTTAGGGACTTTCACCTTTGTCCGAGACAGCAAACTCATAATCTGGTAGGGAAACTCGTAGTAACGCATACGATTCGGCGGCGTATAGCGGGTCCGTCCGTTGAAGAGAACGAAGATGTTCTCGTGATAGTCCATGGAGTACTGCACGTCCTTGCTGAGCACGGCAGGAAGATGATCAGCGATGATCAGGATAATGCCGCCAGGATCGACCTGACGAAGCTTTGCAAGAAAATTATAGATCGCCTCGGTCCGATAATAAAATTGGTTGGAGATTTTATTGATGTCTTCCGACGGATGCCCTTTTATTCGGGCGGCCAGTATATCGGGGTGTCTCTCGGGATCGCTTGAATAGTCCCAATGGCCATAAAAGCCTACGACATAATTGATGAACGGTCTACCAGAGGCGATATACCGGGACCCGATGAATTCCAGGTTCTGTTCCAGAAGATCGCCGTCAAAGATGAACTCCCCTTGGCCGATTTTATTGTAAATATCACCCGTATCAAGAAAATGTAACTCATCAAAACCAAGGCTTTGATACGCTTTAATGGAATTGAAAAAAATAGGACTCGTACCGATGGACGCGACCGAGGAGTAACCGTATTCCTTCAAGGTAGTCACGAGACTTTTTACCTTCCTGCCGTTGAAGACATTGAATTCAATGGTATTGATCTTGCCGAGGCTAGGCGCCCCGCAGATTATCTCGAATTCAGCTGTGGCGGTGTCGCCGCCAAAGACCGGCGATACGGCAATATTGAAATGCGAGCTTCCCAGGAACTGGGGCATCTTCTCGTATAGGGGGTCCCGTGTAAAGGAGACCTCTTTCAGATACCTGGGGTCCATGAAGCTTTCCAGCACGACGATATGGACATTGCGTTTTTTCCAGTTCGCAGTCTGCAATGACAGGGGGTTGCGAACAGTCTCTGTGTCGAGGTTCGCAAGGTTTCTGGCCACCGCGCTGTTCTTGTTACTATAATAGACGACAGAGGAGAGGCGACCGTTTACATCGATATTTTCATGGTCCGACCATTCGACAAAATTCAGAAACCTGCCTTGATAGGGCACTGCGGCAACGGGAGTAAAAACAAGGAAGATAATCGCTAAGGTCATGACAGATCGTAGGACGATCACGACGATGGAAATACCCCTCTCTTTTATACGCTTGACCAACAACAGTACCGACGGAAAAATTGCCGCGGCTGTCACGATTATGAGGCCTATGAACGTGATGGGGCTGAAATCCCAGAGCACCCGTATTTCACCTATATCAAAGAAACGCATGGCGCGGTACCGAAAATTGTAAAAAACATCGAAGACGACATAGAAGGTAATAAGGGGTAAGGTTGCCGCAAGGGAGGCGAGAACATTCCAGATAAGCTTCTGACCTGGCACATAAAAGAGGAGGCCAAGCAAAAAAAGTACCGGAAACTCGAAAATATACAATGTCAAGCTCGTAACGCAGAGATCGGACCAGTGGTTACAGGAGAGCTTATAGTACCCATGAAAAATCGCCAAGACGATAATTGCCAATATGGCATACGCAAGAGCAAGGTTCGCCAGTTCTTTCATGCATCGGGAAAAAGATTGTTTCTGCATTATCTACTCATCTCTTGTGCATGATCTTGAAGCAGATTTTTATATCTGTTCTATCCTGTTGAAGTCAATGATAATAGCACAATATATTATCAGCTAAAGCAACCCAGTAACAAACTTTTTCGCTTTTGAACGCCTATGAGCTGAACCCCGATTCTGTGAAGTTCGCCAACAAGATTCTGATTATTGCCGTTGCGTCAAGGACTTCTTTGAGACCTCAGTGCAGATTTATTAAGAACATTACTCATGGCAGTATGGGTTTGGGTGATCCTATATCACACAGGTAATCTACCGCAATCGAGGTTGCGGCCACGAATATCCATGAAAATTACAATAAGTGCCACAACATCTGCTCATCCTATCATTAGAAACGGGTACTGGAATTCGGAGACGAGGTTGCATGAATCTCCTCAATAGGATTTCTAATCGCATTTCGTCTTTATTGTTTTTTTGTTGCTAACTTTACCAAGTTACTATCTCTACCAAGTTCAATCCGTAATCATCACTTTAGATCTATGTGCACCGCCGTTGACTTGTAGGTGAACTAAACAACCACCTTTTTATCTCTTCCTTCCTGAGACAAAGCATGCTGTTGTCTGGACAGATATACATCCTTTCAAATGGTTATCAGTGATTTGTGTTTCTTGACTTTTCAAAGAATTAGGGGTACAAAAAAACCATTCAAATAGGGCATCGTCAAAAGGTTAACAACTAATCTAAACCCCTTTTTGTAAGGGTGGTGCCATGAAGTGATTACTGAAACCCCATTTCTGAAAAGAGAGCGGGGTTTTGTGTTTTAGGGTGAAAGAATGGGTAACAAGTTTCTTGCCGGATCGCTTTTTGCTTTTTTTATTCTTTTTTCGATGAATACTTCAGCAGTCTCGATGGTGTAATCATAAGGAGGGAAAATGCCTACTATACAAGTTGGTTCACACACGGTGTATTATGATGAGTTCGGAGCAGGTCATCCGCTGATCCTGCTTATTGGCTTTGCGAGTACGCGCCTGTTTTGGTGGAAGCAGCTTGAGCCATTCGCCAAGAAATTCTGCGTTATCAACATGGACAATCGCGACGCAGGCGACAGCGCGCTCTGCACCAGTCCATACACAATTGCTGATATGGCGGGTGATGTTGCAGGCGTAATCAAGAATCTGGGCTTGGGCCGCACACACATCGTTGGCATTTCGATGGGTGGAATGATTGCACAGGAGTTGGCGATTCGACATCCTGAACTCGTGGACAGGCTAGTTCTGGTGGCGACCACTGCCGGCGGACCCACCAGTGTGACAGCCAAGCCGGAAGTTGCCGCATTGCTGATGCGTAATGAGGGCGAAGACGGTGAGATGCGCTTACGGCGCATTTTTCCGCTGATTGCAGGTGAAGGTTATATGGCGAAGCATCCGGAAGACCTGGATCAAATCGTCAAATACTCTTTCGCCAAGCCGATGTCGCTCGAATCGTATAAGCGGCAGTTGGGCGCCGGTATGATGTATCAGAGCCAGGGCGTCGCTGACCGGCTAGCGCAAATCACCGCGCCAACATTCGTTATTCACGGCGATTACGATCCGCTTATTCCTTATCCAAACGGCAAGTACCTTGCCGAGCATATCAAAGGTGCACGACTCTCAACCCATCCGGGTGTTGGACATCTGGTGATGATTGAATCGCCGGAGCGATTCAATCGTGAGGTGATTGAATTCCTGGGATAGAACGTTGATATAAGAAAAAAGTGTAAGCCATATTCACCGACGTGGACACAGGTTTATAAACTTTACCATTCGTTCATAAAGAGATTTCATAGAATAATAAGTGATCGAGGCAGAATATGGATAGCGGTGAACCAGATTTAATAACATTAACCGCTGAACTTCGTAAAGCGCGAGAGACAATTCGTGATCTCGAAGAGAGAACGAGATTTATCATTGATTCCATGCACGCTGGGATTGTTATCATCGATGCAGAAACTCACAGAATCGTTGATGCTAATCCTGAAGCGTTGAAATTGATGGGAGTTTCAAAATACCAGGTTGTGGACAGCATCTGTCATAATTATATTTGTCCGGCTGAGATTGGAAGCTGTCCCATTACAGATAAAGGGCAAAATGTAGATAATTCTGAACGAGTCTTGATTACGAGAGATGGCAAGAGAATGCCCATCTTGAAGACGGTTGTCTCTATCAACTTCAATGGGAGGGAACACCTTCTAGAAACTTTCCTTGATATTACCCAATTGAAGCTTTTGCAGGAGAAGCTGGAACTTTTAGCTACTACAGATTCTCTCACAGGCATTTATAACCATCGACATTTTATCGAACGTAGTGAAAAAGAAATGAGTCGTGCTCGGCGTTCTCGAACACCTCTTTCAATAGCCATGATCGATATTGACCACTTCAAAATAATTAATGATACGCATGGGCATGCTGTGGGAGATTTGGTTATCAAGGAATTGGTTGCAATCTGCAAGGATGGTCTTCGGCCGTATGATTTGTTGGGCCGAATAGGGGGAGAGGAGTTCGCTATAACAATGGTAGATTGCGACCTTCAAAAAGCATTTACCGTGTCGGAAAGGCTCCGCAAGGGAGTTGCAAATCATGTAATAAGAGCATACGGTAAGGCTATTAGCATAAAGATAAGTATTGGAGTAGCTGAAGTGTCAGGAGATATGGAAAGTTTTGAGTCCATAATGAACCGAGCGGATCAAGCGCTTTACCTTGCCAAAAAACTTGGTAGGAACCGGGTCGAAAAATTATCCCCTGAGTCAAGTTTTCAATAGAAATTTTCCACCTCAACCTTTTATCCATATTTCTCTTTCTGTTACGCGTCGATAGTCAACAGAAGTAGATAACAAAAATGCTACGCTCCTTCCTGTTATCCAAACCTGTGTTGCTGGCGGAAGAGTTACAGTTTTCTAATGGTAATCCGCAACCTCCACATATTATCATTTGACATTAAAGCGTTAGAAAATTACACTACAAAAAATGTCAACTTGTCATGAGATTGCTATGTTGCTTCCTAAAGTATTGATTTTTCTATTTTACCCTTTTATGTTGCCTTACAATAAGAAAATACATAGAAACGCTTTCTACAAGAGCTCTCGTAGCGGCAGAGCTCAGACTATGAATGTGGTACATGTTCTGGCGGTAGGTCAGTGGAAGGATTAGACTTACGGGACAAGCGACCAGAGGACCACAAAAATACTAAAGGGAGGGACTGTACAGATGGCACACGACAAAAGAATTCTGAAGAATGAAGAGAAGATCGAGGAACTCAAAAGGTCGATACCGGATTGGATAAAGAATCTTAAAAGGCCCCCGACACCTATTTTAGCGCCTAAGTTTGGGCCGTTGGAGGGCATCAGGGTTACGAGCACGGGAATCATTGCCGCTCAACCTTTCATGGCGACAAAGATGGCTGATTTCGGAGCTGAAACGATACATGTTGAGAGGCCAGGCGGAGACCCCTACCGGATCATTCCGCCACTTATGACACGGGGACCAAGAGCGCATAGCTGTGATGCTGCGGAGATTACCAAGAACAAACTCTCTTTTGGTCTTGACATCAAGTACAAAAAAGGCATCGAGATCCTTATGGCGCTCTGGAAGATATCCGATGTGTGGATGGAGTCTTCAGCGCCCGGTACAATCGAGAGGGCCGGCATCACTGCTGAGCTAGCTTTGGCGGTGAACCCAAGTCTTGTGATCGTGCGGGTCAGCACTTACGGACAGTATGGTAAGGACGACTACCTGGGGCGTCCCGGGTACGACGGCCTAGCCCAGGCCTATGGCGGAATGATGAGCATCACGGGAGACCCGAGCGGTCCCCCCCAGAGGGCAAAAACCTACACGGGCGACATCTTGACCTCACTGACGGGTTGGGCGGCCACTTTAATGGCCCTCATGGTCGTCCAGAAGACGGGAAAGGGGCAGGTCATTGACTGTGCTCAGTTCGAGGCCGTTGCCCAGACCCAGGGAAACGTTCTGCCCCTTTACACCGGACAGGGGGCCAGCTATGGACACACTGGGAACCGGGCTGCGGGGTTCCAACCCTATGATACCTTCAAGTGCAAGGATGGCTATGTTTTTATCGGGGCCTTCGGGGGGGCGATCTACCCCAGGGTGCCCAAGTTCCTGGGCCTAGATCCGGAAGTTTACAATTACAATGAATGCTCGAAGGACGCCGCCGCCGTAAACTCTGAGAAGGGGAAGGAACTCGACAGGCGCCTACGGGAATACTGCGCGGCACGCACCGGTCTTGAGGTCGAGACAGAACTTAACAAGGCTCAGATCGGGTGTTCGAGGATTTTCGGTGCCAAGGACCAGTATGCCGATGAACATTACAACCTCAGGGAAATGATCGTGCCCGTCTTGGATCACCAATCGGGTATTCCCATCCGGGTTTACGGCATCGTGCCCAAGATGTCGCTGACCCCCGGGAAGGTGTGGAGAGGGGCGCCCTCTATCGGGCAGGATACGAAGAACATCCTTTCAAAGATGATCGGTCTGCCTGACGGTGAGATCAAAACGCTTTTCGCCGAGAAGGTTGTCCACCAGACGGAGCCATTCACGAAACCGCAGGTCGAAGCTGCCAATCCCTGATTCCTGCATTTCAGGGCCGGGCACTGAGTGTTATCAGCTGAAATAGCGTTCAAGGCGCCAGGAAAGATCGTAAGCGATAAAGAAACACATAAGCAGTTTAATTGCAGAAAGGCAGGGTCAGAAATGGTCCGGCCTTTTCATTTTTCGCAGGTTTCAATCCGTAATCATCAGCTCACAGATGATCTCGCCATTGAAAATAAGTAGGTGTAGCCTGCGATTCCGCCTGATGCGGGATCTTGAAAAATGGGCAATCGGATTTTTTGTTTATTCCTTCCTGTAAGCCTCAAAATCTAATATCTGTCTTGAGTTGAAGATTACAATCGGCAATCCTTAGTCTAGGCAAATAAAAAAAGGCAGAGCCAATTGCCCTGCCTTTCTGCTGAAAGTTAAAAATTAGTTTACCCTTTTAACTTCCTCTTCGCTCCTACAACCCAAATTAAACCAAGACCAAGAAGGAGGGGCATGGTGATTGGTTCTGGGGTCATGGCCTATGTTATCAAGTTAAGACCTACGTATTATAATGATCTGCGGTGCTGATCAAAATACGTCTTTATGTTTCTTATTTAACGCTTTTGCAACCTTCAATTGAGAATGCTTTCGTGTTGGCAATCCTCTTTCCATCTTTGAAACTGTCTGGTAGGCTAATCCTGCTCTCCGTGCAAGTTCGATAATGCTCAGAGGAATGGCTTCACGGAAATGTCTTACTTTGTTTCTTTTCATATTCATACTAAAGTCTAAACAATCACATTTATGGTATAGGATTACATCAACAACCAATCATATGAAGTGATAAATATCACTCATATGAATATTTGATTAGATTAATTAATATTAATTAAAAGGTACAGCAATGCCGGAAGGCTTCCCTTGTAATCCGGAAGAGAGCCGCGTCGAATGTTTTCAACAAAGTCCGCTTGAGAGGTTTGACCTGAAAGGAAGGGGAGAGCCGGAAATGACTTCGCCTTTTTTATGTTTATTACAACCAGCAATCGTTAAAAGTATCATTTATTGAAATTGTTTAGTTGTAGGTATTATGAGTGTTGAAGCGCTTGGGTTTAAATTGGACTGTAAACGGCTTTTAATTTTCTTCTCGAAAGTTATTCTTTTTTTTCCTCACCATGAAAAAACTCATCTGTATTGCCCATCGCGGTGCATCAGGGCATGAGCCGGAAAACACATTATCAGCGGTGGGTTTTCCGATACGCGTTACTTTATGGTCGTTCTCGCCATTATTTTAACGTCCTCACCTCAAACGGCCATCCCACGATGCCGCCCTCGATGAACTGCACTCTGTCAAATCCGGCGGCATTCAAGATCCTCTGCGCCTCGTAGCCACGCAAGCTGATCTTGCAAAAAGCCATGATATCTTTGTTTTTGGGCAGTTCAGCGGCCCTGCCTCTAAGCGCCCCCAGCGGAATGTGCAAAACGTCGTAAGGCAACTGATTCGTTTCGAATTCAGCGGGAGTGCGCACATCAAGCAAAAGGACATCGCCTTTTTCGATTAGTGTTTTAGCTTCAAAAGCAGAAATTCCTTTGGCAATGCCGTCAAGCTTGTTGGTTAACATATGAGCACAAGCGGCCAGAGGATCAAGCGCCGTGCTATATGGCGGCGCATAGCCAAAATCAACATCGGCAAGCTGATCCAGAGTGCCTCCCATCAATATCATGCCTGCCGCCACATCCAGGCGCTTTGCACCATTGCCGGGCCCAGCGACCTGCACGCCAACGAGTTTTCTATCCCTCCTGGAGGCAATCATCTTTATTACCAGGGGTTTGTTATCCCGCATATAATGAGGCAGATCGGGGCCTGCCAGGGTGAATATCTCTATGTCCATATTCAATTCCCGGGCTTGTTTTTCCGTCAGACCTGTTCTTCCAATGGTAAAATCAAAAGCCCGCACGATGGATGTACAGGTGATACCCTTGAAAGGCGTAGGAGCGCCTGCGATATGGTTAGCGATGACCCTGCCATGTTTGTTTGCCGTCGACCCCAGGGGGACATAGAGAAATGCGCCGACGCTGCCATTCACATAACTGTTCACCGCGCAATCGCCGCCGGCGTAAATATCCTTGTTGCTTGTCTGACAATATTCATTGATGACAATTCCACTCTGCTTTGTACACAGAAGCCCGGCATCCCTTGCCAGCTTATCGTTGGGCCGGGTTCCGACGGCAACGACCACGACATCCGCCGAGATGGTCTGCTTCTCGGTCTTGACGGCGGTTGCCTTTGCCTTGCCTTCAATGCCGTTCACACATTCCCCCAAAACAAGCTTTACGCCCTTCTGGCGCAAGTGTTTGGCGGCAAACGTGGCAACATCCTTATCCAGAACTCCTGGCATGATCTGATCGATCATTTCGACAACCGTCACATCGAGACCCTGTTTCACCAGCGCTTCCGCTATCTCGATGCCGATAAAACCGGCACCCACAAGGACTGCTTTCTTCAGGCCCTGCGCTGCAATCTCTTTTTTCAGGCTTACAACGTCATCGGGGTGCGATATAAACCACACATTCTTAAGATCGAGACCGGGAATGTTCGGACGGCAGGGAGACCCTCCAGTGGCCAAGACCAGCTTGTCATAAGCCATATCTTCTTCGACTCCGGTCTCCAGGTTTTTTACGCGCACAGCCTTTTTCACCGGATCGATTTTCAGCGCCTCCATCTGCGTCTGTACCTTGACGCCTTTCACCTTCTCAAAGAAGGCGGGTGTTCGGGGAACACCGACGGGCGTCTTGGTCAGTTCATCAACGTCCGAAAATAGACCCTCCACATAATAGGGGAGACCGCAGGCGCCATAAGAAATGATTTTCCCCTTTTCAATTATGGTAATTTCCGCATCAGGACGAAGACGCTTCAGCCTTGATGCAGTTTTTGGCCCGCAGGCCACTCCGCCGACAATAAGTATCTTAAACGACATAATCTTCCTCCTTCATTAATCAGAAAGCCATTCCACTCAGTGGGAGCACCCGCCGCCCGAATGACCCGCACAGGTATTTTCTTCCGAAAATTGTGGCAATTTGCCGTCCTGAATTAGATCGATATTCTGCTGGACGGTGCCCTGTGCACCACGGTAAACCTTGATACCCTGGGCTTGCAGCTTCATCAGGGCGCCCATGCCGATGCCTGCCACAACCACAGCATCAACCTTTAATCCCCCCAGGGCCTTGACAGGCTGACACATCCCATGGACATGATGCAGATCGTTATTGTTGACTTCTTTTACGCTCATCTCTCCCGTATCCACAATGACAAAGCCGGGCGCAGATCCGAAATGTCCATAAACTCTGCTGTCCAGCCCTTGCAATGTTTCTGTTGGAAAACAAACCTTCATACTATTATCTCCTTTTTTTTGATGCAGCAGATTCTATGCCGAATTATAAACTTTTAGAAAAAGATCTTTGGCAATGGCATTTTTATCCCTACCTTCAACGGGTATGCCGCGTATCTCTGCCTCTTTAACGAGAAGATCCCAGGGCATTTCTTGAAGGATCGGATAGCTATGAATTGATGACTTGAAATACTGCTCAAGACTCTCACGCTGCAGCTCTTTTTCTTTAGTTGTTTTGGCCGAATCAAGATTGAAAAAAAGCTTTAGAATTTCCTTTGTAAAAATGTCGCGACGGCTAATTTTATCAGACATCACGCTACCTCAATTAAACAGTTACAAGTTATATTACCTCTAAAGCAAACACATGAGATGTAGAGAGTAATATCCCTGACCCCACATGAAAAGAGAGGCCAGGGAATACGATACATATGGAAAAATAAATTAACGCCTATTACACAGCCACCGGTTCCTTCTTAATACGTTTACCAGGCCAGCCGTCCATGAACCAGTTATGGTACAACATTACATTGATGAAGAGGATTACCGGCGCCATAGGAAACTGCTGTGGATGCGAGTATCCCGACTGGGTTCCGAGGAGCTGGGGGCTATACTTATAATAGGCCCAGTGCAGACCAACAGCCACCATGATTGTAATAGTGACGCGGATAAGAAGATTAACTTCCGTGCTGAACTTTCGGGGCCAGTTGTCAAAGTAGAAATAAAGAGCCAACGCTACTGTAAGGAGGATGACGGCAAGCTCCCCAGTATGAAGGTATCGCCAGTCAGGCGCCATTATGCGCTTTGCTCCCTCAACAGAGACACCCCAGACCATGTCCTGAAAGAAAACAAAGGTGAAGAAGAGAATAAATGCAAGGAGCAGGACAAATAGAAAGCCCGCGATACCCCGCCAGGGCTGTGACTTTACAAGACGGAATGGATATCTTTCCAATATCGTCTCCGTCAGCCATACCGAGACGGTGGCGCACATAATCCAGCCCACGTTAAAATTACCGCTCAGCGTATGGAATGAATTGTACCACCAGGGAAAAGACGCCGTATACTCCTGCCAGGGATAGAAAAGCACACGATAGTGCGGATGCATGAAAATGAGATACGCATAGGTAGTGAGAAGAAAGGTTACGGCAAATACCGTTAATCCCTTGGCAGGTTGCTTCAGCTTGTGCCAGGGATAATTTTCAAAAGCGGCAGGCCATATTGGACTCAGCCAGGAAGCAATCGCAGCCATCATAAGAATTGCCAGAGACGAGTATTCGCGGGAGAAGAAATCTGAGAGCCCTGTCTTATGCAATTCCGGCCAGCTGAAATACGGAATCGCCAGTCTCCCGAAGATGTTGTAGTAGAATACCCATATGAGGAGTCCCGTCACCGCAAAATTAATTGCAATCAGAATCAGCCCTTTTTTTAGCGGGTGGGCTTTTTCCATCCACCCCAGCTTGAAGGGCCAGAAGTTGAAGATGTAGGCCTGCCAGATTGCAACTATGAGGAGCCAGCGTATATACATATAACCATACTGGGGCGTATACCAGCGGAGGACTCCACGGGGATCCATAAATACCCACCAGAGTCCCATGAACACGGCAAAGGCCAGTAGTATATCCAGAATGCCTCTGATGACTGGCTGCCTGATCAAATCGGTTAACTTTCGTTCCTCAAGCCATAATGTATCCAGAACATTCGCACTCATTTTATCACCTCCCTGATATAATTAAGCGATGACCAGTTCGTCCCCGTTACCCAGGTAAATGTCCCGCTTGGTCATGTGACGGGCAGTACCC
>Ga0209777_10003931_pt1 | contig 17911 bp, 15 predicted proteins | sample FrelakmetHBP12HB_FD_187147 | JGI IMG/M metagenome (GOLD analysis project Ga0209777, IMG submission 187147) | Freshwater lake sediment microbial communities from the University of Notre Dame, USA, for methane emissions studies -HBP12 HB (SPAdes)... | ecosystem: Environmental > Aquatic >...
ATAAAGCATATGATAAAAAAACGGACTCCGGGTCTTCATATTTTATTGAAAATTTAACTATAGCTGGCACACAATCACCACAGGCTAACGTATTGCAAAACAAATTAAAGAAACCTTTACAAGCTTTAGAGTTTGGTGAATCGGGGGATGTAATAAGTGCTAAGTTTTTTAACACCCCCGGTGATGAATTACAGGACAAAATCAAAACTATTCTAGTACACAAATATGATTTCGAATTAAATCTTTTTACAATTGATTCTATCAATGGAGATATACAAAATGTTAAAACCGATTTTTCTAATTTGTATGTCAATCCAATGAAAGGTGATAACAATGCACCTATACCACACCTGATTTTAAACAACACACAAAAAACCAATTTAAATTACGAAAATCGTTTCTTAGAGTATAGTGAAGGAGATAAAAACTTAAGACTAGCTGTAGGTAGAAATGAACTGTTAAAGAGAATTTTAAAACTTAATCTTGGTGTAGAATTAATTGTACAAGGCGGCTTCCAAAGAAAGTCGGGTAGATTTTTAAGTGTAGATAGAACCGGTACGTATATCGATAATCAATTCGATGATAAATTTTTAGGCATATATTTTATCATCCACGTTGATCACCAGTTTGTTAATAATAATGTCTTTTTAAATAAAATATTAGCTGTAAAGACATATCATTTTACAGACCCAAAATATAACGAAAACACACCATGACAAGCCAAGGCTCAATTTTACCACAATATATAGGTATCGTTCAAGATACGAGTTTGGACTTCTATAACAAAAGCACAAACTTACTCAACACACTTGGTAACTACTTAACTGAAATAAATGAAAATATTAAGTTTTCAAAAGCTTTAGTGACAACAAATGTATTATCATCTTATTCAATTTTGTTCAATGAATTAGAAGCTACTAATTTTACATTACCAAACTATACAGTAAACAATGGTAATGTTACGTTAAATGGTGTAAAAATTCTTGATAACAGTTTTAAGCAATATTTTATTGAAAAGTACCTTTCGCTTTCTGATGAATATAAAACAGTAGTTAATAAAGGAATACAAAACGGTAGTTACTTTGCCCCATTTTCTGATGATATTGGTTATACAACAAACCCAGTGTTCGTCTTAGATAATAGTACAACACCATACTTTGACGTTTTTAATGCAAGTAATTTGATACCTCTCTACATACCAACAACACTTTACAATAAAACTTCTCTCAATGAAAAGGTTATTTTAAAGACGTTCAGTTATTATGCTGACCCATTATTAAAGCAGAATTTAAAAGGCTTACAATCAGGTACATTAAACAATAATACCGCACAGCTATCACACGGTACAAACCTTATTAACGATGTTTTATATTACCAAAGAGCTACAAATAATTACCACGACTTTTTAGTAGTACTACAAACAACATTAGACAAGATTGCTAACTTTATCATTTTCTTTGAAGGATTAAACCCTAAAGATCAAGATCCAGCTAGAAGCGCATTTCAGTTTAACTACACAATTACAAACCTTGAGCAGGCTCAATTAGCTGTTGATGTACTAAAAAATAATTTACAGCAAGTAATACTTTCAACTCAAGCAGTACTTGGATCAGCTTGAGTTTCTGTAACCTGAACATCTACAACCTTTGCTTCATCAATTAACTTCTTAAGAAGTTCCTCTCTGTTCATGAGCAACTTACCTTGAATCTCACTGTTTTGAAGTTCTTTTTTACTTTCGATGTCCATAGTTTTTAACTTAAACTTTGCATCGATATTTTTGTTGTTGATGAGAATCTTATTAAGCGTTTCAATAGCTGCAGCAGAAGAATTGACTAATGCAGCTAAAGCCTCCACTTCTTCTGCATTTGGAGCAGATGCAACGTACCCTTTTAACCCCTGTACCGTTTCAACAGTTCCTTTTATTAACTGGCTTGAGTACTCAATAAGGAACTTTTCAACATCTTCTTTAGATAGTTCCTCTTTAGGGTTTTCAGGTTTAGCAGGAGTTCCTTTATTTTGTAATTGCTGCAGTAATTGATCTACAGCATTGTTAACATTTGCATCAGCCATTTAGATTACTTATTATTTAATTTGTTGATTTAAACTAGCTTGCAATCTACTATCCCCTTTAAACAAACATTTATGCTGCTGTTTAGCAACAAAATTATCATCTCCGTTAGTTTGATTGTAGAATAGTTCATTATATTTTGCGTTATTGTGTGTTAAAAATTTTTGTACAAAAAGTCTTGCATTTTAATTTATTAATAATTAAGTATACATACTATTGTTTCATTTAATTAATTAGTACCTTAATACAGGTTGACAGTCAATTTTATTAATATATAATAAAGGATATGATACAAATTCAATTTAAACCCCTTAATATAAACGCAAAGTTGCCAACAAAAGCACATTCTAACGACACGGGGTGGGATGTATATTGTACAGATGATGTTATTATTGCTCCTGGTGAATCTAAGGTTGTACCAATCGGTTTACAACTTGCGTTTATTTCTCCCGGTTACTGGATTCAAGTAGCATGCAGGAGTGGCCTCGGGTTCAAACATAATCTTGCTGTCCATCCGGGTATTATAGATGAAGGCTATAGAGGAAGTCTTGATATTTTATTTAGAAATTTTGATGGGACAAGAACACACACTTTCAAAAAAGGTGATAAAGTTGCGCAATTAGTTGTATTTAAAAACGAATTATCAGAAGTGTTATTTACTGATGAAGTAAGTGAAACTAAGCGTGGCGAAAAAGGGTTTGGTTCATCTGGTACAAAATAATATGTTTGACAATCTTTGGGTAGAAAAATACAGACCCGCAACACTAGATGAAATGGTGTTATCGGAAGATAACAAGAAATATTTCAAGTCTATTACAAATGAAATACCGAACCTACTATTTGTTGGTACCCCTGGTATAGGTAAGACTACAATTGCAAGAATTATTGTTCAAGATATTCTAAAGTGCCAATACCTTTATATTAATGCTTCAGATGAAAACGGTATTGATACAATTCGTTCTAAGGTTAGTAACTTTTCACAGACGAAGAGTATAGACGGTAATGTAAAGGTTGTTATCTTAGACGAAGCTGATGGTATTACGTTAGATGGTCAAAGAGCATTGCGTAATACGATGGAAGAGTATAGTGGTTATACTCGTTTTATTCTTACAGCTAATTACAAACACAAAATCATTCCTGCTATACAGAGTAGAACACAATACTTTGACCTTAACCCTCCCATACAAGAGGTCTTAATTAGAGTGGTACATATTCTAAAAGCAGAAAAAATTAAGTTACCAGAGGAAGAAAAAAAGAACCTCGTTAAGGTTATCAAAGATAACTACCCGGACATTAGAAAGACCATTAACATCATACAAAAGTGTGGTGTTACTGGCTCACTTATTGTAAAAGATGTTAGTGATAAAAATGAGATAGTTAACAAGATTGAAGTTTATCTCAAAGGTAAAAATGTTTTAGATCTTCGTAAGTACCTTATTGAGAACGAAAACGAATTTCAAGGAGACTACGGCAACCTTCTAAAGCTATATCTTAATCATATCTACAATAGTCAGATGAATGCTGATAACAAAAAGCAATCAATACTTTTAATTAGCGATCATCTTTATAGAGACGCATTTGTCCTTGATAAGGAAATTAACGCGTTTGCTTGCTTTGTACAGCTAGAAAAACTAGCTTAGTTGTACATCTTCTTTGATAAAGGCTTTTCTACCTTACTAAAGCCCTTTACTTCAGGAGACTTTGCCGTAACGTCTGGCTTTGATGGTATAACAACATTAACGTTGTTTAATTTTGTTTCTGACCGTCTTAGTTTGTTACCATCTTGCGAGTAAAGTGTTTGAAGATATGGGTTGTATGGTGTTTCGTTATCTTCTTCTGGAGGTACTGGCTTAAATTGTCTCTTTTCCTTATGCTTGTAAGCATGGGTTGGTGGTAAGTTGATATAATCATTATCAACCATGACTAAATCACTTGGAACTGTTACCTTGCGATTTACACCGTAATAGCCTGGTGCTAACTCCGTTGCTAACTCTAATGAAAAGATATTGCCTCTGTTATCTTCATCGTTTGGTGCACTTGTTGGGTACTTTGTCTTAATATCAATAACTCTTATATTCTTTTTTCTATCAGTAGCGTCCTTGATAAATTCATGAATATATTCCTGCATTGAATCTGATAGCTCTTTGAACGATGGTTTACTGGCGTAATTCTTGATAAACTTGACAACGTCACTTACTAAAATACCACCATTTGTGTAACGAGCAATATTATTTTCAACCAGTGTTAAAAACTTGTTAGGCATATTATTATTTATGTAATCTTTGTGTATTTCTGTATTTGGTTTAAATAATTATAGCATGGCAACCATATCGTTACAAGCACTCGCTAACGTTAATTCTACCAAAAGTAACGCTCAAGTGTTTTCAGATTTACATTTGGATTTAGCCATAGGCACTACTTACAGTAATCAGTTATACAAAACACAACAAATACAAGATGTTCAAGCTGACTACAATTTAGCCGCAATATCAAATAGCATAGCCAGTATTATTTCAACAAACCCTGGCCAAAAACCATTGAACCCGGTGTTTGGAGTTGGGTTAGGTAACATACTATTCCAACCTATTACTAATGATAGAGCTGAATCGATTGGTAATGCTATTTACAGTGCTATTAATGCGTACGAACCAAGAGTAAATATAGTTAATGTAACTGTTTACCCTGATGTAGATAACAATTCATACACGGTTGGGTTGAATATTATTGTACCAAGATTTGGAGCACAACAAGTAACAATAGTTGGTGCGTTAGATAAATCTGGATTTTTTATAAACACATAACATGGCAGATACCCTTACAGATTACACTTTACCACAAAACAGTTACACGTCATTTGACGCTTTAACTTTAAAGCAATACATTATCAACAGGCTTAACCAAGGTGGTGTATTTACAGATCAAAATTATGAAGGCAGTAATTTAGCAGCTATTACAGACGTTATTGCTCTTTCTTACCACTACCTTCTATTCTATCTAAACCAAACAAGTAGTGAATCGATGTTTAATGAAGCAACGATTTATGAAAATATGAACAGACTGGTTAAGCTTATTAACTATAATCCGTCCGGTTATAATACATCAATACTTTCGTTCCAAGCCACTTCAAACCAAAATTTACTTCCAGGCATCTATACCATTCCAAGATATTCGTTCTTATCAGTAAATGGTATAATATATTCGTTTATTAAAGATGTGACATTTAATGTACCAACACCTGGACAAAATGACTTAACATCTCTTTACAACGAAAATCTTTTATACCAAGGCCAGTATGTTGAATACCCAGGACAAGTTGCAACAGGTGAAACATTTGAAGTTTTTACTTTACTAGTCAAAGACAATATAACAAACCAACCAGTTAATATTGATCAAACAAGCATAAACGTATATGTACAAAAGTTTTCAACTGGTGTTTATACACAATTCAATTTAACCAATTCACTATTTTTAGAAAACAGTACATCAGCTGCTTACGAATTAAGATACAACGAAAATGGTTTTTATGAAATAAAATTTGGTAATGGTGTGTTTGGTCAGCAATTGAACCCCGGTGATGTTGTTTACATTTATTATATTCAAAGTGCGGGTGCAGCTGGTAACGTTTCTGTAAATGCTATTAACAGTAGTAACTTAAACTTCTACACAACCCCACAATTTAACCTTATTGCAAGTAATGTGTTTAATCCAAATTTAAATTACATTACTACAAGTCAAGCTGGCTATATCGCATTTTCAAACAACTTAGGTTCAGCACCACCAGCTCAGCCTGAGACAGTTGATCAAATTAGACAAAATGCCCCAAAAACGTTCTACAGTCAAAACAGACTCATTACTGCGGATGACTTTAATACATTCATTTCAACAAACTTCAGTAACATTGTAATCAGCTCACAAGTTGTAAACAATTACGATTATATCAACGGTGTCATCCAGTACTACTATAATTTGGGTATTACAAGACCAAATACAGACCCACGCTATATGTACAATGAGGTTAATTTTTCATTTGCTGGTCAAGACAATAACATATACATTTTCTTAACACCATCAATTCAAACCGTTAATGCAAATAATAACCAGTACTTCTTACAAAACTCACAAAAAAATGCTATTATTTCTGAAATGCAAGACTTAAAAGCATTAAACATGGAGTTAATTCCACAAGACCCAATCTATACAGCATTTACTCTTGGGTTACAAGCTCCTGGTGAAACATTATCAACAGATATTGCTAACACTTCGTTTTTGGTTATTCAAAGAACAAATGATATAAGAGTTGATAACAATTATATCATAAATTCTGTAAACAATATTTTTATAACTTATTTTGCGTCAGCTGACTGCCAACTCGGTCAGTTAATTAACCTAAACGATTTAGTCAAGCAAATTTTAAGTGTAAATGGTGTTCAAACTTTTTACATGCAAAGGGTATTAGCAGATGGTACAACAATTACTGAGGATGGGCTTTCATTATTAGTGTTTAATCCAAATTATTCCGATCTAGATATATCAATTTTAAAGTCCAACTTACAATTGCCATATTATAAATTCCCATTCCTGTATAACCAATCTATACAGAATAATATAATAGTAGTGTAATATGCCTATATCCCCAACACCAACGCCTTCTGTAACAGCCATATTACAGGCTATTTCAAATGTAAGTTATGTTAACTTTAACATTTACAATGAAGACGAAATTTTGTTTGTAAGCCCAGATGGTAGTAGTTTCCCACCTTACAACAAAAATGGTGACGAGTTTGTAAGCAACACAATCATTAATAAAGCGTTAATGAAGTTAATGTATAATTACCAGGCACTAGCTAACTATTTAAATTATAGATTTACAGGCTCCTTTTTACCACAAACAAGTACAATTATTTCCGGTGATATAGTACCTTTAACACATACAGAAAAACAATTATTAAATTTAGTTTTTGATAATAATTGTTTTGTTAATGTAAATGAAAAAACAGCACCGCAAGTTTTAAATAGAGTTTTTGAGTGTTTATATACAGCTAGTGCAGCAGTTGCTGATTTAACAAACATAAAGATAACAAATTTCAAACAACTTTTACAGACAGTAAATACTATATTCTCAATTACTTCTCCTACACCAACACCATCATTAACCCCATCAACATCTATTGGTGCATCAGTATCTGTAACACCTTCAATAACACCTTCAGCAACACCTTCAGCAACACCATCCATACCATACGGCTGTACAAACTATCAAATGCAAGCTTCATATTACGGTGTAGGTCTATATGAACTTTCATTTTACTATAAGGATTGCGCATCAGGTAATGAAGTATCATACTATAATGCACAGTCACAATTCTTTTACACATCAATTTGTGCAATAAATGGTACGTTAGTCACTACTCTCGGTACAGCCCAAAAAGGTGGACCATGTTACCCAGTACCATCACCAACCCCTTCAATTACCCCATCAGTATCACCTTCAGCAACTATTTGCGACGCTTATTACATTTATGGTTTTACAGCAGGTGGTGGCCCAGTTACTTACAATATTTGTGGTGGATCATCAGTTACAAGTTATATTACAAACGGCTCTACAATTTGCGTACAGCACAGTTCATCAATTACTTTCCCAAGTGGAAGTGGTGGTGCTGCAACATTAATAAGTACTGGTGTTTGCGGACCAATACCAAATACGTCAGTTACACCAACCCCAACACCAACCCCAACACCAACACCTTCAGTTACATCTGGTTATGTTTATCCATCAGTTACACCGACACCATCAATAACACCGAGTAAGACACCTTCAGTTACACCATCTCAATCATTAGGCGCCCCACCATCAGTAACACCAACACCTACCCCAACACCATCGTCACCAACATTTACAGCTAGTATCAATACAACCACATTGACTGGTACAACAAATAACAGTGGCTGCCCAACAGTCTACACATCATCAGCTGCATATGCTTCAGCTACCGGTGGATCAGGCAGTTATACATATCAATGGTATTCAGTTGGTGGGGTATTTAACATATCAACACCAACATTATCTAATACAACATTCTCTGCAGCAGTATGTTGCGGTGGTATATGTGGCCCTAGATATTTTACAGGTAATGTATATTGCGTAATTACAGATACAGTAACGGGTAGAACAGCTCAAACACCGAACTGCAATGTCGCAATTATAAATTATCAAGCAACAGGTTGTGTAAGTTGCCCGTAATTAAATACTATTAATGAGCCAGTACTACGTTAACATTTTTGCGTCATTTAATGCAAACGCAATAGTAGATCCGCAACAAGAATTAATGGGTCAAGGTACTACAAGTGTTTATTTTAATACCGTACCAGCTAATCAAACGTTAACTATTTTACCACATAATTCTAATCAAGTAACTTCATTACAGATTACAAGTAATGGTATAAGTGATTCTAGCTATAACTTTTTATTATTTCCAATAAAATATACTTCAGAGGCAGTTAATTTTGTAATCCAAATGTTAGATCCATTGGGCAACCCATTAAAGGATCTACCTCTTTTAAACATAGATAATTTTAATTTCTTCTTAGCAGATCCATTTGGTAACCAGATAAACAACGTAACGTTTAATTCTAACTTTGGCACTTTAAGCTCGTTAACGCAAGGCGGTTTCTTTAAAGGTACTGTAACTAGTTACACTTCAGCTCTTAGTGTTTCTTTATTTGCTGTACTTACTACAAACAATTATAACTTAACAGGTATTTCAAATACATTTAATATTTACCCATCAGGCGGCATATATCAGTTACGTAAAATAAATGAAAATTTTGATCAAACAGCTGCATATCTTAGCTTAGCTACCCAGCCAATTCTTAATTACAACCCAATATTCTTTAATGCATTTTTAGGTCAAATAGTCGGTAATGCTAACTCAGATCCAAACACATTAGGTATTGAGACATTTGAAAAAATAGCAAATTACGTTTCTAACATTGATGACATAGATTATAGTAATTTGCAACAATTAAAGTCACTACTTGACAGTGTAAATGCAACATACCAAAACTTTAACTATGATTACCCACCATCACTTGCAAGGTTAATCAATATACTTTCTGTAAAACACAAAAGACTGTTTGGACAAACAAATCAATGGCAAGGTAACTTTAACAATTTAGGTTATACAAACACGCAAATTTATGGTAAGAATAAAGGTGCTCAATTAAACTTTAACACAGCAGTTCTTTCAGCAGGTCCCACAATATCACCAAACTATATTGTAACTTACGAAAATTTTAGCCAAACATACAACGTTGTTAATACAAATTTATTAAATTTAACATGCTATCAGACGGTATTATCATCAGTTTCAACATACCCCCTTTCAGCATATGACAGTACATGGGGGTGGGATTTAGTATTACCACAAAATCAGCATAATTTAAGTATCCCACTTTATTATACTTTCTATCAGTTTGTACCAAGGGTACAAGGCTCGCTATTACAAGAGTTTATAGATTTTAATAACCCTAACAACACATTAACAATAACTAACAGTGGATACTATTCTTATACATCGCAAGGTGGTATAATGGATAACATCCTACTTAATAACATCTATACTAGTTTAGAAATCCTAAGCTAAACTTAAATATTTTAGATGTCCCCTATTGTAAACAACAATTCTAATGTTATTGTATATCATAGCATTACGAATGTAATAAACGACCAGAAGTACGATAATGTACAGCCGTTTTCATTTATAGAGTTTTTACAGTACACACCATCATTATATGGCAGTGCTTTACAGTTTTCAGATTACCAAACGTATTTAAAGAAATGGAATACAGTAACCACAACATCACAAGTTAGTTATAATGATACGGTTAGACAAGAATTTATAGCATTTTTAAAGACTGTTACAATTAACTACACAACAGCAGAAGAAAAACGTTACATTTCAAACATCGATTTCAATAACAATAATGATTTAGAAATTGCTGTACCATTTTTCGTAGAAAAGATTAAACAGGTTTGTTTATACTTTGCTGAAAAGAGAGAAAACTATAAAATCGATCTACAATTAGCTAAAGGTAAAGGTTCTATATCTGGTATATCAAATTACTTAAAGACATACATTATTGAAACATTATTTGGTAATGATAGTCAAATTCAAATTACATCAACACAACCACTATCGACTGTAAGCCAAGAGCTTTCAATTGAATTGGAAGAAGGCTATGACATTTTCAACAACTACTACGACTTAGACCCTTTCGAACCACCAGAATTTTATAACGCAACTGGAGATAGAGCTAAGTTCTTTCAATCAAATACAAATATTGACGATCCAAATTTGTTCTTAAATTTTGATCAAGCTATTATCAATTTAATTAACTCTGAACGCCCAGTATTACAACAATTACAGTCTTTAGTTGTATCGGTTGATACGCCAGATATAAACCTTTTACAACCACACGACTTCATTGATTACACCAATATTGCAAGAACAAATTTGCGTTTACTTTTAAATGCTGAATTAATTCAAAAGTTCACAGGCACTAATTTTTATTTTTTAACCACAACATCTATTGGCCCAGTAAGTGGGTTGTTATTTGAAGCACAATCACCTTTTTATAATTTACTGAATGTTTATAACCCAACAACATTAACAATACCTCAATCATCTTTATACTATGAAAGAGATGTTGGTTTATTTTTTAAGCCAACTAACCAAAGCATTTTACAGTTACAAACACCGTTCAGTTTCTTACCAAAAGCTGATATTGATCCAAATTTAACATATATTTTTCCAGACCCTAACAGCTATGGTAATATTGTTGGCCTAACTCAAACAGACCATAACACCCCATTTGAGTTTGTGCAGCATGGTGATCTAATTCAAAGAAACATTTCATCAAACAATGCTTTAGGTAACTCTTATGTTACAAGCAATGATTTCACATTTGAAAGTTACCATTCAAAGGAACAAAACTCTACAAAAAGCTTTTTAGAATCGTTATATAATGTTGGCATTGCTACAACATATCTTTCAGACATTTACGGTAATGTATATGTTGGTTTGAAACAACAAAACACAGGCTATAATTCATTAACACCACAAACAGTTGGTAATAATGTTGCAATGTTTGGTTTATCCTCAACAAATATTGTACCTTATTCAGCTAACATATTACAAGTACTAAACAATGGAACATTTACAAACACTACAACAGTAGATACAATACCAAGTAATTTTACACCTACAAATAACATTTACATTACAAGAAATTCACCCGGCAATTTTATTGTTTATAACATAGTAAACAATACAGTTAATACATTTGTAAGCCAATTTGCAACTATTATTTCAAAGTATAATGCTAATATTCAAAACGAAATTCAGAATTACTTATATAACGTTGAAATCTACGATAACACTTACGTACTAACAACTTCATCGTATTTGATTATCGATGACTTTGATTACGATACCACAACCGGTACATTTAATCAAACTTCCCATATACCTTTTATTTACAATTCCGTTATTAACGATAAAGCAAGTAATGTTTACTTAAATGGTGATATTTTATATGTTGCAACAATTACCGGTTCTAACGACCCTAATGTAGTTGCAAGTAATAACAGACCGTTTATTATAAACTTTTATGGTTACAACATAAAAAATAATATTTGGTCAAAATTAAAATGGGGTGCACCCCTTGAACAAACTCTTAACTTACAGTTAGGTGTTTATTTGTACGCAACAAACGTAACATTAGTTTATAACAAACTTCAAGACATGTTTGATGTTGTTACTACATATAAAGATCTCAATCAAAACATATTTTTGAACAACACATTTGTTTATATAAGTAATAATTTAACAAACATTGTAAATGCTAAAACATTCTACTGTACAAACACAAATTTCACTATTAACTTTTTTGATGGTAGTAATGTAGGGGGCTTAGTAACACAAGCACTTTCATCCACACCTACCATAGTTCAATCTAATGCAACAATTACTTTTTAATCCAAACACCACTGTTGTAACACTATCTAGTCCCCCAACACTAGTGTCGCAAAACATTTATTCATCTGTAATTTTACAAGGTGTTACGCAAGTTGTTTTAAACTATAATCAGTTATTGAGTAGTTTTCCTTACAACCCATATAAGGTTATTTTGCAATGGCCTGGTTCACAACAAACAGTTGTAAATAACGTTCAGGTGCAGTCTTATGATAATATTTTATCTTACCCAACCTTTACTTTTACATCAAATTTATCAGCTGCATCATCAAATCTTTTTACACCCAATAATGTAGCACCACAATATCAACAAGCCACTGTTCAAGTTTATTATGAAAACGGGGCTGTATTGAATTATTATATTGGTTTTACTATTTATTGTGATAATATTATAGATTTAGATTTAAACGTTTTAAGTGTTCAAAACACATACCAACAATTTGGCACGGTTTATAATTTACAATCAAATACACAAAACACTGTTTATAATTTTACCGATATTATACCGCTTATACCATCTATAACACCAACTACTTCACCAACACCTTCAATTACACCAACAACGTCTGTATCTCCAACACCATCATTAACCCCATCAACATCAATTGGTGCATCAGTATCTGTAACACCTTCAATAACACCATCCGTAACACCGACATTAACACCAACACCATCCATAACACAAACACCATTTGCTACACCGTCTATAACACCAACCGCAAGTATCACACCGTCTATAACACCTTCAACATCGATAACACCTTCTATAACACCAACAGTTTCAGTAACACCTTCAATCACCCCATCTTCAACACCATCTATAACACCATCTATAACACCTTCAGTAACACCATCGGTTTCGCCAACAGCAACACCATCTGTAACACCAACAGCTTCACTTGGAGCTTCAGCATCGGTAACACCTTCAGCAACACCATCCCCATCACCCGGCTGTACAAACTATATAATGTTAGCTTCATTAAACGGTTCAGGTCAATATGAACTTATATTTAACTATACTAATTGCACAACAGGTAACTTCGTCAGTTACAGTAATACATCACCACAATTTTTCTACACATCAATTTGTGCAATAAATGGTACTTTAGTCACTGGTTTCGGTACAGCCCAAAACGCTGGACCATGTTACCCAGCACCATCATCTTCAGCAACACCATCTTCAAGCATCACACCAACACCAACACCAACACCAACAGCCTCACTAGGCTCATCGCCAACACCAACCCCATCTATAACACCAACACCAAGCCCATCACCAGGCTGCTCTTCTTATATAATTCTACCAGTTTACAGCAGCGGTGCTGGTCAATGGTTTATGGATGTTTCGTGGACAGGTTGCACATCTGGTGGTCACAGTTACAAGAACAATTCAACATCTTACTTCACTTACGGTCCAATATGTGCAGTTAACGGTACTGTTGTAGTAACTCAAGGTACAGCCCAATACGAGAGTTCATGTAGCTCGGGTTAATTACCTGATAAGGTAAAAAGATCACCAGTTGTGTAAGCAAATCTGTGGACTTACCATATATATATATTCACTAACACGTTAGTTACATGCCGTACTACCCACCACATGGGCCTAATAATAATGCGCCTTGACTCACACTACCATTAATACCGGCTGGGTTATATAAAATTTGAGCAGAAACTTGGGCCGTAGCTGTTTGTATTAAACTCGGACTAACAATACTAGAAGCATTATTAGATGCAAAAAAATTGTAAAGTGTAGTACTCCAATCACTAGTAAACGAGCCGTCGCTATTTTGTACACTTAAATTTAAATCATTATCGATATTAAAAATAAATGTCTGTGTGTTATTTAACATTGTAGTGCAATTAAATTGCTGTGCGATATATGTAGCGGTCATCATACTATTTATTAGGAAAAATTAATACCTACACTACTTGTTGTTGCATTAATGCCATATGTTGTATCAGTTATTGTACAATTAATAGAACCACCTAACGGAGATGAATAGTTTGAAGATGTTTTAACTTGTGTAGTAGCTGAAGGCACATCCAATAATATTGGGCCATGTAGCTCGGGTTAATTAACTGTGAACAATTTGGTTACTGTTACTACCAATAAAGATATTGTTGTTACTACCAATTATAAAGTTCTGATTAGAAACTGATGGTGTAACAGACGGTGTTATTGAAGAGGTAATACTAGGTGTAATTGAAGGTGTAACTGATGGTGTAACAGACGGTGTTATTGAAGAGGTAATACTAGGTGTAATTGATGGTGTGGTCGAAGGTGTGGTTGATGGTGTTGTTGATGGTGTTGTTGACGGTGTTATAGATGGAGATGAACTGATTGATGGCGTTATCGATGGTGTAATTGAAGGCGTTACTGAAGGAGATTGAGATGGTGTTACCGATGGAGTTACATTTGCTGATGGTGTTACTGATGGAGTTACACTTGCTGATGGTGTTACCGATGGTGTTATAGATGGTGTAATAGATGGTGTTGTAGTAGGAGTTACTGAAGGTGTAACTGAAGAAGATGCACCTAAAGAAGGTGTTGGTGAAACTGTTAGTGTTATAGAAGGTGTTGGTGATATTGATGCTGTAACTGACGGGGTTACTGAAGGTGTCACCGACACTGATGCAGTAACTGATGGGGTTACTGAAGGTGTAATTGATGGTGTAATTGATGGGGTTACTGAAGGTGTAATACTTACTGATGGTGTAACTGATGGTGTTACACTTGCCGATGGTGTTACTGAAGGTGTTATTGATGGTGTTACTGAAGGTGTTATTGATGGTGTTACACTTGCCGATGGTGTTACTGAAGGTGTTATTGATGAAGTTACTGATGGTGTAACTGAAGGAGTAACTGACGGTGTTACAGATTGTGATGGTGTTACTGATGGTGTCACACTGCTACTTGGTGTTTTTGAAGGTGTTACAGAAGGGGTGGGGGTTGGTGTTGGGGTAACGGTCGGGGTAACTGAAGGAATTGCGTAATTATCATTAATTGTAATATTTTTTACGTTAAAAAGAGCATCACCAGAGAAACCAATACCAACTTTAGCTGAATATGGTAAGTAAGATAAGTTAGTTGGGAATGCACCTAATTTTACATACCTATTTGTAATATTGTTTAACCCATAAACATCTAATTCTGTGAACCCCTTTCTTGCACATACCCTCACTGTTTGATAACTAAAACTACTCAAAGTTGAATCAGAATATGTGAACAGATTTGGTAAAGTGGAATATACGTTTGAAGCGCCTTGAAACGTAAAATTTGGCCCTGTTCTTACACCAACGTAATAATATGATGGAAAAACTAAACCGTCTTTAAATGGTGCAATAGAATTTGCTGTACTAAATTGACCATTTTGAAAATCAAATCCAACTGTTGCAAATAAACCATTTACTGAAGATAATGGTGATGTGACTGTATTTGATACTACACCTAATCCATTACCACACCCACCACCAGCTATAGAAGGTGTAATACCATCAACAAAAAATATACTAAAGCCGTAGTTTCGTACTGGAGAAGTACCGCTTACATCTGTATAATATGTAAAACTTACCGTAAAATCATAACCAGTCAAGAAAGATTGCTGATATAATAGGTTACTACAATGCAGCGGTAATTGCATATTAATATTTACTTAACAATTGAGTTAAACAACGTTACTTCATTGTAATTAATAATTTGATCAAAACCATACAACGCTATTTGATCGCTATTATATAACGTGTTTAAAATACTAACATCATACAAATTACCAACATAGTTATTGGTGTTAGTACCAGTAATATTGTTTACAAATGAATAGTTACCAATATTGTTAATAGGATTAGAAACAAAACGTTTGTAAAGATTGTAGTTTGTTAATAGATAGAAAATATCAGAATTACTATTTGAAAAAATCATTTTTAATGCAACTTCACCCTGTTGCATTACATTCATCGGTAATTGGATAACAGTTGCGTTGGCTTGGTTATCCAATATAACTAAATTATAGTCTTGAGTTAATATATACAACTGATCATAGACTTGATAATATGCTAAACATACAGGCTGTGATGTTGCAAACAAATTTGAATTTTTATATGAATTGATTAAGTTGAAATTGTAATCGTAATAGAATACCGTTTGTGTACCAGCATCATAAACATAAACTAAAGCTGATGATGCACAAACTAACGTTGCATTACTAAAACCACCTTGTGTTCCGTTGACAGAATTTACTAAAACGAATTTATTTTGTAATGCAATATCTTCTTGTAATACACCAGATGCATCATAGCCATAAACTGTGTTTGAACCTGAATCACAAACAAATAATGATGTGTTGTATAGCGATATACTAGTAATGTCGTTAAAAGTGAGTACACCATAATCTGGGGTATTTGTTTCCACATATTGTGATGAAAATAATGGGTTAAGTGTAGTAAAGCCTGATAATACCCTATATGTAACTAAGTTGGTTGGGTTAGCAAAAATAAGTGTGTAATTAGGAGTATATATATCTGCACCGAAAGCTATTTTACTAATACGTGTAAATGCTGGGTTTATAGTTGATAAAGGATAGACGTAATTACCTATGTTACCCGAACTTGCAGATAATTGATAACCACTAGCAGTGTATTGAACTGAAAATACATTTACAAACTTGTATGGTAAATTAGATGATGCCATAAAACAAGCTCTATATGTATCAAGATAGTTTATATACATTTTAGCTAACTTGTTATCAAGTGCACTACTATTAATAAACTCACCAGGTTGAAAAATAAAATCAGATAATGAATATGTTAAACTGAAATTTTCACCAGGTAATCTATTAAAGAATAAATCTGAGCAAACAACAGCACTATAAACATTTGAATCAACGTTTAAAGGTATATCCTGTGTAAATTTACCTACATATGGTTGGTTATTAGCTATGTTATAATAGCCAGTATATTTACCAGACAACACATAATTACCTGATAAGGTAAAAAGATCACCAGTTGTGTAAGCAAATTTTTTAATATTACTCATTTAATTAATTAGCTTTAGCTTGATAGTTTCCATGACTGGGACGATTCATCCCACACATATACTTTACCGTCAGATGGGTAAGATACAGGAGCTTCCCATAAACAAGTAGTTGTGTTTAATGTCCAAGAAGGGTAAGGTTGAGGACTATAAAATGCATCTAATACTGGATCGTAAGTAAAACCTATACCGGCGTAATTCTTACGTAATGGTACACCACCATCTGGTTTACTATCAGACCCATAATGTACACCACCATATGTATTGTATGATGTTTGGATCCACATACCACCCAAACCAAGTTGGTTAGCTAAAAAGTCTTGACCGTTAACAGCGTCTGCATCTCCAACGACCAATACTTGCAACACTTTATTATTTGAATCAATTTGTGCGAAATGTGCCATAATTTAGAATGTTATTGTACCACTACCTGTAAAGGTATATACATAATTGCCACCAGTATTTGCAAATGTATACGACCCTGTAGCTGTTGCTGGTCGGTATGCATTTGAGTAAGAAATAATTAATGTACCAGAACCACCAGCTCCAATGCTACAATTATTGATGGTGAATGGATAGTTTATCATAAATTTTTATTAGGAAAAATTAATACTTACATTACTTGTTGTTGAATTAATGCCAAATGTTGTATCAGTTATTGTACAATTAATAGAACCACCTAACGGAGATGAATAGTTTGAAGATGTTTTAACTTGTGTAGTAGCTGAGGTTGGATTTACAACTGTAATTGATCCAGATACAACATTCCATTGGTATGTA
>Ga0209777_10003932_pt1 | contig 17907 bp, 15 predicted proteins | sample FrelakmetHBP12HB_FD_187147 | JGI IMG/M metagenome (GOLD analysis project Ga0209777, IMG submission 187147) | Freshwater lake sediment microbial communities from the University of Notre Dame, USA, for methane emissions studies -HBP12 HB (SPAdes)... | ecosystem: Environmental > Aquatic >...
GATGCAGTCGCCACGGACACGCTCGATGAGACCGGCTATTACATCGGCATTGGTGTCGCCAACGCGATAAACATACTCAGCCCGGACAAGGTCATTATCGGAGGCGGGATTGCCCAGGCGGGGGATTTGCTCTTCGATCCCATTCGGCGGAGTGTGGCAATACACGCCCTCGCGGTTCCATTGGAGGCATGCGAAGTCCTGCCCGCCGCGTTGGGCGACGACGCAGGCGTGCTGGGAGCGGCGGCTATGGTGCTGGGGAAAATGGTGGACAAGAAAACATCCGCCGGATATAATGGCCTCGGGTCATCTGTTGGAGGAAGATATGCGACAAGCGTTAATGGAGCATAGCGGCCTTGTTTGGGCGGTTTGCGTGTTCATGGTCTTGGCATGCTCTCTGGCTGGTTGTGGGAAGCCATCGCCGACTAGTGTCAGGAATGACTTCTTTTGGCAGTGCGAGAAGGGCCGCGCCAACCGTGTTGAAAACATGCTCAAGTCGTCACCCGGCTTGGCCAATGTTCGCGATGAGGCGGGAGCAACACCTCTCCATGTTGCGGCAGCCTATCGTAGAGTAGAAGTTGCGCGAGTGCTCATCAAACATGGAGCTAACATAAATGCGCTAGATCCTGCATCAGAAACCGCGCTGCATGTGGCTGCTGCAGGAGGAGACTTGGAAATGGCGCGATGTCTGATCGACGCAGGTATCGATGTCAATCTGCCACGAAACGGTGTGACTGCACTGCATCAGGCGATTCTGATGGATCGGCTTGAAATGGTTAAGTTGCTCGTCAGTGCCGGAGCGGACGTCAACGCCTCAGGGGACAAGCATGGGCAATTAACACCGCTGCTCTGCGCAGGAGGTAAGAAGGAAATCACCGTCTTCCTGCGGAAGTCGGGCGCGAGGCGATAATGGCGTGTTTTCCGGAAAGTGGGACTAGCCTTCCGGATAACCCCACCTGCGGCACAGTCAACCTGCAACTTACAACTTTCGACCTGCAACTTTTTGCATGAAAATTCGCTGTCCATCAATACTTAACCGAAGTGGAATACCGGTGCGCTCGGGCGTGGACCGAGTCGTCACGATGCTGGGCTACCTGGGGCCGGGGTTCTTCGTGACGGTCGGCTTCATCGATCCCGGTAACTGGGCCATCAACATGGCCGCCGGGTCGCGGTTCGCATACGACCTGCTGTGGGTCGTGGTTTTGAGCACGGCCATTCTTATCCTGTGGCAGCACATGTCCGCCCACCTCGGGATCATCACTGGAAAGTGCCTGGCGGAAGGCGTTCGGCAGTTCATAAAGCCGGTTCCCGCCGCCATCTACGGCATCACGGCAATGGCCGCGTGCGTGGCGACCGCTCTGGCCGAGATCCTGGGCGCGGCAATCGGCCTCAACCTCTTGTTCCATATCGCCGTCAAGCCGGCCGCGTTTATGGCCGCGATATTCGTGATCGTGCTGATATGGCTCCAGCGTTACAGCTCGCTTGAGAAGCTGATAGTCGGCTTCGTGAGTGCGATCGGGTTCTGCTATCTCATCGAGCTATATATCGTGAAGCCCGACTGGGCCTCGGCGGCATATCACAGCGTGACGCCGGCCCTCAACTCGAAGAGCATTCTGATAGCGATGGGCATCCTGGGCGCGGTCGTGATGCCTCACAATATGTATCTGCATTCGGAAGTGATCCAGAACCGCGAATGGAAGGGCGATACCGAGGCTGATACTCGAAGGCTGCTCAGATTCGAGTCCGCGGACACGCTCGTTGCCATGCTGATCGGCATGTGCATAAACGCCGCGATGATAATGGTCGCGGCGGCCGTCTTTTGCAAGCACGGAGTAGTAGTCAATGACCTGGCGCAGGCGTCGGTGACCCTGAAACCGATGGCGGGCGTGTTCGCGAGCCTCCTCTTCGGAGTGGCGCTGCTATTCGCGGGGATATCGTCATCGATGACCGCCGGGGTCGCGGGCGGAACGACCTTCAGCGGCTATCTGGCCAAGGAGACGAAACTCGAAAGCCCCTGGTTCCGCTGGGGGATGCTGATAACCATCATACCCGCCGCCCTGATGGTGCTGTTCATCAAAGACGCTTTCCAGGCGCTTATCATCAGCCAGGTCTGTCTCAGCGTTCAGCTTCCTCTCACAATGCTGCCTCTATTTCTGCTCACCCACAGCAAGCGCGTCATGGGCAAGTTCGCGAACGGCTGGACGGAAAACGTACTCATGATAGCCTCCGGCCTGTTGATCGTTGGCCTGAATGCCCTGCTCATCCACCAGTTGTTCGGCGGAACGTTCTGATTATTCTGTGTAGAGGGTAAGAGCTCACTCTACGTGAGTATCACGTCATGCTGAACTCGTTTCAGCATCCAGGCTGCGAAGGGATGGACCCTGAAACGAGTTCAGGGTGACGTGCAGCGCAACATCGTACTCATCAAGAATGAACTGTTAAAGTAGAGGCTCAGGCTTGACATGCAGGCCCACTCGCAATATGATGAGTCTACACAGCAACATCCTCTAGGAGGCGAAAGATGAACAACTGGCTGAAAGCAGCGGCGCTTGCCGCGATCGTATCACTGCTGATCTGCCCCGCGGGCATGGCCGCCAAGGCAAAGCCCAAGCCCAAGGCTCCGGTAAAGAAACCCGCAGCCGTGAAGGCGCCCCCGAAAACCCCACACGTCGTGCTGGGCACAACGCAGTTATCAGGCGAAAACGCCCAGCTTGGCACGGTGTACACGCTCGGCAAGAGCAGCCCGATGAACATCACCCTGAGAAGCGCCGAGTATACGGTGGAAGCCGTCCGCATTGGCGATCAGACCTACGCGCCGAGCGCCGAAGAGAAGCTGCTTGTCCTGCACCTGACCTATCACAACCCACAGAAAGGCGAGCAGTTTGTGCGTTGGGACAGCTTCGGATTCACCATTGTGGACCCCAAGGACCAAAACCACGATGGTCTCAAGGACCTCGGGACGGAAAAGGACAGTGCGAGCTACTCGATGTCCATGAAGCCCGCGCAGAAGACCGATGTCTTCGGTGTAATGGTCGTGCCCGCGGCCGGCGAGATGCCCAAGCTGATCATCAAGAGCAGCGACGAACTGGTGCTGCGCTACGATCTCCACGGCAAAGTCAAGGGCCTGCCCGCGCTCTACGCCGACCCGGCGGATAAGACCGGAGCGACCGCTCTCGCCAAGATCACAGCGACAGCCGGAACCTACTACCCAATCGGGATGTTCAGCTTTAAGCTCAACAAAGTCGAGTACAGCTCCGAAACCAAGATGGGAGACAACGACCTCGACGAGGGCCAGAAATTCCTGGTTGTCAGCTTCAGCCTGAAGAACACAAGCGCCAGCCAGCAGTTCTTCCGATGGGACAGCTTGACGAACAAGCTGATAGACGTCGATGGTGTCGAGGTCGCTCGCTGCTCCACCGATGTGTTCCAGGCCAGCAAGAACAATAGTTTCTCGAACAACATCCAGCCGGGCCAGGAGATGAACTTCCGCTACATCTACAAGGTTCCGAACGACACGGACCTCAAGACGCTCGCTATCGCCGAAGGCGATGGTCGGACATTCGAGTTCGATATCAGTGGCACGAAATAACATGGCAACAACCGCTAGGAGGCGAAAGATGAACAACTGGCTGAAAGTAGCGACGCTTGCCGCGATCGCATCATTGCTGATCTCCCCCGCGAGCATGGCCGCAAAGGCAAAACCCAAGCCCAAACCCAAGGCTCCGGTCAAGTCCAAGGCAGTAGTCCCACACATAGTGCTGGGCACGACCCAGCTTAAGGGCGAGGACAACCCCCAGTTCGGCGTAACCTATACGCTCGGCAAGAGCAACCCGATCAACATCACCTTGAGAAGCGCCGAATACACCGTGGAGCCGGTCCGTGTTGGAAACGACACCTACATCGCGAACACGGATGAGAAACTGCTGATCCTGCACATGACCTACCATAATCCCCAAAAAAGCGATCGGTTCGTTCGCTGGGACAGCTTTCGATTCACCATCGTGGACCCCAAGGACAAGAACCACGACGGCCTCAAGGACCTGGGAACTGATGAGAAGGTCAGTACGAGTTTCTCGATGAACATGAAACCCGCGCAGAAGAATGAAGTCTTTGGCGTGATGAAGGTTCCCGCGGAGGGTGAGATGCCCAAACTGATTATCAAGGGCAGCGATGACCTGGTGCTGCGCTACGATTTGCACGGCAAGGTCAAGGGCCTGCCCGAGCTTTACGCCGACCCGACCGATAAGACCGGCGCGACCGCTCTTGCCAAGATCGCGGCGACACCAGGAACCTACTACCCCGTCGGGATGTTCAACTTCAAGCTCAACAAAGTCGAGTACAGCTCCGCAAGCGTTATGGGAGATGCTAAACTCGCTAAGGACCAGAGATTCCTGGTTGTCAGCTTCAACCTCAAGAACATAAGCGCGAAGCCGAATTTCTTCCGATGGGACGGCTTCAAGAACAAGGTGATAGACGTCGATGGTGTCGAGGTCGCTCGCTGTTCCACTGATGTGTTCCAGGCCAGCAAGGACAAGAGTTTCTCAAGCAACATGGATCCCGATCAGGAGATGAGCCTTCGTTACATCTACAAGATTCCGAACGACACCGACCTCAAGATGCTCACCATCGCCCAGGGTGATGGTAGGACACTCGAGTTCGACATCAGCGGCGTGAAATAGATCGGCAAAACAAATCAGGGGCGCAGATGCGCCCCTGATCTTCTCCCTCTCTACATTCTACCTTCCGTCACAGCTTCGATAATCGTTCCCGCGCCTCGATGTTGTCCGGTTCTATCTCGAGGGCCCGCCTGTAGAACGATGCTGCCTCTTCGGCTGCGTCCATCATCTCGCAGGCCACTCCCGCGTTGATGATGGCGCTCGTGTAGTTCGGGTTCACATCCAGTGCTTGGGTGAATTCAGCGTGGGCGTTTTGCGGCTGTCCGATGCCCATAAGGGCCAGACCGAGCCAATTGCGAATGTCCGGGTAGTTGCAGTCCAGGCTTAACGCCTGCTCGAACGCCTCGACAGCGCCTTTGTAGTCCCCGGAGCGATAGAGTCTCTTACCCACGCTGAAGTGGAAAGAGATATCATCGACGTTGGCCACGGTCATCTCCTGGAACAGCTCCAATGCGCGGGCTCGGTCGCCCTGCTCGTGCGCGGCCATCGCTTCGTGGTAATCCGGCGTGTCATAGCGAGGTTCCTTCTGGACTGCATGAGTTATGTGCCTGATTCCGGCCCTGTATTCCCCAATCTGGCAGGCCAGCACGCCAAGCAAGAGAAGCGCCTTGGCGTAGTCCGGGTTTTGCCGGATCGCCGTCTGGAGTTCTGTCATGGCTTCGTGGATATTGCCTTCGTCGGCGAGAATCTCCGAAAGCTGGTAATGAAGATCGGGGTATTTCGAGCTTCCGGCAATGGCCAGCCTGAGGTGTTTCTTGGCGTTTTCCGTGGCGCCGCGATGGGCGCTGTCTTCGGCTAGACGCGCGTGTGCCTCACTTATGTAGAACCGTGAGAGCCTCGCTTCGGGTCTGCCCGGGTCCGCTTCCTCCAGGGCAGCCTCGAATGCCGCGATCGCATCCGTAAGCAGTCCCTGGTCGTAGTAGGCGAGACCTTGCGCGTATCTCTTGCTCTGCTCTCGAACTCCCATTACGCTGCTTTCTCCTGTAGCCTGACCCCGGAACCTGTGGAGCGCTCTCTTGTTTGTGTGAACGTGCGTTGGGCAGCCAGCACGGGCGGGCGTCCCACGCAGTAGTAATCGAAGCCGAGACGCCGCATGCGTTCGGGATCATGGACATTTCTTCCATCAAGTATTATCGGCTGCCTGAGGCATTCCTTCACCCTGGCCAGGTCCAGGAACTTGAATTCGTTCCATTCGGTGACGATCAACAGGGCGTCGGCTCCCTCGGCGGCCTCATAGGCGTTCCGGCAGTATTCCACCTGAGGAAATACCTTCCGCGAGTTCTCCATGGCGATCGGATCATACGCTCTGACACTGCTGCCTTCGAGGAGCAATTGGGCTATGATCTCCATCGACTTTGAGTCGCGCAGGTCATCGGTGTCAGGCTTGAAAGCAAGCCCGAGCATGGCGATGGTCCTGCCTTCGAGGCTGACCAGCGCATCCCTGACCCTGTCCACAAACCTTGCCGGCTGCTCGGCGTTGACCTCGATTACTTCCCTCAGGAGCCGGAAATCGTAACCGAGCCGCTCGGCGGTCGAAACCAGGCATGCGGTGTCTTTGCCGAGACATGACCCGCCGTAGCCCAAGCCGGCGTTCAGGAAATCGGCGCCTATCCGCTTGTCGTAACCCATTCCCTTCGCCACCTGCCTGATATCGGCGTTTGCCACCTCACATAGGTTGGCTATTGCGTTGATGAACGATATCTTGGTCGCCAGAAACGCGTTCGAGGCGTACTTGATCATCTCCGCGGAATGCACGTCGGTGATGATCATGGGTCTCTCCAGCGGGGCGTAGATCTCCACCAGACACATCGCGGCCTCCTGCGTGGATGCTCCTATGACGATGCGGTCGGGGTGAAGAGTGTCATTGATGGCGTTGCCTTCGCGCAGGAACTCGGGGTTGGAGATCACGTGAAAGTCGATCCCCGGGTCGGCCCTGCGCGCCTCGACGATTTCTCTTACCAGATCACCCGTCCCCACGGGCACGGTGCTCTTGTTGACTATGACTTTGTAGCCGTTGAGGTTGTGCGCGATGGTCTCGGCGACCTCCGTCACGGCCCGCAGGTCGGCATGGCCGTTACTGCCGGTCGGAGTGCCGACGGCGATGAACACGACATCGCTCGCGCGCACGGCCCCGGCAATGTCCGTCGAGAACGACAGCCTGGCGTCCGAGCAGTTGCGCTCGATCATTTCCTCCAGGCCGGGCTCGTAAATGGGTATCCCGCCCGCCTTGAGAATGTCTATCTTGGATGCGTCTTTGTCGACGCAGATGACCGTGTAGCCCAGGTCCGCGAACACAGCGCCCGTGACCAGACCCACATAGCCGGCGCCGATAACACAGAGGTTCATCAAGGTTCTCCTGTGGAGTTTTCCATCAGGATTATCGGCGAAAGACCGGGCATTGTTTACCGCGGAGGAGTCGGATTGTGGGCGTGGAGGCACAAATCGGCCGAATCGTGATGGGCCGGCGAGGCTACTCTTTGGGCTTTGGCTGATTGTCGGGGGGGATTACCAGGGTAATCTCTCCGGGTTTCACCCAGCCGAGTTCGCGGGCAGCCTGCGCGCGCCCTTCAGGGGTCCGGAGGTAACTGATGCGGCGCGCGAGCATCTCGTTTTGCCTGCGGCATTCATCCAATTGCCGTTGAAGCTGAACGGTTGCGTCTTTCTCTTTGCCATACAGCATGAACGGCCGCGGCGCCTTGATGATCGCAAAGACCGCGACCACGGCCATAATCGCGTAAGGGAGAAGTGGGAGTATGATTCTGCGCCAGACACTGCGCTTCGGGCGCCGCCGCCTGGGGCGCGCGCGTTGAACGCCATTACCCCGCGGCCTGCCGCCGCCCGGTCTCACAACAATATCCACAAATCCACCGCGATCGCGCGGACGCGCTTCCCTTCCCATTTGATGCAGCTCCAAGTCTGGCAAGTTGGTACTCTGCGATATTACGCCAATGGTAGCAGGCTGTCAATCGAACGTCTATTCGACTTTGGGGCCGGTGGCTTGGTGACTCAGTCCCCGCTCACGTTGACGTTGCCCGAGCCGATGTCCTCGGGCTTCTTCTTGCCGTAGTAGACGTCGAGTATCGCGCGAGCGACGGGCGCTGAAGTGGTTGCGCCGTGACGGCCATGCTCGACAATGCAGGCTATGGCAATCTCGGGCTTCTCGAGGGGGGCAAAGCAGACGAACCAGGCGTGCGCGGGCATGGACTTGCCGTGCAGGGCGTTCTCGGCTGAGCCCGTCTTGCCGGCCACGGCCACATCCGGCATGTTGACGGCCCGCGCGGTCCCGTTGGTGACCGCCAGCCGCATTGCCTGGCGCACCATCTCGAACTGCTCCGGCTTGGCGTTCACGGTCCAGTTCACCTGGGGCTGTGACGCGGCTATCACGTTGTTGGGATTCGTGGCATCTTCCACGGCGGTCATCAGGTGCGGGCGGTAGATAGTGCCCCCATTGGCGATCCCGGCTATGGCCGAAGCCAACTGCAGGGGACTGACCTCCACGTAGCCCTGCCCGATGCTCACGCTGGGGGTCTCGCCGGGATACCATTTGTCGTGATATCTCTGGCGTTTCCACTCGGTGTCGGGCATCGTGCCCAGGTGGCCGTCCTTACGGCGAGTCTCGCTCGGCAGGTCGACGCCGGTGGCCCAGCCTATGCCGAACTGCCTCACGACCTGCGCCATGCGGTCGACCCCTAGCCTCAGCCCCAGTTTGTAGAACCACACGTCGCAGCTTTCGGCGATGGCTCTGTTGAAAGTGACTCCGCCCCCGTGCACCTTCCAGCACCTGAAACGCCGGCCGAAGTAAAACGATCCGGGACAGCTCACAGTGGTCCGCGGATCACATTCGCCATAGACCAGCCCGGCTATGGCAACCATCGGCTTGAAAGTCGAGCCGGGGGGATAGACATTTTGAATGGAGCGGTTTTGCAGAGGTTTCTTGGGGTTGTCGTTTATGTTACGCCAGTCCGCGACCTTGATCTTCTTGACGAACACGTTCGGATCGTAGGCGGGTTTGCTGACCATGGCGAGCACGGCGCCGCTGCGTGGATCGACCGCCACCACTGCCCCCGTCTGATCTCCCATAGCCCTGGACGCCGCCACCTGGAGGTCCCGGTCGATGGACAGCTTCAGCGTCTTGCCCGCCACCGACTGCTGTTCGCCGATGATCCTCACGACCCGTCCGGAGGCGTTCACCTCTATCTGTTTGCCGCCATCCTTGCCCTTGAGATAGCTTTCGTATTGCTTTTCGAGACCGGCCTGACCGACATAATCTCCCGGACGGTAGTCCTTGCCCTCTTTTTCCGCCTGATCGAGCTGCTTGCGGTTGATTTCGCCGAGAGTCCCCATTATGTGCGCGACCGCATCACCGTCGGGGTAGTAGCGGATCTGGTCGAGCTCAACGCTCACCCCCGGCAGCCTCATGCGCAGTTCGCCGATACGGGCCACGACCTCCATCGGCACATCGACGGCAATTCTCACCGGCGATCCCGGCCGGGCTTCGGTGTCCTGCATCATCCCGTCCAGTTCCTCGGGTGTGATCTGGAGAATTCCACAGAGTGTGTGCAGAGCTTCGGGGTTCTTGCGAATATCGTCGGGGTTTACCGTGACCACGAACTGAGGTCTGCTGGTGGCCAGAATCCGGCCTTTGCGGTCCAGGATCGCCCCCCGTGGGGCGCGAGTCCTCAAGAGCTTGATGCGATTGGATTCGGACTGCCTGAGCAGGTTATCGCCCAGCGCTATCTGCAAGTACCAAAGGCGAGCAAGCAGCACCAGGAACACAAGGGTCACCAGGATTGCCAACTGGTTGATGCGCGCGAATTGCAGCTTACGGTCTTCATAGGGACTAGGCATTGATGTCGGTCTTATTCCCTTGTGCGATTATGCAGAGTACAAACCTGTGCGGGTACCCTGTCCGTTGGGAAGTCCTTCCTCACCACGTTAGGGCAGTTTGGGCCGGCCAGCATTCCCGAGTCGGCACAAACGCTCACGGTAACCAATCCCGCCTCCGGGCCGTTGTCGCGGGTTGCGCTCACGTCGGGCTTCGTTCCAGTGTGAATACTGCAATACGACCGAGGTTCGGTTCCCCGCAGGAACTTTTCGACGTGAGTGGACGGGCAGTTCTGGGTCGCAAGCTGGTGGCTCTGGTCGCAGATCGCAACCGACACCTGGTCCTGGTCGTTGGCCGTGACTGCGCCGGTTCCATTAGCCGAGTTGTCGCCGCCGGCGTTCGGATTGCTCGAGGGCGTGGAAGGGTTCTTCGCGACCTTCGGCTTCGCCGCCGCGACGTGGGCCGCATGGACCCTGTCGAAAATGGGAATCGCCTTCTTCATGAACTCCACCCACACCGGGGCGCAGACCTTGCCACCATACGCGCCCCTCATAGGGCCATTATTGTCATTTCCCACCCAGCAGGCCGCGACCAGCTTATGAGGAACGTAGCCGATAAACCATGCATCGACGTCGTTGTTGGTGGTGCCCGTCTTGCCGCGCGCATCGGATATGACGCGGGCGGTGGTTCCGGTGCCGCTTGTCACCACGCCGCGCAGCATGCTGTCCATCATGGAGTTCACGCGCTCCGGGATTACCCTGCGGCCTTCGGGGATGTAGTCTTCCACGGGCCGGTTGTGATTGTCCAGCACGCGGACGATGCAACTGGGCTCCACGTGGATTCCATCGTTGGCAAAAGTCGAGTAGGCCGATGCCATTTCAATCGGGTGAAGGCCTCCAAAGCCCCCGATCGCTGTGGGCAGATAGGGGTCCAGCTTGGATTTGATGCCCATTGCCCTAGCATAGTCGATGACGTTCTGAATACCAATCTGGTTTGCGGTCCAGATGGCGGGAAGGTTCATGGACTGGGCGATGGCCGTCCTCATGCTCGGCCAGCCGCCGTAGTGGCCATCGTAGTTCCTGGGATACCACATATCGCCCGATCCGTCGGGGTAGCCCTTGCGCTCGTTGCAGACAGCCTTGTCGGGCGTCCAGCCCGCCATCAGGGCCGCCGTGTAGACGAATGCCTTGAATGAGCTTCCCGGCTGGCGTACGGCTATGGTGCATCTGTTGAACTGCGAGGCCGGGTCCACGCTGCCCACCATCGCTCGCACATAGCCGTTCTCGGGCTCGATGGCCACGAAGCAGCCTTCCGTCACGTGCCTGCTTTTCTCGAACCGCTTCACGCCTTCGCGCAGGGCCTTCTCCGCCGCGAGCTGCATATCGTAGTTGAGCGTGGTGTAGACTCGCAGGCCGCTGTAGATGACCCTTTCGTCGTAGCGCTCCTTAAGCTGGCTGACCACATAGTCGATGAAGTGCGGGGCCTTATATCTATTGCGGCCTCCGGATCTCGCCACTATATGAATCTTTTCGGCCTTGGCCTTATCCCGCTGCTCGGCTGTTATATAGCCTTCTCTGCACATTGCGTTCAGGACGCCGTCACGCCTGCCCAGCGCGGCATCGAGGTACCTGTGTGGGGAGTAGCCCGTTGGCTTCTGGGGCAGGCCGGCGATGAGGGCGCATTCGGAGAGATCGAGATCCTTGACGTCCTTGCCGAAGTAGACTCGCGAGGCTGCCTGCACCCCAAACGCGCCGCTGCCATAGAATACCTGGTTCAGGTAAAGTTCAAGTATCTTGTCCTTCGTAAACTTGCGCTCCATCAGGATGGCGATCACGGCTTCCTGCACCTTGCGCTGGATAGATTTCTCCTGGGTGAGGTAGACGTTCCGGGCAAGCTGCTGCGTGAGCGTGCTTCCGCCCTGGTCCAGTTCCTGCCTGCGCAGGTTCTGCCAGATTGCCCGCCCGATGCCCCGCATGTCGATCCCCGAATGCTTGTAGAACCGCCTGTCTTCAATGGCGACCGTGGCGTTGCGCAGGTTCTGTGGTATGTCCTTGAGCGGAACGTTGGTGCGGTCCTCGCGGTAAATCCTGGCGAGTTCGTGCAGGTCGCTGGAGTAGATAATCGTTGCCTCGGGCGGCTCGAAGTTCGTGATATCGGACTTGATCAGCGAAGAGCAGCTTATGAAGAGTGCAAGAGCGATGCCGCAGGACGCGCTCATCCCCAGCAGGATGCACAACTGCATGCCCCGCACGATCTTGCTCAGTGTGCTGCGTTTCGCGGGGCGGCTTCCTGCTCTTCGACTCGACGGGGGTCTCATGTTGTTTTCTCTCATATCTACTCCAGATTATAAGTTCGGCATGGCAGAGTGTCAAATTGGGAAGTCCGGTAGTCCGATGGTCCGGCAGTCCGGAGGTCGCCGGACATCCCGCCCTTCCCTTCCTAGTGCCTAGTGCCTAATGCCTAACGCCTAACGCCTAATGCCTAACGCCTAATGCCTACTTCCGCCATGTGTTATAATTGCCTTATTCAAGGAGAATCCATTTCCATGTACGAGATTATGATAGAGACAACTTTCGATGCGGCCCACTGTCTGCCAGGCTACGACGGTATTTGCCGGCGGCTGCACGGCCACACTTACAAGGTTCAGGCGCGGTTTCGAGCCAGTTCACTGATGGAATCGGGCATCGCGCTCGACTTCAGAACGGCGAAGACGCTCGTTTCCGAAGCCACTGATTACATGGACCACCAGTATATAAACGAATTGCCGGAGTTTTCGGTTGACACGCCGACCGCGGAGAATGTAGCTAAGTTTATATACGAGCGTGTGAAGCCCGAATGCTCCCTCTTGCACAGCGTAAGCGTGTGGGAGACGCCGACGTCGTGCGCCACCTATTACGAAGATGAGTGATATCTATTTGGAGGAACGCATTCCGGGCCGAGTATATGAGGTCTTCGCTTCCATCCAGGGAGAGGGCCTGTATTGCGGCCAGCGCCAGACGTTCGTGCGGATGGCGGGATGCAACCTCACGTGCGGCTATTGCGACACCCCCCAAGCCCGACTGCCCGACCCGCCGATATGCCGGGTTCAGAAGGCTTCGGGAGAAGCCGGCTTCGAGGAATTGCCCAACCCCATCTTCTCCAAAACGCTGGTGTCGGCGTGCGGCAGGCTGGGCTCCGAGGTGGTTTCCATCACGGGCGGCGAGCCGCTTATGCAGCCTGAATTCGCGGCCCAGTTGATGCGCGGACTTCGGGACTCGGGTTTTTCCACTTATCTGGAAACCAATGGCATTCTTTACGATGCCCTGCCCGCGGTCGTGCAATACGCCGACGTGATCGCCATGGATATCAAGCTGCCATCTTCGAGCGGGATCGATGACCCCTGGGACGCTCACGCGCGTTTTCTTGAGACGGCATCATATACCGACGTGTTCGTGAAGACCGTCGTCTGCGCCAAAACCAGCATCGAGGAGATGAAGCAGTGTGTGGACCTGATCGCCGAAGTGGACCCGAGGGTGTCGCTCGTTATTCAGCCCGCCACCGGCCTGGATCCTATTCCCGGCGATCTGCTCTTCAGGCTGCAGGACCTCGCCCTCGAGCGTCTCGTGGATGTCCGGGTCATACCGCAGTGCCATAAGATCATTGGTGTGATCTGAAAGGGAAAGGGGTCATAAGTCATAAGTTGTAGGTCATAAGCAGCTGTCAGCCGTCAGCTTTCAGCTATCAGCAACTATTGGATGTTTCGGCATTTCAATGCCGAAACTGAGGCCGTAATTGTCATCTCATATCTCATCACCAAGCAACTTTCGACTTTCAACCTGTAACTTGAAACTTTGATGCGAATCGGAATCACAACAACAATACCGGTCGAAGCGGTCTATGCGGCGGGATGCGTGCCGGTGGACCTCAACAACGTCTTCATCACCTCCGATGAAGCCGCCGCCCTCGTCGCCGAAGCCGAATACGAAGGCTACCCCCGCAACACCTGCGGGTGGATAAAGGGGATTTATTCGGTCGCCAAACGCGGGGACGTGGACGCCGTGATCGCGGTTGTCGAAGGGGACTGCTCCCAGACCCAGGCAATGATGGAAACCCTGCAAATGCGCGGCGTCGAGATGATCCCGTTCGCTTTCCCCTACGGCCGCGACCGGGATGTGCTGCGGCTGCATATCGATAAGCTCATAACACGCCTTGGGACCACGTGGGACGCCGCCATCGAATGGAAGAAGAGGCTGGATGCGATCAGGCGCAAAGTCAGGCGGCTCGACGAACTTACCTGGACCAGCGGCACGATCAATTCATTCGAAAATCACTACTTCCAGGTCAACTGCAGCGATTTCATGGGCGATCCGGATGCGTTCGAGGCCGAAATCGACGCCCGCCTGGCCCGTGCCGAACGCGACGATCCCCGCGACATCGGCCTGAAGATAGGCTATGCCGGCGTTCCCCCGATATTCACCGACTTCTACCCATACATGGAAAGCCTCGGGGTGTGCATGGCATTCAACGAAGTCCAGCGGCAGTTCGCCATGCCCTTCGACACCGGCGATCTGGTCGAGCAATACGCGCTATATACCTACCCTTACGACATCTTCGCCAGGATAGAGGATATGAGCCGGGAGATCGACCGCCGCGGCCTCAAGGGCCTGATCCACTACGCCCAAAGCTTCTGCTTCAGGCAAATCCAGGACCTGATCATCCGAAAGCACATCGATATCCCCATTCTCACCCTCGAGGGCGACTCCCCCACCCGCCTCGATGCGCGCACGAAGGTCAGAATCGAGAGTTTCATCGAAATGCTGAGATTTTAGGGCTGCCAACGAAGGTGTTTCGGGATTTGAGTGGAGCGAATGCGGAACGGAAATCCCGAAACATAAGCTGCAATCCTGAAGACCAATCAAGTATCTCGCCCGGTTGACCTGCGCACGGCGGGCGCGATTACTTCGTTGAACAACACTCTGAGCGCCGCCGCCAAAGGTATCGCGAGCAGCGCCCCGACTATACCCATCAGCGACGCGCCGGTGATCAGAGCAAGGATGGTCGACAGCGGAGAAAGTCCGACCTGCCTCTGCATGATCTTGGGCGCGAGCACATTTCCCTCGACGTTGGCCAGCAGTATGAAGAACACAAGCGAGATCGCCAGCCTCGTGATGTCCCCCGAGGCGATGGTGATGATGATCGCGGGTATCGCGGCGGCAAACGGCCCCACCATGGGAACCAGCTCACCTATCGCTCCCACGACCGCTATCACGAACGGGTATGGTACACCGATTAGCAGCATGCCCAGGGCAGTCACAAAGCCTATTATCCCGGCAAGCAGAAGCTGCCCGCGCAGCCATGCCCCTATCGTGCCGGCCATGCGCGAAAGCACGCCGCGAGCATGTTCCTCGCGATTGACGGGGATCATGAGCATAAAGCTCTCGCGGATACCTTCATAGGTCGACAGCAAGTAAAACGTCAGCACCAGCACCGTGAGCACGCTTATCACTCCGCCGAAGAAGCCGAATGCAGCGGGAATCGACGACAAAAGAACCTTCCCTGCCCCACCAAGCTGCTCCCGCGCGCGGTCCAGCAGGCCGGCGTAGTCGGGAATCCAGGTGAAGCGCTGATGCAGGTCGGTCAGCCAGCCTTTGAACGCAGCCGCATACTGAGGGGCGTGCCCGGAGAAGTCAACCGCTTCCTGGACAACCGGCACCACGATGAGCGCCGCCGCGCCGAGCGCGATGATCGCAGCGAAGATGAATATGAGCAGAATCGCGATGCCACGCGGGATGTGCCGGTCTCCCCGGAGCCTGATCCTTTCCAGCCACGCCACGCCCGGCCCCAATCCGCAGGCCAGCACGATCGAGATCAGGATCAGGACCACGATCGCCTCCAGCCTCACTATCAGCCACAGCACGAAGAGTATGCCCAGGATGGCAAGAAACCCGAGCACGATCAAAATCAACGGAGGCATCTGCCCCCCGTTTGCTTCACGCTTGCCATCTCTCGCTTCAGGCATCAGCTCGTCTCCTTCCTAACGCAAGACTGGCGGAGAGGTCGCTCCTCCGCCAACTCTACCCGCATATCGTCTGCGTACTCATCAAGACAAGATTCATGGCCGCGCAATGCTGTCCCCACTCCCGACTTATTAGGCATCTACTGGCCACGCGTCAGATGAGCAATAGTCTGAATTGATGCGATGCCGTTCTGGTTCTCGACGAGTTTGACAGCCGGTGTGTTGGTCAGTGTGTGAATGCACGCATGATGTACACTTAGGACAGCATCCTGCAGATCCTGATCGCTTTCGAGAGTGATAACGCTGAGGCCCATTTCCGAGGCCTTACGGACCGAAATGTGCCTGGCGTGAGATAGCGTGAGCGCGTGACTTCCTAGTTCACTTATGACATGATCCGCCTTCTCAGATTTGTCTGCATCATGTTGAAACATTCCCGACTGCAGCCAGTCCTTCACCATGGCATCCGCCCATTTGATGGCTTTCTGGGATTCACCGATCAGTGTGGGGTGATAGCGGGCGATGATCGGTTGCCACAAGGGAATCGTTGCGGGGTTCTTCGAGATGTCGTCTGCCGCTTTCTTGAACTCCTCGACTATGCCGTGAGCAGGCAATCCTAATATCTGCGGGTCCACAGGGCCCAAGCTGGAGTGCTTACCCATAATGATCTCTCGCGAGGCGCACGCAATCATGGTGCCGGCGGACATAGCGATCTGTGGGACTATCGCGCGGATATTCGTCCCAAACATGGAGCGCAGGTAGTCAACCAAAGACTCCGTCGCTGCCATGTCGCCGCCCGGAGTATGCAAAACAAGATCAAGGCCCTTCGAACGATCAAGGCCGCATACCGTGGCCATGAAACCATTCTTGTCGCTGTCATTGAGATTGAAGCCGAGAAACCCCTGCCGGGCAAGTTCTTCCTTCTGCAGCCACCCGGAGTAGTAAACGATAGTATTTCGCCCGGTGTGTTCCGACAATGCTCTAAGGTACTTTCGGCGAACTACATCGAAAGTGCTGCCAGCCTCGTTTATCTCATTTAGGATATCGTTCCAGTTCGGCATCTTGCCCAGCAAGCTCCGCTTTAGGTTCACTAGTGTTCGTCGTCTTTGTCAGAATAGCCGGCCTTGCTTCCTCGGCGGACAGACCTGCCAAACCCCTATACTTGCGCCTTTCGTCTTCTGAGGCTAGCCCCAATGCTCTATAGACCTCTTGAACCGTGCTCATGTATGCAACCTCGTGACGATGCTGTCTGTGCGGGCTCATTGTTGCGCCTCCTAAGGGTCAATAACATGTCCATTATGCTGTATCGGTATAGACCCATCACATGATTACCCGCCTGTATCATGGTCCACTAGCGTCAGGAGGCAAGAAGCCAGAGACGAAACTGCGCGCACAGCAGCCGCATTGCTTCACGTTGCTTGTAGTATATCCTGCGAACGGTCTCCTGTCAACCCTTGCCCTTTCATTCTCAATATTCTCTCTTTCTGCTGGAACTAGAACAGCCCGAAAATCTCCCCGTCCTCGTTCATGCCTATCTTCGCCGCCGCGGGCACTTTCGGCAGGCCGGGCATGGTCATGATGTTGCCTGCGTAGACGACCACAAAACCGGCGCCCGCGCTGACCTTGGCCTCGCGGACGGTGATTTTGTATCCGCTGGGCCGGCCGGCCCACTTGGGATCATCGGAAAGCGAGTTTTGGGTCTTGGCTATGCAGATCGGCAGGTTGCCGAAGCCGAGCGATTCTATCTGCTTGATCTGAGCAAGCGCCGCCGGCAGATAATCCGCGCCGTCCGCTCCGTAGAACTGCCTCGCGACCGACTCCACCTTCTCCTTGATCGAGAGATCGACCGAATATGTCGGGTGGAAATCCGATTCGTGCTCGCAGGCTTCGAGGACAATCTTCGCCAGGTCGATGCCGCCTCCGCCGCCCGCCGCCCAAACGTCCGAAAGCGCCCACTTCACGCCCATCTTGCGGCAGCATTCCGAAAGCGCCTCTATCTCTTCGGGCGTGTCGGTCGGAAACTTATTGATGGCGACAATCGGCTCCAGGCCGACGTTTCGCACGTTCTCGCAGTGTTTTTCCAGGTTGGCAATGCCCTTTATGACCGCCTCCGGGTTACTCGCCGCGAGATCGCTAAGCGGCGCCCCGCCGTGCATCTTGAGCGCGCGGATCGATGCGACCACCACGGCCGTCACGGGCTTCAGACCCGCCACACGGCACTTGATATTGAAGAACTTCTCCGCTCCGAGCTCGCTGCCGAACCCAGCCTCGGTGACGACGTAGTCGGCCAGCTTGAGGGCCATTCGGGTCGCGATGATCGAGTTGCAGCCGTGGGCGATGTTGCCGAACGGGCCACCGTGCACGAACGCGGGCGTGTGCTCGAGCGTCTGGACCAGGTTCGGAACAATCGCGTCTTT